>JGI20225J20221_1003223_pt1 | contig 10226 bp, 1 predicted proteins | sample BioMet4_FD_20221 | JGI IMG/M metagenome (IMG submission 20221) | reverse complement strand
GGTCTTTAATGCGACAAACTACATTAATGAAACAGGAAACGAGGCCGGAATCCAGGGAACAACAAGTGGAGGCATGGACGCACTCCAGCAGATCCTTGTTGTTGACTATCAGAAAGAACAAGAAGCTGCACCAGTAGCCAACTTTACTGCAAATGTGACAAGCGGTACGGCACCTCTTACTGTCAACTTCACGGATCAGTCAACAGGTAATATTTCGTCCTATTCTTGGGACTTTGATAACGATGGAACTGTTGACAGCACTGAGCAGAATCCGGTCTACACTTATACTGCAGTTGGCAACTATACCGTCAATCTTACAGTTTCTAATGCAGGTGGGAGCGATTCGAAAGTAAAAACTGAGTACATTGTCGTAAGTGAACCACTGCCTGGAGCTCCGGTTGCCAATTTCACAGCAACCCCGACTTCTGGCTCTGCTCCACTCACTGTCAATTTCACGGATCAGTCTACAGGTAATGTTTCGTCTTACTCTTGGGACTTTAATAATGACGGCACGGTGGACAGCACCGAGCAGAACCCGGCGTACACCTATAGCAAAGCCGGCACCTATTCGGTCAACCTCACTGTCATGAACTCCGTTGGTAATGATTCCGAAGTGAAGATGGATTATATCACTGTCGAAGGAACAGGAACTGGTGGACTCGCAGATACAGCATGGCCGAAGTACCAGAGGGACCTCAACAACACCGGACAGTCACCATACAACGGACCACAGACTAACAGCACCATATGGAACTACAATACCGGAACCATCCGTTATGTATCTCCTGTTATTGGAGCAGATGGAACCATATACATCGGGAGTTACGGAGACAAGAAATTTTATGCATTAAACCCTGACGGAACCCTAAAATGGACATACAACACTGGAAGCAAAATATATGATTCAGCAGCTATTGGGAAAGATGGAACCATATACATAGGAAGCGCCGACAAAAATTTATATGCATTAAACCCCGACGGAACCCTAAAGTGGACATACACCACAGGAAGCTACGTCTACGGTTCAGCGGCGATTGGAGCAGACGGAACCATTTACATTGGAAATGCCGACAAAAAACTCTATGCAATAAATCCCGACGGAACCCTAAAATGGACATACGATACAGGATACACAATAAGTGGTTCAGTGGCTATTGGGGCAGACGGAACCATCTATGTAGGAAGCAATAAACTATACGCGTTGAATCCCGATGGAACCCTAAAATGGACATATAATACATGGTCATTCTACCAAGGATCACCATCAATCGGAACAGATGAAACTATATATACAGGAAGCTATGGAAACGATAAACTATATGCACTAAATCCAAATGGAACCCTAAAATGGGCATACACCACAGGGCAAACATACGGGTGTACACCCGCAATTGCAACAGATGGAACCGTATACATGGGAAGCTTCAGTAACAAACAAGTCTATGCAATAAACCCTAATGGAACCCTAAAATGGACATACACCACAGGAGCTATTTATGGTTCAATATCTCTTGGAGCAGACGGAACCATCTATATCGGAAGCCGCGACAAAAACCTATATGCATTGAATTCCGACGGAACCCTAAAATGGACATACACTACCGGAGGTGAGATTTACGGTTCGCCAGCGATTGCAGCAGATGGAGCTCTTTACATTGGAACTTATGATGGGAAGTTATATGCTTTCAAAGATACTGCTCCGGTTGCCAACTTCACCGCCACCCCTACCCTTGGTGCCCCACTAACAATTCAGTTTAATGACACCTCCAGCTATTACCCTACTTCCTGGACATGGGACTTTGGAGACAACGAGACCTCTACCGAGCAGAACCCAGTACATACCTATGCAAAGGCTGGAAATTACACTGTCACTCTCACTGCAGCTAATGATTACGGCAGCGACACTGAGACTAAAACTGAAAATTTCGTGATCCCAGTTGTCACATCGATCACGATATTCCCAACTTCTATTCGTCTTTATCAGAATGAAACCCAGCAGTTTTCGGCTGCCGCTGTTGACCAGCTTGGAACAAACATGTCGGATGTTGCCTTCACTTGGTCGAGTAGTAATGAAACGGTAGGGACTGTAAATGCATCTGGGCTATTCACTTCTCTTGCTCCCGGCATAACAAATGTCACTGCTTCATCCGGGAATGTCAGCGCATCCGCGGAGGTAACAGTCATAGGGCCATCTCCAGACCTTATAGTATCTTCCGTCACCTCATCTATCTATCCTAGTTATTACAATAAGGTCACTGCCACTATCAAAAATGAGGGAACTGCTGATGCAGGCACGTTCAAAACCAATTTCACATTGAACGGCAACACTACGAGCGTAGAGATTACAGGACTCACCGCAGGAAATAGTACTACCGTCAGCATCACTGATATGGTGCACCGGAAGTCTGGAGATTCCATTTCTATAACGGTCACAGCCGACCCTGAGAATACGGTTGCCGAAGCAAATGAATCTAACAACGAGTACAACACAACTGCAACCATAACTGCAAGCGGAGATCGCTGGCAGGGCGGGCGGTTCTCTGTAGGATCCGATTTGGTAAATAATGCAGTTTATGAGGAAGGCCACATAGGAGCAGTATATTCCGTTGGTAGTACCGGATACACGTGGTTTACGAAAACAGGTACTGTGACCTATACCACCGAGAATCTACCCATACCTGCAGATGCAACCATAAAATCAGCAAGGATCTACCAGGGCTGGACGTGGTATGGTTACCCGGGATTTACTGTGCAATTCAACGGCCATGAGAGCCAGGCACCTAACGCCTCATATAGCGATTGCATCAATGGTCAGGATGTTTTCGATGTTACGCCCTACTTCAATGCAAGTGGTAGCAACACTGCAGTCATAACAGCAGGTCGTTCACAGGCTGGTTACTACGGTACTGTTCTTGTTGTAATCTACGAGTCTGCTAGCGAACCATACCGTCAGATCTGGATTAACGAGGGCAGCGACTGTCTCCTTTACGGAACAAAGGATCCGTATGTCAGCTATACCTTGATGGATAACGTATCCACTGCAGGTCTTAAATCCGCTAAACTAACTACAATTCTTGAATCTCGTGATGGAGATGATGGCACTGCCACAATCTTAAACGGGAAGGCACTTACTTATACAGGAAGTGGAGGATCAGATCCAAGCTTCATGTATTTCGATGCAACCAGCGCCCTGAAAAACGGAACCAATGAACTGGGAGTCAATGGAAGCAGCAGCTACACAAATTATGCAGCTTCAATACTTGAAATAACAAAAGAAACTGCTTCTGAAGCAAACTTCACCGCAGATACAACTTCAGGAAATGCCCCGCTGATTGTCAACTTCACAGATACTTCTACCGGAACACCAGCTAACTGGACCTGGGACTTCGGCGACGGCAAAACCTCAACCGAGCAGAACCCGACTCACATTTACACTACCGAAGGAAATTACACCGTAAAACTCACAGTATCGAACTCTCTTGGAAACGATTCCGAAGAGAAAACCGGATACATAACTGTGGGTTCAGCAGTTCTTGCTCCTGAAGCCAACTTCAGTTCAAATGTAACAAGCGGTAAAGCTCCTCTCTCAGTCCAGTTCACGGACGAATCTACAAACACACCGACTTCGTGGGAATGGAACTTCGGAGACGGTAAAACCTCTACCGAACAGAACCCGGTTCATACCTATGAAACCACAGGCATATATACCGTAAATCTGACTGCCACGAACTACGGCGGTAGCAACAGCACGACAAAAACTGATTATATCAATGTGACTTCTGATAGTTCAGCGCCGGTTGCGAGTTTCACTACTGATTCAAATTCAGGCAAGGTGCCTTTAACTGTACACTTTACCGACACCACAACCGGCAGTGTTAGTAGCTGGAATTGGGACTTCGGAGATGGTAGCACTTCTACCGATCAGAATCCCACTCACACCTACGTGACAGAAGGAAGTTACAATGTCACTCTGACCGCTACAGGTCCTGGAGGAAGTAACACATCAACTTCTGCCGAGCCTATTACTGTCAGTGCTCCCCTCACTTCCCCAAGTTACAACGGAGGAATTCCACTGACCACCGCCCAGAACGGAACTGTCTCTGGTGGACTGTGGTACGACTCATATTATGCTATGGAGACCTCCGCTCAAAAAACGTTTACTCTGCCTGATTACACGAAAATTAAATGGGCAAGGCTCTATGTCACAGTTTACGACGGCCACATGGAAAACAATTACCGTGGCAACGTGAGTATAGGCATAGATGCAAACGGTGACAGCACTTACGAGATACAGAAGAATGAGACCTTCGATACCTCATATTCGTTCCCCGGTACTGGTGGAACCGGCCCTGTCTGGTTAAGCGATCACATGAATCGTGTGACGAGCGACTACCTTATGTGGTATGACCTGACTGATGCGATTACAGGCCAGCAGGTGAATGTTCAAGCAACAACCTCTAAAATAGATTCGTCATTTGACGGGCGCGTCAAGTCGATGACGCTGGTTATAGCCTATGATGATGGAGATTTCGACCAGGTTTATTACTGGGTCAACCAGGGTCATGATACTGTAAATCCGAGTGATACGGAATATACAGGTTCGACCGCCTTTAGTACCTCCTCACTTGCAAGTGGTTGGAGTTCAGCAAACCTGACTGCAATCTACCTTGCCAGTAAAGACGGGGTCTATACTTTCAATGGAACCACACTGGCATCCGGTGTGGCATCAGGGTCTTACTATGGGGCTAATACCTGGGATATAAGCAGCCTCCTTACTGCTGGACAGGACAGTGCACTTGCTTATAACAAGCAGGGTAGCAGCTATTACAAGATCCCGCTTGTCCTCATGAGTATAAAATATGCAGGAGTCGGACAGGTAGCTCCAACTGCAGACTTCAGTGCGAATGTGACTGAAGGCAAAGCTCCTTTGACTGTACAGTTCACCGACCAGTCAACGAACTCTCCGACCAGCTGGGAATGGGACTTCGGAGACAACGAAACATCATCGGAACAGAATCCTGTGCACACCTATGCAGTGGCTGGAAACTATACTGTGAACCTCACAGTCACAAACACTGCTGGCAGCGACTCCAAGGTAAAAACGGGATACATTGTCATCACAGATGCCAGTGCTTCCCTTCCCTGGCAGGACAACTGCGAATCTCTCGATGGGTGGACCTGCAGCAAATGCGCCCTTACCACCAAAACAATCTATGAAGGTAATTACAGCATAGGCTGTGATCCAAGTCAGTTAACGTCCGGATACAATATATATACCTCAGCTGAAAGGACTATCAATATTCCAGCAGGAGCAAAGACCCTTCGATTTGATGCATTGTCTTTATCTAACATAACTACGTCCTCACACGCTGCTGGTAACAAGGCTTACCTCATTGCGTAATGAGAAAGTGTCTCATCCGATCCCTGAACCAACACAAAAAACTGGAAACGTTACCAGACGATTGGACCTCACAGAACTCAGCACGCCGGTGCACACACTTATCAAAGCGTCATATATGCGACAAGCTGAGGGCGCCGAAAATGACTCCCAGGATTCCTATATCGACAAAACCCATCTGGTTAATTCCCGATGAAGGAGTTCTCACAGTAAACGGTGAATGTTTCTCCGTCTGCGGCTGAATTGCCTATAAGGTGAACAACATACATTTTCAGGTCAAGCCAACAGCCTAACCCCCAAGTACAGGGCGTGAAGCTGAACCGACCAACACCCACCCAACACCCAAACAACATAACACCAATACATTTACCTCACCCGCGCTCCTCTTTCCGACGGTACTGATTCATAAGGTCATAGATGGGGACGGAATTTCTCACCAGCTCCTCCCGCCCCACAACGAAGTATCACCGCTGCTAACGCTCCCCAGCCAGGAATGGTCGCTCCACGTATCGACAAAAACGTACCCATAGCCTATCTCACCGTTCTCCAGCTCTCACAACCAGTAGCTGCATCACCAGACAAACGGTCCAAATCGGCAACCTCCACTGCCACCTCGTGCCGCTTTCACGGCAACAGAGTCTACAGGTTCCCAACTTTCCCTGATGCTGGACTCTTCAGGGCACGGCATACAAACTGCTATAACGCCAGAAACAGTCCATCTCACCAATAACACGTCAGCCGGTAATTACACAGCAATCTTACGGATATATCACAATGCAGAACGAGAAAAGGAATTTTCGACAAGTAAAAGACCCGATGACAATATAACCTCGCCTAAAACCCAACTGCCTCATGGCGCTATCCGGTTGCACAACTATCAAGCCAATCGGACCCAAGTGAAAGGTCTCCACCTTGACGTCAGATTTACAGGACGTATCAACTGGCAATGTCTCATCCTATATATGGGGAAGAGATGATAACGGGGATGGAAACTTGTAAAAGACAGCACTGAGCAAAACCCAAATCTACACGGTATTCATGCCAGCCCGGAACCTACACCACCTGGTCAACCTTCACAGGTTTCCCAAACGAGGATGGAAAATGGCATTAAATGAACCCCGAAGTAAAAAACTGCGGTAAATCATTAAAAGTCTCCCCAGTCCCCCATTCTTCAAGCAAAGAAGACCAACCAAAGCCCTGCTTTTTCAGCGTCTCCTACTTCAGGAAAAACACCATTAAAGGTTGCCTTTACTGATACAAGCACTGGCTCCCCAACTTCCTGGTTCTGGAACTTTGGAGATGGGGCAAAGTCATTCCTCCAGAATCCGACTCACAAGTATTCCAAAGCCGGAACATATACTGTTAACTTAACAGTAAAGAATGCTAAAGGCAGTAACACGGTAACAAAAACAGAATATATAAAAGTGATAACAAAACCGGTTGCAAACTTTTCTGCGGATCCAACATCAGGAAAAGTACCATTAAAGGTTGCCTTTACTGACACAAGCACAGGGATACCTGCTAAATGGATATGGGACTTTGGAGACGGATCGAAGTCATTCCACCAGAATCCGACTCATAAGTATTCAAAAGCAGGAATATATACTGTTAACTTGACTGTAAAGAATGCTAAAGGCAGTAACACGGTAACAAAAACAGAATATATAAAAGTGATAACAAAACCGGTTGCAAACTTCACCAGCAGTGTTACATCAGGAAAAACACCATTAAAGGTTACCTTTACTGACACAAGCACAGGAATACCTGCTAAATGGATATGGGACTTTGGAGATGGATCAAAGTCATTCCTCCAGAATCCGACTCACAAGTATTCAAAGGCAGGAACATATACTGTTAACTTGACAGTAAAGAATGTTAAAGGCAGTAACACGGTAACAAAAACAGATTATATAAAAGTTATATAAAAGTGGTAACAAAACCAGTTGCTTAAATTCTCTACAACTCTAACCTCTAAAAAATTCCATTAGCGGTAGGATTTACTGACGAAAGCACAGGAGTTCCTACCGCATGAAATGGAATTTTGGAGACGGAACAACTTCAACCGAGCAGAATCCAGAACATCAGTATTTGTAGGGAAGAAGCTATAAGGTTACACTTACAGTGGTCAATGTTGCAGGTAGCAGTACGACGACAAAAACAAATTACATAAAAGTGACAACAAATACAAGACCAGGGATATATTCTGAAAGCGAATAAATCTAATTGAAAAAAGAGAAAAAATCGAGTCTAAAGGGTTAAGAGGTCATTGACAAAATATGGCAAAATAGCCCTTTCGCCTCGTTGACCAGAGTTGAAAGCCAACTTTGGTTTGCGTTTTTCAATAACTGGCACCGTGACCTAATCTCAGGTTAGCGTGAAGTACAGAATAAAACTGGTTCATCAGCTTATTCTTCGTTTTCTACTCATAATCATATTTAAGCCTTCGATGGTAATTTACTGGCTTATTTTAGGCATGATTTTGAAAACCAAAATGTCGACAATTTACTGCCCGGAAATGAGGACTTAATAGCCAAAAAGATAGAGTAGAGTACTTTCATTTGTACCTTTTATTCAAAGAATGTCATGCATGTTTAGGTCATGCATGTTTAGGTTTCTTCTTCCTAATGAAGAACTTGCTGTTTTATAAATAACTAACAGGTCTCAAAGGAAATAAACTACAGATATTATGTTACTAATTTTTATATTTGTAATACATATGATGAATATAAATTAATATGTTCTTAATATTTTCAAAGAATTTAAATACTTTGTGTTATTTATTCTTTTTTGAAGTGGCTGAACTATAATAGATGTTTCTCTGAAAAAGGAGACGCCGTCTTCAAAGCGGAGTCAAACGTCTGGCCCTCACAAACTGAAAATGAGAATAAAAGTTGCAATTTTGAGAAATTTCTCCATGCCACTTTTAAAAAGTTTTGTTCTTGATCTCTAATAGAGATTTAAATTTTACAGAGTATGTGAATTTTTAAGAGGTCGAATTTGATCTGATAAAACATTCGTGAGTACAGATCCAAATTTTAAATTTTATGGCAAAAAGGTTTCAATTTTTTTGTTTTTGGGTTTTCCCTCTGAATTGAAAATGAAATTGTGAGATTAAAATCCTGAACAGCCCTCTCAAGCCTTTCCAAAGCGGGTTGCAATGGAGGAGTTTAGGGCTTTAAAAAGTAGGTGAATTCAGCCTGACCAGAACAACACCAAGAGCAATTTCCATTAAAACCGGTGAGCAAATTTGTGTGAACCTGTTTTCGTAATGTTGTCGGTTGATTGTGTTTTTATATTTATTTGAGAGGCTAGAACCAGACTTCCAGGTATCTCCAAAATAAGTGCATTCAACTGCTTTTGGCGGGCTGAATAGTTGCCTCTAACTAAGTACAGGAGGAATAATAACGAATAAAAAACCAATTTCAACATTATTATTACTGATTTTAAGCATCGGAGTCTGCCTCACCTTGCTTGCAGGCACCGTAGCTGCTGACGACTGGGTCGGAGGCCTTCCACTGGCAACCGTACAGACCGGAACAGTGACCGGCGACCTGTACATCTCCGGAAACCCTCCGTCAGCAACATACACTACCGTTGTGGACAGAAACTTTACCCTCCCGACAGCTGCCGTGGCAGGGTCAGGTAGGGTCAAATGGGCCCGGCTCTACGTTTCCAGCTACTGTGGACACATGCAGGATGCAAAGGCCATCACCTACACTACCAAGGTTGACTGGAACAACGACGGAACCTGGGACAACAACTGGACCGAGACCGACCCGGGGCAGCCCTTTATCTACATGCAGGGCGGGGACTACGGTGGCGGCGGCAATAACAACAGCGAGTTTTCCGGGCACGGTACCGGTGAACCCTATCTGATGCTCAACGACCACACAACCCGTGTGACGAGTGACTACCTGAGCTGGTATGATGTGACGAACCTGATTCAGGAAAATGAGCCCACCATCAAGGTGAACGTAAACGCCACGGGCTCCTACGACGGCCGGATAAAGATGGTCGAGCTCGTTGTCGCTTACGATGATCCTTCTTCAACAACAGAAACGCGGTACTGGGTTAACGAGGGGCATGATGCCTGCACTTACTATACTGAGGAAAACGAGGACAATGTTGCCGTTGGAACCACCACGTTTGACACATCCGGGGTTTCAGGCATTACCTCGGCCACACTCATCGCCGACTACATGGCAAGTAACAATGGGTACTACGGTTTCCCAACAGCAGATAATGATTTTGTTGCATCTACAAAAGCCGGGTCGTTTACAAACACAGGGCTTGACAATGATGCTGATACACAGGGCCCTTACTCAGGGATTGATTCCTGGAATGTGACATCATCCATTTCCGGCAGCAGCTCCACTTTTGCTTATGCCAGATACCTGCCGGGTACAGGTACCTCAGCATTCTACAAAATCCCCCTCGCGTTCCTGGTGGCGAAAAAACCGCTTCAATCAACCTCTGCACCTGATGCCGAGTTCACCGCGAACGTGACCAGCGGAACGACTCCTCTCGCGGTTCAGTTTAACGACAGTTCAACTGGTTCCCCGACTTCCTGGCAGTGGGACTTTAATAATGACGGCACAGTCGATAGCACTGAGCAGAATCCAATATATACCTATAGTGCGGCCGGTAACTATACCGTCAACCTCACTGTTGCAAATGCAGGCGGAAGCGATTCTGAGGTAAAGACCGAATACATAACCGTAACTTCAGCGGCGACGAACGACCTCAGCATAACTGGGCTCGTCAATTCTGTGCCAGCCTCTGCGGTTTTTGCCAAAGAACCAAACACCATAAAAGTTCTCAACATCAT
>JGI20225J20221_1001743_pt3 | contig 10233 bp, 15 predicted proteins | sample BioMet4_FD_20221 | JGI IMG/M metagenome (IMG submission 20221) | reverse complement strand
TGCGTCGAACCTTGTGATCGACGGCGCGGCAAATGAGTATGAGGACGTTGCGCAGATGGTGGACAAAAACACGTTACTGCTGCAAAACGATTACCGGCCCTATTATTTGTATCGGCAAAAGGGCACGCTGCAAAACCTTGAAAACACCGGCTTTACGAAACCCGGCTTTGCGGGGCTGTATAACATTTATATTATGGAAGAGCTGCACACCATTTTTTCCGCCGGTGCGGGCGGGTCCACCAAGCTCAAACAGCCCGGTGGCAACCGCATCGAGCGCATTTTTAACTACAAATATCCGGCCGAGTACATTGCCGGTTTTGATACGATACTCGAACGCAAAAAGAGGATAGGTGATTTTTATGGCCGCAATCTGGATACCGAAACGACTCGTTGAAATAGGCCTCGTCAATACGGCGGCCNAAAACCCTCAAATTTTTATCGACCATTGTGAAATCGAATACGAAAGCCGCGTACAGGCAGCCGCCCGTGAGGTTCTGCTGCAAAAGCGCAGCATTGTCATGCTGACCGGGCCGTCGGCCTCCGGCAAGACCACCACCGCGCACAAGCTTGCACAGGCCATTGAAAAGCAGGGCTTTTACTCTTGCGTGGTGTCACTGGATAACTTTTTTAAAAATCTGGATGACTACCCCCGCCTTGCGGACGGCAGCAAAGATTACGAAAATATCGACGCGCTGGATGTGCCGCAGATCAAAAAATGCCTTTCAGAGCTGCTGCAAACCGGGCATACGATGATCCCGGAGTTTGACTTTATTGCCGAGCGCCGCAAACCGGAGTGGACCCCGCTGGACCTTGCCGGCGGGGTGGTGGTGATCGAGGGCATCCACGCCATTAACCCGGCACTGACCGACGGGCTGGAGCGTGACAAGGTGTACAAAATTTATGCCGGCCTGCGCGAGGAATACTCGCACCGCGGGCAGCGTGTGCTGGCAACAAGGGATGTGCGCCTTGCGCGGCGCATGGTGCGTGACCACAAATTCCGCGGCCACAGCCCAGAAAAAACACTGTCGATGTGGGGCAATGTATGTGTGGGTGAAGACCGTTTTATAAAGATATTCAAGCCGGAGGCGGACCTGCTGCTGGACACTTCGTTCAGCTATGAGATCTGCTGCCTTGCACCGTTGGTAACGCCGCTCACCCGCGAGTTGCCGGAGGACAGCCATTTTGCCGAGCGCCTGTACGAATTGGCCGGTACTTTTTCTCAGTGCAGGCCATTGGATGCCTCTCTTGTGCCCGAAACCTCCATGCTGCGTGAATTTTTAGGCTGAAATAATGCGCAGCGGTTGCATTCTGCGGCTGCGCACATTATAATGTTAAGTATTGAGAATGCAGGTGTAAAGCGGGTTTGCAGATAATGCGCACCGTTTGCCCTGCCGGCGGAAAGAAGGGCTTTAAATGTCAAACAAAACATTGGACCAATTTACGGACGCCATGCGCGATGCTGCCAATAAAGCGGCGGATGTGGCCAGCAACCTTGCCATGAAAGGCAAAGAGAAAATTGACCGTATGAGCCTTGAGAACGAACTTGCGAAAGCACAGCGGCAACTGGGTGCGCTGGTGTATTCTCTCAAAAAATCCGGGGAGGAAAACCCGGAGCTGGTCGACCACTATGTTGATGTGATCGCCGGGGTAGAGGCAAAGCTGAACGAGAACGAAGCGACGCAGGCAGAAAAGTATTGTGTTTCGGTTTGCCCGCAGTGTGGTACGGAGGTCGCAGACGATGCCGGGTTTTGCTCTCACTGTGGGGCTAAATTATCCTGACGGCAAACTGCGCGCGTGGTATGTTGAAAAAAGCAAAAAACGACCCAAAAGCAAAAGTGAGCTTGCCGGTAGTGGCACGACCGCCCAAAATGGTGATAAACTTGGCGTTTAGTATTGAAAAATCCCCCCTTTTGCTGTAAGATTAATCATACGCGAATATGCGGGGAGGGGCTTGCCAAGTGGATTTTTTACCAAAAGACACCTACAATGCGGAAGACCTTGCCCAAATCGTGCATATCTTGCGCGCACCCGGTGGTTGCCCGTGGGATCGGGAACAAACGCATGCGTCGATCCGCATGAACTTCATTGAAGAAGCATATGAAGCGGTCGAGGCGATCGATGCGGGCAGTGCCGATATGCTGGCGGAAGAACTGGGTGACGTGTTACTGCAAGTGGCACTGCACGCCGAAATGGAAGCGGAGCTTGGTACGTTTGATTTTGACGATGTCTGTGACGGCATCTGCAAAAAGCTGATTTACCGCCACCCGCATGTATTTGGCGATGTACACGCAGAAACATCCCAGCAGGTACTGAAAAACTGGGATGAGCTGAAAAAGAAAGAAAAGCACCAAAAAACAGCGACAAGTAACCTTGAAGCTGTGCCGGTAACTTTGCCCGGTGCCATGCGGCTTGCAAAGCTGCAAAAGCGGGCAGCCGGGTATGGCCTTGGCTGGGCCGGTACGGCACAGGCCGCAGCGGCGGCAGCGGGCGCTGCAAAGTGCCTTGCAACGGCAGACAAAGGTACCGCCGAGGCACAGCAGGCCGCGCAGGCGCTGCTGTTTGCCGCAATCGGTGCGGNACGCCTTGCCGGTGTGGATGCCGAGTTGGCCCTTACCCGTGCAAGCGAGCAGTTAACCGCCGCAGTCGGCAATGCCGAACAGGCGGCGGGTGACGGTGGGCTTGCCGCACTTTCCCCCCAGCAGAAAGAACAGCTGTGGGAGGAAACTATCATGGTCCCTTTCAGGGAGAAAACGACCCCTTAATTCTATATTTTTTGTGGAGGTATTTTTATTATGACAAAAGCAGATTTAGTTGCTAAGGTTGCTACGGATGCAAACCTGACCAAGAAGGACGCCGAGAAGGCGGTTACCGCAGTTCTGGAATCCATCACCGGTGCACTGGTGGAGGGCGATAAGGTCGCTCTGGTTGGCTTTGGCACATTTGAGACCCGCAAGCGCCCGGCACGCAAGGGCCGCAATCCCCGCACCAAAGAGGAGATCACGATTCCTGCAACCGTTGCACCCGCATTCAAAGCCGGCAAGGCTCTGAAAGACGCTGTCGCGAAATAAGATAAGCTTCAGGGGCAGGTGTCGGTGACACCTGCCTTAGCTTATACGTTCTGGTATGCCGGCAAAGGCAATATCACTTTTGGGGGAAAGCGGTATTGCGCAACAACTTTACCGGCACATCTTCACAAAAATGAGGGGCCTTTTAAGGCAATGCTCTGCTGCATGCGCGGCAGAGCATTTTTGTTGCCCTGATGCGGGGCAAAACGTGGTTTATGGCAGCACACAAGGGCCAATAGCCGCCTTGCCTCACCGCCCGTGGTTTGCGGCAAAGGCCGGGCGGGTGGCCGGTGCATAAAACGGGTTTTTGCCTGCAAACAGGGTTTGACGCGGTGCGATAAAGCTGATATAATCAGCAGTAACAAGCAAAATGCGCGGGCGCCGCAGGGCGCCCATACCGGGTAAAGTAGCGGCCAAACGGGCTGGCAGAGAGGGCGTGTGGTGCCAAAGGCATCGCTGTAAGCGCGCCCCGGCACCGCGGCTGTAAAGTGCCCCCGGCAGCATGGGCAGCGAACCGGCAATTTTGCCGCAGTAGCTGCCTGCGGCAGCCCCCGTTACCATGGGCAGGGCAAACAGTGTTTTAGTGCAGCGGCAGCCGTTTGGTGCCGTTTTGGCAATAAAATTGCTGGCAGCCCAAAGTAACAAACCGAAGTGGAACCGCGGTTTTGTATCGCCTTCGCCATGCCCTGTGGGGCAGGTGGGGGCGTTTTTTGTACCCGGTCTTCGGTAGCTTTGAAAGGGAATGAGAAAAATGGGACAGCATATGAAAATTTTCAACACAATGTCAAGGCAGAAAGAGGAGTTCCTCCCGCTGAAGGAGGGCGAATACCGCATTTATGTCTGTGGCCCGACGGTATATAATTTTATCCACGTGGGCAATGCGCGCCCGGTATGTGTGTTTGACACGCTGCGCCGTTACCTTGAATACCGCGGCAACAATGTACTGTATGTGTCGAACATCACGGACATCGACGACAAGATCATCAAAAAGGCAAACGAAGAACAAACGACCTATGATGTGATCGCTCACCGCTATGAAGAGGAATACTTCACCGATTGCCGCGGGCTGAACGTCAAGCCCGCCACGGCCTACCCCCGTGCGACCGAGCATATCGATGAGATTTTGTCCATCATTGGCGACCTTGTAAAAAAAGGCTTCGCCTACGCCACAGACAACGGGGATGTGTATTTCCGTACCCGCAAAGACCCGCATTATGGCAAGCTGTCTCACCAGCCGCTGGAAGACCTTGAAAGCGGCGCGCGCATTGCCGTGGGTGACATCAAAGAAGACCCGCTGGATTTTGCAGTGTGGAAAGGGTCCAAGCCGGGCGAGCCCGCNTGGCCGTCGCCCTACGGCATGGGGCGCCCGGGCTGGCATATTGAATGCTCGGCCATGGCGCGCCGCCACCTTGGCAACACCATTGACCTGCACTGCGGCGGGGTAGACCTTGTTTTCCCGCACCACGAAAACGAAATTGCACAGTCCGAATGTGCAAACGGCTGCACCTTTGCCCGCTACTGGATGCACAACGGATTTTTGAATGTGGATAACCACAAGATGAGCAAAAGCCTCAACAACTTTTTCACCGTGCGCGATGTGGCGCAGCAGGTAGGGTACGAGCCCATTCGCTTCTTTTTGATCAGTGGCCATTACCGCACCCCGCTCAACTACACCAAAGAGGTGATCGAAAGCTGCAAGGCCAGCTTGGAGCGGCTGTATACCTGCCGTAACAACCTTGATTTTGCACTGCAAAACGCCACCGGCAACAGCGAAGAGCTGGCAGAGCGCACCCGTGAGGCGGAAGAGAAGTTTGTCACGGCGATGGATGACGACCTCAATACGGCGGATGCGCTGGCGGCCATCTTTGATTTTGTACGTGACATCAACACGCTGTCCGGTGAAGCTTCACCAGCGGCGCTGCAAGGGGCCGCCAGCACGTTTGACACGCTGACCGGGGTGCTGGGCCTGTTGTACAACCGCAACACGGATGACATCCCCGCAGAGGTGCACAAGCTGGCAGAGCAGCGCACGGAGGCCCGCAAAGCAAAAGACTGGGCGCGTGCAGATGCCCTGCGTGACGAGCTGGCCGCGCTGGGCTATGTGGTGGAGGACACCGCAAGCGGCCCGAAAATCGTCAAAAAATAAGTAAGACAAGGATAAAATATGAGAATTGATAAATACCTCAAAGTTTCGCGGCTGATCAAACGGCGCACCGTGGCCAATGAAGTGGCGGATGCCGGGCGCATCACGGTCAACGGCCGGTCGGTCAAGGCAAGCTACGCCGTAAAAGAAGGGGACATTATTGAAGTGCTGTTTGGCCAAAAGCCGGTGCGCGTCAAGGTGACCTCGGTAGATGCGCCGCTTGGCAAGGATGTTGCACGCGAAATGTATGTTATTTTAGACGGCGAAACAGAATAATGTAGGCAGATCAGCGACAGGGTGTCATGGTTTATGGCACCCTGCCGCTGCAAAATAAAAGCGACATCAGGGTGGTTGTGGCGGTAAGTTTTTGCGCTTTTGCGGTAAAAGTATGCCAAATCACAGAAAACTAATGGGAAACACTTGCAACAACAGGGCAAATTGTTGTATAATTCCAATTAACAATAGGGGTTTATGCCTTGTTGCAAAATCCATGCAAAGGGGGCGTTTTCATGGCAAAGGCAAAAAAGACTGCAAGGTTCAGCCTATCCGGCTTGCTGCTGCGTGTGGGGGCGGCTTCTTTGATCGTCTACCTCGCCGTCACGCTGATTATCAGCCAGGTCGATATTATGGTCAAACGGGGGCAGCTTTCTACGCTGAACACTGAACTGACCCGGCAGACCGACCAAAACACAGAGCTGGAGCGGCTGATTTCCTCTGGTGGCGAGCAGGCGTATATGGAACGAATCGCGCGGGACCGGTTGGGCTATGCGGCCCCCGGTGAACGTATTTTCATCGACATGTCCGGCGAATGACGGGCGTCAAAGAAAGAGAAGGGGTAATTTTAGTTCATGGCAGTAGAGGTTGGGAGCATTTTAGAAGGCAAGGTCACAGGGGTCAAGAAGTTCGGCGCGTTTGTGCGTCTGCCGGACGGTAAGACCGGTATGGTACATATTTCGGAGGTGTCAAACGAGTTCATCCCCGAACTGGATACCGTTTTAAGCGAAGGCCAGGAGGTCAAAGTCAAAGTGCTCTCCATTTCACCGGAGGGCAAAATTGCACTTTCCATGAAACGAACAGAGCCGAAACCAAAGCCTACCCGTGCAGATGCCGGTAAGGTTTGGCAGCCGCGCAAGCACGAGGCCCTCCAAGGCGAGCAGACCTTTGAGGACATGATGGCGAAGTTCAAAACGCAGAGTGAAGAAAAGATTTCTGACTTAAAGCGTGTCACAGAAGCACGCCGTGGTGGCGGGTATTCGCGCAGAAAATAACCAAATTTGACCGGGGGCATTGCCCCCGGCTTTCTTTGTGGGCAGCAGAGCAAAGAGGGCAACTTCACAGTTCTTTGTCAGAATGCTTATAAAATATACTTTTCTCGAAAAATGTTTTGTGATATAATCATAACAGAGACTCGATAAGAGTTCTCAATAGCTCTCTGCTAGGAGGTAATGTTATGAAGATCACCACGACAGGCAGAAAGGTTAGTCTGAAACCGGTATTTATTGAACGTGCGGACAAGCGCATGGCAAAGCTGGACAAGTTTTTTTCAGAAGAAGCCATTGCGCAGGTAACCGTAACAGTAGAAAAAGACTGGCAGACGGTTGAATTGACGGTGCGCGACGGGGGCTTTGTAGCCCGTGCGGAAAAGAGTGCCGATAACATGGAAGATGCGCTGGATTCCGCCGTTGAAATTTTGACAAAGCAGATCGTAAAAAACCGCAAACGCCTTGAGACAAGGCTGCATAAAGCCGCTTTTGAAGATTATGCCGGTGCGCCGGGCGAAGAAGAGCCCTTTGCGGTAGTGCGCGAAAAGCACTTTTATGTCAAGCCGGCAAGCGTAGATGAAGCTATTTTGCAGATGAACCTCATTGGACATTCGTTCTTCTTGTTTCGCAATGCGGACACCGATGAGATTAATGTGGTCTATCACCGCAAAAATGGCAGCTATGGCCTGCTGATCCCGAAAGAATAAATAAAAGTAAGAGGGGGCGGAGGCGTTCCGCCCCTTTTTTTTGCCCGGCGGACAGGCCGGTACAGGACAGGCGCGGATGCGCCGGAAGGATAAAAGCATGAAGTATGAATTTGTTGCCCCTTGTTATTTTGGCACCGAGCGCAGCGCGGCATTTGATTTTAAGCGCCTTGGGGCAGAAAACATTACGGTGACGGACGGCCGGGTGGCCTTTACAGGCGACGAGCAGGTGCTTGCCAGTGCCAACATTGANAGNCGCTGTGCCGAGCGCATTTTAATGCTGCTCAAACGCGCGAANGTAACGACCTTTGACGAGCTGTTTGACAACGTGTTTTCTATTGCATGGGAGCAGCTTTTGCCCCAAAACGCGGAATTTCCGGTCAAAGGGGCATCGCTTTCCTCCACCCTTTCCAGCGTGCCGGCCTGCCAGAGCATTGTAAAAAAAGCAATCGTAGAGCGCCTGAAAAAAGGCCACAAAACATCGGTGTTGCCAGAGGATGGCGAGCTTTACAAAATTCGTTTTTCCATCCGCAAGGATTTGCTGGAGGTGTTTTTGGACACCAGTGGCGACGGCCTGCACAAGCGCGGCTATCGCGCACAGTCTACCGAAGCACCGATCAAAGAGACCCTTGCTGCGACCATCGTAGACCTTGCGCGGGTGCGGGGTGACAGCCTGGTGCAAGACCCGTTTTGCGGCAGCGGCACAATTATCATTGAAGCGGCACAAAAGGCGATGAAGATGGCCCCGGGCCTGCGCCGCCGCTTTTTGGCAGAGCATTATGCCTTTGTGCCGCAAGAGGTGTGGAAGGCTGGGCGCGAAAAAGCGCTTGGCGAAGTGGACCGTATTTGCACGTTTGAAGGGGTGGGCTTTGATGTTGACCCCCATGCGGTCGAGCTTGCGAATAAAAANGCCAAGCTTGCCGGTGTGGCCGATCATTGCCGCTTTTTTGTGGCGGATGTGGGGAAATTTGCCCCCGCGCCCCGCAGTTTGGTGCTGACGAACCCCCCTTACGGGGAACGGCTGGGGGACGTGGAGGAAGCGACACGGCTGGAAAAATTGCTGGGCGTGCGCATTGCTGAAAACCCGGTCAAGGGGGCTTATATCATTACGGCCAATGCGGGTTTCGAGCAGAATTTTGGCAAAACGGCCGCACGGCGGCGCAAATTGTATAACGGCATGATCCCTTGCCAGTTGTATATGTATTTTTAACGAAGCTCAAGCAGCCCGCAGAGCCATTAGGCCGGCGGGCTGCTTTACTGTAATGCACCACAGGGCATGCGGCGCCTTGCAGCGCAAAAATTGGCGTGCTATACTACAAAAGCGTAATTTATAAATACCCGGTGCACCCCGGTGCGCGGCAAAGGAGAGACGGCCAGATGGTCGAAGTGAGAAAAGCAATTCTGCATGTTTTGGACGCCGGTAGTGGCATCAGCTCGTTTTCGCAAAAGCAGCTGGACCTTGCCGATGATGCAGTATTTGGCTATGTGACAAAGCAGATTGAAAAGGCAGCGGAAAACACGGGCCTGCACAGCGGCGAGTTGATTGGGGTAGAAAATGAGTTTCGTGTCAAGCTGAGCCAGTACGAGCGAGAGCTGCTCAGCTTTGAGCGGTTTGCCGACTGGATCGGGCAGGAAGTGTGGCAGGTGTTCACCACGTCGGACCACGGGGACAGTGCCGACCTGCTGATTGCCGAATATGTGGACAATGGGCGCCGGATGCTGGCAATTTTAAAATGCACCCTGCGCACCGGGTATGCGCATACGGTAGAGCCGGGCGAGGACGGCACACCGGTATGCCGCATTGTGCGGCGCACCGACGCGCTGCCTGCCCCCACCCAAAAGGCGGAAGAAATTGCCCTTGTAGAGGTTGACGGCGGGCAGGTGTACTTTTTAGAAAAGCCCCGGATGATCGACGGGCAGGACAGCCCGCTGTTCACTAAAAATCTGCTGCGGTGTACGTCACAGGCCTCGGCGGGTGAAACGGTGCAGATCATCCGCACCATTGCCGAAACAGTGGCCCAGACGTATGGAGAAGACCCCACCGCCGCGGTGGCACGCGCGAAAAGCACCATTGCCGAGAGGGTAGAGCGTGACGACACCCTTGCCCCGTTTGACCTTGGCGGGGAAGTGTTTGCCGGGCGTGAAGAGATGGAAGAGGAGTTTCGCCGACAGGTCAGTGCGGCAGGGGTGCCCCAGCAGGTGTCAGTGCCCAAAAAACTGGCGGCGCGCACGGCGCGCAATCAAAGGATCAAAACCGATACCGGTATTGAGATCACCTTTCCGCTGGACTATGCCGAAAATACCGATTATCTGGAATTTGTGCGGCATGACGATGGCCGCATTTCAATTGAGATCAAAAATGTGGGCAGTATTGAGAACAAAGGGTGATGTACCGGTGCCCGGCTGCCTTTGCTTCAAAAACAACAAAAAAGCGTCGCTTTTAGCGACGCTTTTTTGTTGTAACAATGATACTAACTCATAAAAAACGGTTTTGGGTGGCATCATAGGCGTAACCAATACCGTCAAGGGTAGAAGTCAGGCCTTCTTCCTCCACACAAAGTGCGTGGCAAAGCTCTTTCAGGCTGGGGTAGGCATCACGCAACTGGGTGTTGACATAGCTCAGCAGAATCACGGGGTCCTTGGGCAGCTGCATAAATTACTCCTCATTGTAGTATTTTGCGAATGATATCGTACAACATCGGCTTCATCTGGTCCATAGGGGCAGGGCGATGCTCAATAATTGAAGAATAGCAGGTGGAACCGCACATTTCCAAAATCACATAAATCAGCCTGAAAATCTCTTCCTGCGTGTACCGCTTTGCAAGCGGGCTGCTGGCAAGGTCTTGTGTGATCTGCCTCCACAGGGGGTCATCCGCCCGCTCGTAAATCTGCTGGGCAACCATGGGCCATGAAAAATTGCGCTCGATGAGCCGCAGCGGCAGCCGGTTATGGCTGAAATATTCCACAATGCCGTCTACCAGCAAAATAAAATCCTCAGTAAAATCTCCGGTGCGTTTTGTCTGCACTTCGGCATAAGACTCAATCAGCACGCGGTAACT
>JGI20225J20221_1003220_pt1 | contig 10235 bp, 7 predicted proteins | sample BioMet4_FD_20221 | JGI IMG/M metagenome (IMG submission 20221) | reverse complement strand
TACTTGATAATTCCATACTAGTATGATTATTGGTGTATGGGTTAGTTGTATATTCTTTTTTTTGTCTTTCTTGTAATGACTAACATGGATTATCGATGACCGGTCGGTTAAGTGGTCTACGTCAGATTATTGTCCTTGTTTATGGAATCGAAACCCTGTACAGTTTTCTGCGTAAATGGTTGACCACCTTAGTTCTTGCACTTTTTTAGTGGGAAGAACGTGCTCTTTGTTCCACGGATAACTATTCCGGTCCATGTCAAGTTATAAAATTACTTCCTGTTTCTCGGTTATTACCTGAGCAATAATATTCAAAAATCCGCTAATGGGACCGACTTGGATTTTTTTATATTAGTAGTTCGAACTTTGTAAGGGCTAATACTTTTGTAAATAATAATTTCATACTACCACTTTTATACACCCCCCTTTGCCTTTACTATAAAACGTACGGGTGGTAAAAGTGAATGTACTTTGTATTCTATTTCTGAACAGTTCCGCGTCTTCCTGAACTTTACTGCAACACATTTCCGATGTTCTCAATTCCTAACATCATAGTTCTTAACTTGTCAATAACATATTCCGTAGGAGAAAGTTATATTCATTGTTTTTTAGCCATTAATTCTATGGCAAAAGTACCATTTTTTTTACAATTAATGTCAGTTTTAGTCATTATTTTGACTACAAAATATATAAATATCATGTTTTTTAATCTATTTATAATAAACAAAACTGTTGTAATTATTTGGTAATGATATATTTAATAGCTACATTTGTAAACACACAATGTTATTTTTTTAATAGATATGGAACTTGAATATTACATGCGACGTTGTCTTCAACTGGCGCGTAATGGTATGCATAACGCTAAACCAAATCCTATGGTAGGAGCTGTTATTGTTTCTGCCGATGACAGGATTATAGGTGAAGGTTATCATGTGCGTTGTGGAGAAGGACATGCTGAAGTGAATGCGTTCGCAAGCGTGAAACCGGAAGACGAACACTTGCTTAAAGAATCTACAATATANGTAAGTCTTGAACCATGTTCGCATTATGGCAAGACTCCACCCTGTGCTGATCTCATTATAAGTAAAGGTGTAAAAAGATGTGTATGTGGCTGCATAGACCCTTTTGCTAAAGTGCAAGGGCGAGGAATACGCAAACTTCGTGAAGCGGGAATAGAGGCTGTCGTGGGTGTGATGGAAAAAGAATGTCTTGAACTCAATAGACGTTTCATTACATTCAATACCCATAGCCGACCTTATATCATATTGAAATGGGCACAGTCTGTAAATGGTTTTATTGATAACGATTTTAAAGCTTTTACTTTTTCGACTCCATTCACAAAGATGTTATCTCATAAACTACGAGCTGAGAACGATGCAATACTTGTGGGACGNNTTACAGACGAACGAGAACATCCAATGTTGAACGTGCGGGAGTGGCACGGTAATGATCCNATGCGCATCGTATTAACTCACGATACAGATATTAATGAGATGTTGANGGANCTGTATTCAAAAAAAATACAGTCAATCATTGTTGAGGGGGGAGCGAAAACTCTAAATTCATTCCTTGATTTGGATCTGTGGGATGAAATACGCGTAGAGACATCTCCTAAATATGTAAATAATGGTACTAAAGCNCCAATGCTTCCATACAATATACGACTTACAAACAGNTTTGATATTGACGGGAATAGCATAAAGACTTTTTTAAAATACACCGAGTAGAAATAAAAAATCATCTTTACAATATCGTAAAGATGATTTTTTATTATTTGTTTTTTCTGCCGAAGTCGGCTGGAACCTCTCCCCACTTTTTAGTTTCCCATTTTATGATAGGTACGTTTATGTTGTGGGTACGTAACCATTGCTCAGCGCGCGCTACAATTTGATATAACTCTTCTGTGCGTGGATTACGTTCCAACTTTGTCTTACATGCTTTCTTATTTACCCAAAGTATGGCATTATAACTGTCAGAATATATCACCTTGTCTTTAATCCCTTGTTTTTCCATAAGTGCCAATGCATGAACAATAGCAAGGAATTCACCAATGTTGTTTGTCCCATGGACAGGACCGAAATGGAAGACCTGAGAACCATTGGCAAGGTCTATACACTGATATTCCATCGGACCAGGATTGCCCGAACATGCAGCATCAACAGCCCAAGCATTAGCCTTTACTTCTAAAGGTAATGGCAGTACGGTGTCATTGCGCCAGTCGGGTGGATTTGTCAGATTGGAATTAGCCATAATCAATTTAATGTATTACATTCTTTCAGGAACTTCGATACCAAGTAGAGCCATACCGTTCTTGATAACTTTGGCAACATTCTGTGCCAATACAAGACGCGTAATCTTCTCTGCTTCATTTTCAGCATTTAGTATGCTGTAGTCATGATAGAATTGGTTGAAGTCTTTTGTTAGTTCATAGCAATAGTTTGCTATTCCGCTAGGACTGTAATCCTTTCCTGCTTGTTCTAGAGCAGCACCAAACTCATTCATCTTCTGAATAAGTTCTATTTCCTTTTCTTTAAGCGGTGCATCTACATTCAGCGATTCAGGAATGCTAATGTTCTCAGCATGAGCCTTACGGAGTATAGAACGGATACGTGCGTATGTATATTGAATGAAAGGACCTGTATTACCGTTGAAGTCAATACTCTCAGCAGGGTTGAACAACATGTTCTTGCGTGCGTCGACTTTTAGTATAAAGTATTTAAGCGCACCAAGACCGACAATGCGTGCCACTTCCTGCTTCTCGTCATCAGTCATATCCTTGAACTTACCAAGTTCATCACTTGTTTTTCTTGCATCTTCAACCATAGTAGATACAAGTTCATCAGCATCAACAACTGTACCCTCACGGCTTTTCATTTTTCCGTTAGGAAGTTCTACCATACCGTATGAGAAATGGACAAGTTCCTTTCCCCATTTGAAACCAAGGCGATCAAGTAATAGTGACAGAACCTGGAAATGATAGTTCTGCTCATTACCTACAACATAAATCATCTTGTCAATAGGGAAGTCCTTGAAACGCATATCNGCNGTACCGATATCCTGTGTCATATAAACAGAAGTACCGTCGCTTCGGAGCAACAGTTTTTGGTCAAGACCATCTTGTGTCAGGTCAGCCCATACACTGTTGTCATCCTTGCGGAAGAAAAGTCCCTTTTCAAGACCTTCCTCTACCTTCTTTTTGCCCTCGAGGTATGTATTTGATTCATAATATATCTTATCAAAGCCTACTCCTAGAGCTTTGTATGTCTCGTCAAATCCTGCATAAACCCATGCATTCATCTTTTCCCAGAGAGCACGCACCTCAGGATCGTTGTGTTCCCATTTTACAAGCATCTCATGAGCTTCTTTTATAAGTGGAGCTTCATTCTTTGCCTTTTCGATAGCAGCTTCCTCAGCCATGCCATCCTTTATATATTGGGCTTTCAACTCTTCGCATTCAGCCTTATAATGCTTGTCAAAAGCAACATAGAAGTCACCAATAAGGTGGTCACCCTTTTTCCCTGCTTTCTCTGGAGTTATTCCATCTCCCCATTTCTGCCAAGCAAGCATACTCTTGCAAATATGGATACCACGATCGTTGACAATATTTGTCTTTACAACCTTGTTACCATTAGCTTCCATAATCTGGGCAAGCGACCAACCGAGCAGGTTGTTACGAACGTGTCCAAGATGAAGTGGCTTATTTGTATTTGGAGAACTATACTCGATCATTACCAGCGGAGAATTCTCTGTAACTTGTTTCTCACCAAACTTCTCATTGGCATTGATATCATTTAATAGAGCAATCCAAGCCTCTTTAGCAATGACAAGATTAAGGAATCCCTTAACAACATTGAAACCAGCTATCGCACCACAGTTCTTAACCAAAGCTTCACCAATTTCATTGGCAGTATCTTCTGGCTTTTTCTTTGATATCTTAAGAAAAGGGAAAACCACAAGAGTAAGATTACCCTCAAAGTTACTACGTGTCTTTTGCAGTTGCACCATATTTTCGTGCACATCCTGACCATAAAGTTCTTTCACCACGCTGATGACAGAACTGCATATTTCATTCTCAATATTCATACCGGTAAATAATAAAATTCGAATTCATGTGCAAATTTACAATAAAAAGGAAAAAGTACAAAATAAAACAGTCAAAAAGATATTTGCGCGTTTATTTGCTAATCACTCAATTCATTCTGTATTCTTTGACAGAACTGAGTCACAATATCCAACATATCATCTGGAAGATACTCGTAAGCTTTTTCTATCATGCTATCTGGAACCTCATAATAAGCCTCGGCGATGGCTCCACATATAGCTGCTTTTGTATCGGTATCACCACCTGCAGCAACAGCAATGCGTATAGCATCCTCGAAGTTATCACTTTCAAGAAAACAACTTATAGCGTAAGGAACAGTCTCTTCGCATAATCCATCGAAATGACCCTCACTGCCAATTTTGTATATGTCTTTAATCGTTGGAATTGAATATCCGAAATTGCGTTTCACAGCACTTTCAAGTTCTTCTTTAGTTATTCTGCATGTACGAAGCCAATAAATTATAGTAGCAACACATTGCGCACCCTTAATTCCGTTTGGATGATTATGGCTCACCTCCGCACTCTTTTTAGCTTCTTCAAGTATTTCATGGTAATCATCAAAAAGCCAACCTACCGGACTTACCCTCATAGCAGCATCATTAACACAGCTGTTGCTGGGTTGTGGATTATCTTGTTCTATCCACTTGCTGAAAGTAGTGCTATATCCACTCATTGGATTTGGATATCTTCTGCACCAATCAAGAAGCGAATCCTTGTATGTCCTTTTATTAAGGATAGCATCAGCTATCGCGACACTACATATTGTGTCGTCGGTATAGTTGCAATCTTTATCGAATAGTGTAAAATTCCGTGTAGTCTGCTTTGCAAATTCAAAGCGTGAGCCTACGATGTCTCCAATTATTGCTCCGAGCATAGTATAAGGCTAAAAGGTTAATAATATTTGATGAGTCAAAAAGGCTCATTGTGGTCCCACCGAGAATCGAACTCGGATCTAATCTTTAGGAGAGATTTGTTCTATCCATTGAACTATAGGACCTCTTTATTGGTGGCTTTTCTAATTGTGAAAAGTGCGAATCTCATTTGCAAAGGTAATGCTTGTTGCCATAAGAACAAAATAAATTCATTTATTTTTGTTCTAAAAATGGTTTATTGCAACAATATTACCTTTGTAATTAAAATAAGAGTCTGTAGTAAAAACTAGCATGGAGTCTTATGTGTCATAATCTCAAGCACCATATCATCAGTTGAGCACATTGCTTCTTTGCCGATACTTGTAAGGTTATGTATGCTTTGGTCTACATCGTGGTCAATGATACCTTCTGCAGAAGTTACATATTTTCCTTCGCGAGCCAACAATGCACTGAGTAGAGCTGTACTAACACCAGAGCAGATCTTAAGTGAACAACTTGGTTTAGCACCGTCACATATCATTCCTGTAAGATTGGCTATCATGTTTTTTACAGCATGACAAACGTCTTTGTAGTCGCCTCCCATGAGGTATGTAATTCCGCAACTAGAACCTATACTTGCTACAACACATCCGCAAAGTGCGCTTAGTTTACCAAGACTCTGCTTGATATATATAGCTGAAAGATGACTAAGCATCAATCCACGGATAAGTTCTTCCTCTGTATTCTCGTTTTCCTCAGCATAAACGGCTACTGGATTTGTAGCGCATATACCTTGGTTGCCTGATCCTGAATTACTCATTACAGGAATCATTGCGCCACCCATACGGGCATCACATGCAGAGGCTGTCTTTGCAATAATATGAGAGAAGATACTGTTACCGAAAATTCCATGGCTCAGTGGGCGGTCCATAGTTTTACCTAGACAATGACCGTAATTTCCTTTTAAACTTTCCTTTGCTGCCTTTAAGTTGTATTCCTTTGTCTTCAGGATGAATTTAAGCTCTTCAATAGGACTTGTTATTGCGAAGTCCCACACCATTTGCATGTTGAGGCTAATCTCTGTTTCTTCGTTGTCGCAGTCAGTACCTTTACGCTTATCAAGAAGGATATCACCATTAAGCTCCTCATAAATAAAGTTAGTATGAGCTCCTGATATTATAGCCGTAGATTTGTTTTTGCCCGATTGGCAAATCACTTCTATATAAAGTTTCTCTGTTATGTTAGGTTTCAAATTTATATCTATATGCTTTTCACATACATATTTTTTCCCCAATTCTAGACTTTCACACGATAAGTCTTTTATAACTTCAAGTTTATATTTACTTTTACCAATGATAGCGCCGAGAGCTATTGCTATAGGCAATCCAATCATGTCAGTACCGGGAATGCCTACTCCCATTGCATTCTTCAGAATGTTGGCACTAAGCGAAACGGTTATATTCTCAGGGATTATATTCAATATCTCTTTCGCACGCGCTGTACAAAGTGATACCGCCATAGGTTCTGTACATCCTACAGCAGGAACCACCTCTTTGTTTATCAGCGAGAGAATCTGTTTACGAATATTATTATCTAGCATTGCGATATTTATCTAATCCTTTTTGAAGGAAAGCCGTGTATTCAGGAATATCTTCCTTATAAGAATAACTACCGTTTAGTGGATTACCCTCATTGTCAACCGGTACATAGAATGGCTGGGCATTAGCACCAAACTTGCTACGTTGCAGGTAACTCCATTTGTCGCCAATAGTGCGCAGTGTACGCTTTTGTCCGTTTTCATTTATGACCATAGGCTCCGCCAGTGGAGTCTTATCATCCACATAAAGTGATATCAATATATATTCTTTGCTGATTTTCTCAGCTACTTGTGGGTCTGTCCATACAGAAGCTTCCATTTTGCGGCAATTGACACATCCAAATCCTGTAAAATCTAAAAGAGCTGGTTTGCCGGCAGCTTTTGCGGCAGCCATTCCTGCTTCATAATCAGTATATTGAGCTTTGATCTCTTTAGTATCTAGGTTAAAGTCCTGAGTATTCATTGGTGGAGCAAAGGCGCTTACTGCTTTACATGGCGCACCCCATAATCCAGGAACCATATATATAGCGAATGCTAATGAGCATAGTCCAAGCATAATACAAGGTACAGGCATTGGCTTGTTGATGCCACCACCAACCTCGTCGCTTTGGAATTTCAGTTTACCGATAAGATATAGTCCGAGTGCGCCGAATATGACAATCCATAGTGACAAGAAAACTTCTCTGTCAAGTATATGCCAACCATAGGCTAGGTCAGCAACGCTGAAGAATTTCAGTGAGAATGCTAATTCTATGAATCCAAGCACAACCTTTATCGTATTCATCCATGAACCAGAGCGTGGTGCGCTCTTCAGCCAACTTGGGAACATTGCAAACAAAGTGAATGGCAATGCCAAAGCAAGTGCAAATCCAAACATTCCGATTGCGGGACCAAGTATAGAACCTGATGTCGCAAAATCCACGAGCAAGAACCCGATTATAGGACCTGTACATGAGAAACTTACAAGCGTAAGTGTGAACGCCATAAGGAATATAGAAAGCAATCCTGTTGTTGATGTTGCTTTCGTGTCTACTGCATTTCCCCATTTCTCTGGTAAGCGTATTTCAAACCATCCAAAGAAACTGACGGCAAACAAAATAAGCAGCAGACAGAACAGTATGTTGAATACGGAATTTGTGGCTAAAGCATTTAATGCCGACGCACCGAATAATCCTGTAACAGCAAGTCCTAAAGCTAAGTATATAACAACGATAGATATACCGTAGGTTATAGCGTCTCGTATACCTTTTTTCTTATTATCCTTTGCTCGTTTTAGGAAGAAACTTACGGTCATTGGTATTATAGGCCATACGCATGGTGTAAACAATGCAAGCAATCCTCCAAGGAAGCCCATGAAGAATATATAAGCCCATGATTGGTTACCGCTGTCGCTATTTCCATTCTGTTGGCTTAATTTTCCTATTACTGGTTTCCACAATGACGTTTTGTTGGTTGAAGACAGACTTGAACTAGTAATTGAATCAGCTTTTGAAATGCTGTCAGCTTTCAGATTAGCTAAACTGTCAGCCTTTAGTTTGGCAAGTGCAGCCTTTGCTTCAGGAGATCCACTTGCGGCAGCAAGCAACAACGCTTTGTTGTCAGAAGAAGATGCTGTATTTGTTTTACTTGTTGACGCAGCTGTAGCTGGACTCTTTCCGCTTTTGCTAAAGTCTACCGATGTTGGGGGTAGGCAATTTTTGTCATTACATGCACCATATTCTAGATATGCACTTATATTATAATTAGGCTTTGTGAACTTTACTTTCTGTATAAACTGGACACTATGCTCAAAATATCTGAGCTTCATATCAAACAATTTGTCATAGTTAGATATTTCACTTCCACGGGGAGTTAATTTGCCTACAAGTTCAACTCCATCAAGTTTGTTGACGTTAAACGTTGCAGAAATAGGTCCATCAGCTCCCAAACCAGTGGAATAAACATGCCATCCCGAACTTATATTTCCACTAAAAATAATTTCAGCCTCTGCCGTTCCGTTGGTTTTCAGTTGAGAAGAAAACTTTACCGGGTTTAACATTTGAGCCTGTGCCATAACAGCAATCAACATCATTATGGCTAATGATACAATCTTTTTCATATTTCTTTCTCGTCTTCTATTATACAATAATTTTATGCATCAAAATGATAATAATATATGATAGGTTATATTCGAAAATGACATATAACCTATCATTCTGATGCAAAACTACAAAAAATAACACGAAATGCTTATATTTTATGAGCGTTTTTACATATTATTATTTATCAATCTGAATTATTGCCTTTAAACTACTCTTGAATATTATCAAGAATCTGGCTGGAATGTATTTTTACTTTTATCTCTTTTGGACCTATAATATACGTGTTATTAACTCATTCTTCATTCAGTTATAAAATGTTGTTCTGAAATGTTCCCTCGTAACCTTACCATTTTCATTTTTCTTCTCACCATATACTTCCTCAGTTCCTCTACGAGTTGTCTTCTCTGTGTTCAGCAATTAAAGGGAAAGGTAAGTCATATTTTCTCAATGAAACTTTTTTGTGGGATTTCTCATCTTGTGGATGCTTACGCCAATTACTAGCATATCCTTTTTTTCAAGGAATGAATGATAGTTATCGCGCAGATTCGCCAAGACCTCATCTAGTACATTCCAGGTATAGTGCTTTTCTTTTGGGATATTACATAGGAGTTTACCAAGTTTTTTACCATTGAAGTCCACTTGGCTTCCACTTCTTTTTCGTCTTTGGTTCTCTTCCGATGACACTTCCGGTTACTTTCTGTTCCTTACTTCCATTATCATTTACAATTTATAAGTTTGAAGCTTACGCTTTATGCGTAATCCGGTCTCTTGTATTATTATAATAGTACTGTATCTTTTCGCCTCATAGACAATTACTGAAATGATATGTTACTTATGGCTTCTTGAAATGTTCCTTGTCTATATAATGAATATTTGTTTCCCACTGCTTATTTAGACTTTCAGAAAAGACACTAATTCGTTATCTTATCGCCTTCCACCCTCAAGTGGGATAGGAAATTGCCGCTTGGTTATCGGCTGGCATTTCTTTCATATCTTACTTCAAAAATTAATTCCAGTTTTCCACCATGGAAAGCTTGGTACGGTATATTGTAACCTTTTCCGTGCCGGCTATGAATTAGTTCCCCTTCTGAATTTTACGCCCCTTTTGTCCAACCTTTTATTGAGGCGCAACAGCAATGAGGTTATATTAAATGATATCTTAAGTAAACGTGTTCATAAGTCTAAGTCTTTCACGGCCAGTAACTTAGTGTGGCAATTGGTCTTTGAAGAATAAAAATCAGTTACCAAGTAACTGAAATACTGGTAACCAAGGGCTGTAAGGTTCCCACATGGCGGCAAATTGCTTGTTCCATTTTTATTTTGACATCATGCCCTCATTATCTATCTCAACTTGTAGGGGACTGGTGCATTGTGGATCAAACCAGAGTACATCTTGCCTGATTATTTCCGTTTTGCCAAAGGGGCAAAAGTCTGTATAAGCAGACTTGTACAGCAGTCTTTAGAGAATCCATCAATTACTTGTTGTTTTCTGAATGCATATATTCAGGTAAGCTGGGTCTTTTTACATATGTTAATTGGTGAACTCACAGAGTACATGTTTACCTTTGCTTAATGCCCTTTATATCTGATCAATCATCTCTCTC
>JGI20225J20221_1003217_pt1 | contig 10244 bp, 6 predicted proteins | sample BioMet4_FD_20221 | JGI IMG/M metagenome (IMG submission 20221) | reverse complement strand
GAGGGTGACGAGTTCGCTATCACTGCCGAGGACGGCCGAATCATTCTGACGGTCATTTAACGTGAACCTGTTGATAATGCCATGCTCTTCGGAGGTGGCATTTTCTTGTTTTTCAATGCCGCTTTTTATCTTCTGCGCAACAGATTGTCTGGTTCGCGCTCCCACATGGCTACTCGCACCCGCTGGTTATATGGACGAAAATATACAGATATGAATCCATTATAATAGCGGAAACTCAACAAAAGGGAAGACCGTTATTACGGAGAAACGTACATTCAGGTCAGAGGTCTGGACTAGTCGTTGAATTACAACGGGATATCTCAGCACCAGCCGGGATGTCCCCACCGACCCTGATTTTGAATGTTCGATATAGTGGGTTTTAAAACGGAAAACCAACTTTACAAGGGAGGTGCTCATGAAAGTTGAGCCCATTATCGACCTCAAGAACATCAAGAGCATCAAAAAGCTCTTGATAAATCAACCGAGAAATCGGCTCCTGTTCATCATGGGGATCAATTCAGGTCTCCGGGTCCAGGACATCCTGGCCCTTAAAGTCGCAGACGTGAAGGATTGCAAAATAGGTGACCGCATCGGCCTCAAGGAAAAGAAAACTGGCAAGGAAAACATCTTCATTATGAATAAAGAGATCAAGAGCGCTCTCGAAGAGCATCTTGCGACTACGGAACTTGAAGATGACCACTACCTGTTTAAAAGCAGGAAAGGGAGGAATTATCCGCTGACCACCTATGCCGTCACCATGATGGTGCAAAGATGGTGCGATGAGATCAACCTTTCCGGCAATTTCGGAGCACACACCCTTCGGAAAACCTGGTGCTATCACCAGCGGAAGACCTTTGGGGTCTCCTGGGAGTTGCTGGCAAAACGCTTAAACCATAGTAGCCCTTCGATAACTCGACGTTATCTTGGAGTTCAAGAGGAGGAAGTTGAAGAAATTCTGCTGAATACGATTTAGCTTCTTTCCCAAAGGGGCGTTCTGCCCCTTTCTTTGAGATTTCTGAACAACATCTGGCTACTCGAAGCAAACTGTTTCGGCAGCTTGTTTCGACTCTCGCAGTTCATTTCGCAATTCCTAAATCAACTTGCACTTGGAGGTGCTTATGAGCGTTTATCANCGTGATGGGCGTTATATGGTCTGTTTTCATGAAAATGGCAAACGGCATGACAAATCCTTTGGGCGTGGCGAAGAAGCCCGCCTTCGGGCCGAGGCTTTCGACCTTGCTGTCAAGCGGGCCAAGGAGGTTGGCCTGCCGATCCCTGATTCCGAAGCGATCACCATCGGAGTCCAGGGAACTGTCCAAGGTCCGTCTGTGACCCAGGTGGCGACGGGGGGTGCCGCCGAACAGGTGGCATCTTCTGGAGTGGCTCCGGTAGGAGCAGATGGGGCGGTTGCTGCGCCAGTGGCTCCATGTGTCGCCCCGAAGCCTCAGGTGGTATCGGTGGCTCCGGTTGGGGACAAGGGTGGGATCACTTTTGGTGAGCTGTCGAGGATGTACCTGGACCACTTGCGGGTCTCGGGAAGAACGGACAGGCACATCATCTCCCTGGCCGGTTTGCTCAAGAACATGTTCTTCGGCGTGATCGGCAGGGACACACCTGTTGAAAGCATGAGCTATTTGAAGAATATCGTTCCGTTCATCAAGCAGATGCAAGGGGTTAGCCCCCAGACAAAGAAGCCTCGATCTCAGGCCTGCGTGAATCGGTACTGCGACTATCTGGATGCCATGTTCAACTTCGGCATCGAGATGGAGCTCATCGCCAGGAACCCCATGAAAGGACGGAAGAAAGCGAAGGAGCGCCCCCGTGATGTCCAGGTTAACATTGATGACCTCCGCCGGATTATGGACTATGCTGCACCCCATATCCGCTGGGCGATGGAGGTGTGCTTCAACCTGGGCACCCGGCCGGGGCCATCGGAGCTGTTCGCCCTACGCTGGGAGCACGTGGATTTCGAGAAGTCCACGGTCCGGATTTACGCGACCAAGACGAAGACCTTTCGGACTGTCCCGGTAACGCCAGCATTTCTGGAGCGCTTGCGAGAGATGAAGGACAAGAGCCAGTCTTCGTACATCATCGAGTATCGGGGTAGGCCGGTGACGACGATTCGGAAGAGTTTCAATAACGCTTGCGACCGCGCCGGGATCAAGGTGCCGGTCAGGATGTACGATTTGCGCCATCTCTTCGCGACAACCATGCTCAGCAATGGTGCGGACTTGGCAGCCGTCTCGAAGCTAATGGGGCACTCGACGGTCAAGATGACTGCTGATGTCTATTACCATTACCTTGAAGGCGAGAAGGAAAAGGCGGTGGGGAAGTTGCCCAGCCTTGTTGGAGTGTAGTTTGGTGATTGATGGCGAGAGGTTCTTCGGAGCCTCTCGTTTTTTTAAGATGCTGCACCTCACAGATTTTGTCTTGGATTATGGGGGCGCTATGGAACAGGTTGTCATCGAGAATCCCGTCATCAATTCGCCCTTCACCGAACCCACCCGGCACTTCCGGTTCAACGACGATGGCATCACCAATGAAATCATCGAGGAACGAAGGGAAAGCGCCTGTTTTGTCCCCATCCCGCGACCAAGAAAGAAAAGTCGGCAACGTTCTCTTTTGGCCGATACGGAATGGACGCAAGACCGCTACAAGGTCAACGAACTTGTCAACAAGATAAGACATAAGGTCGGTCTTTGGCGCAGAGGCGGGTATGCCGGGGTTACGCCCGTTACATCGCGGTTGCTTGCCTACTGGACGGCACCGGAGCGAGAAAAAAAGCTTTTCTTCTGCCAGATTGAAGCGCTGGAAACCCTTATTTATATCACTGAGGTGGCCGCTCGCGCCGGCGATCAATGGATTGCGAACAAACTTCGTGAAGCCAACGCCATGTCCAATCCGGGACTTCCCCGCATGGCGATCAAGATGGCCACCGGTGCGGGCAAAACCGGCGTCATGGCCATGCTCATTGCTTGGCAGGCCTTGAACAAGCTGGCCGCTTCGCGCGATCCGCGTTTCTCCGACACCTTCCTCCTCATCGCTCCGGGCATCACCATCCGCGACCGCTTGCGCGTCCTTTTACCGAACGATCCGCAGAACTATTACCGGCAGCGGGATGTCATCCCGAGTCAATCCATCGAAGCGCTTGGACAGGCCAAGTTCCTGATTGCCAATTTTCACGCCTTCCGGCTTCGGGAAAAGGCCAAGATCGGCAAGGTCACCAAGTCCATGTTTCAGGATGGCGGCAAGGCGTTTCTGGAAACGCCTACCGAAATGGCCCGGCGTGTGTGCCGGGAATTGGGCAACAAGAAAAATATCATTGTCATCAATGACGAGGCGCACCACTGCTATCGTCGTAAGCCCGACGGCGAGGATGAGAAGCTCTCGGGCGAAGACCGCAAGGAAGTCCAAAAGCGCGAGGAAGAGGCCCGCATCTGGATTTCCGGCATCGAGGCCGTCAAGGCCAAGATCGGCGTCAAGGCCATTTACGACTTGTCCGCCACGCCGTTTTTCCTTCGCGGTTCCGGTTTTGGCGAAGGGACGCTGTTTCCGTGGGTCATCTCCGATTTTTCGCTTATCGACGCCATCGAGGCGGGCATCGTCAAGGTGCCTCGCGTCCCTGTGGCCGACAACTCCGGAACCGGCGAGCAGCCCACCTACCGCGATCTATGGACCCGTATTCGGGAAGACCTGCCCCATAAAGGGCGGAAGACCGAAGCAGTCGAGGGGGAACCGAAACTCCCGCTTGAATTGCAGGGGGCCTTGCACAGTCTCTACAGCAACTATGAGAAGTATTATCATCAATGGGAGCAAAACAGTGAAGCCAGGGCCAAGGGACTGACGCCGCCGGTCTTCATCGTGGTGTGCAACAACACCAATGTGTCGAAGCTCGTTTTCGATGCCATTGCCGGTTGGGAGAAGACCATCGGGGGCAAGGTCGTCGTCCAGGCCGGTCAGCTCCCCATCTTTCGCAATGACGATGGCCACGGCGGATGGCTCAAACAGCCGAATTCGATCCTTGTGGACAGCGAGCAGCTTGAATCCGGCGAGGCCATGAGTGTCGAGTTCAAGAACTTCGCCGCGCGGCAGATCGAGGAATTCAAGGCGGAATATCAGATTCGATTCCCTGGACGCGACGGCGAAACTCTCACTGATGAAGACCTCATGCGCGAGGTCATGAACACTGTTGGCAAGGTCGGCAAGTTGGGCGAGCATATCAAGTGCGTGGTGAGCGTCTCCATGCTGACCGAAGGTTGGGATGCCAACACGGTGACGCACATTTTGGGCGTTCGGGCCTTCGGCACGCAGCTTCTCTGCGAGCAGGTCGTTGGCCGGGCGTTGCGCCGCATGAGCTACGCGGCCGACGACAATGGTTTTTTCTCGCCGGAATACGCCGAAGTCTATGGCGTGCCGTTTTCCTTCATTCCGTGCAGCGGCATGCCTGCTGAGCCCAAACCGGGGCCGATGCCGACGCGGGTCCGCGCCCTGGAAAGCCGCATCACCTGCGAGATCACCTTCCCGAGGCTCCTCGGCTACCGGTATGACCTTTCGGGCGAAAAGATTGCCGCCACCTTCGACGCGGATTCCGGCCTGGCCCTGTCCACGAACGAAGTCGCCACCAGGACGGAAAACGCGGCTATTGCCGGCAAATCAAGTATCCACACATTGGATGACCTCAAAAACCGCCGGCAAAATGAGGTGGCTTTTTCTTTGGCCAAGCAGACCTTGGAAAAATACTTTCCTGAACAGACATGGCTTTTCCCGCAATTGCTCGCCATCACCAAGCGGTGGCTGTCCACCTGCCTGACATGCAAGGATGGCACGTTCCCTCAGTTGCTTCTTCTGACGGAATACGCCCATGATGCTATGGATCGCATCTACAAGGCCATTGTCCATTCCAGCGAAGGCACTCCTGCCCTGAAGCCCATTATTCAGCCCTATGATCCTGTCGGGTCCACTCGCTACGTGGACTTCGACACCACGCGGCCGGTCTATGCCACGCGGGAGGGCAAGTGTCATATCTCCCACGTTGTGGCCGATACCGATTCCTGGGAACAGAAGATGGCCCAGGTTTTGGAAGACATGCCGGAAGTGGTCCGCTACGTGAAAAATCACGGTTTGGGCTTCACAATCCCCTACACACTGGCCGGCGAGGAGCACCAATACATACCGGATTTCGTCGTGTGCCTGGATGACGGCCACGGCCCGGACGACTTGCTCAACCTCATTGTCGAAGTGACGGGCGAGAAGAAAAAGGACAAGGCCGCCAAGGTGACCACGGCCCGGACGTTATGGGTTCCATCCGTCAACAACCATGGCGGATTCGGGCGTTGGGACTTCATTGAGATCGTTGATCCGTGGAATGCGGAGCATTGTATCAGAAGCTATCTCGAAACAAAGACGCAGCCCACGGAGGGGAAGTAGTATGGCAAAAAGCAGCAAGTCCACGGATAAACCGACTGTCGGCGTGGCCAGCATCCACCACAAGGACAGCCGCACCAATATCCCGACCGAGGAGTTGCGCGATTTCATTGCCGACGAGGAAGCGTCTCCCAAGACCATGCTCTACCCGCGCGATCCGTCCCTTGATCCGCAGCTTGTCTGGAAGGGCAAGGATGAGCAGGACCGGGAAGACCTCGCCGTGCCGGTCGTGCCCATCTACATTCAGGAAAAGATCCATCCGCAGGCGATCATCGACGCCCTGCCGCGCAAGGACAAGCCCGGCGGCGAGCAGGGTTCCCTTTTTGCCGATTTCAACGGCATCGGCGACGACTTCGACAAGAAGGTGGATTTCTACCACCACGACCAGCACTGGACCAACCGTCTGATTCTTGGCGATTCGCTTTTGGTCATGACGAGTCTGGCCGAGAAGGAAGGCCTCAAGGGCAAGGTGCAGACCATCTATTTCGATCCGCCCTACGGCATCAAGTTCGGCTCCAACTGGCAGGTCTCTACGCGCAAGCGCGACGTGAAGGATGGCAAGGTCGAGGATGCCACGCGCCAGCCGGAACAGATTCGGGCCTTCCGGGATACCTGGCAGCTGGGCATCCATTCCTATCTGGCCTACCTGCGGGACCGGCTTACCGTGGCTCGGGAGTTGCTGACGGAAACGGGGAGCATTTTTGTCCAGATCGGGGACGAAAATGTGCATTTGGTGCGATGCGTCTTGGATGAAGTATTTGGGAGTGAAAATTTTATAACAATATTTACCGTTGCAAAGACTACTAGTTCAACAAGAGAATATATTGGTGGGACTAGTGATTTTTTACTTTTCTATGCAAAATCACGCAATTTATTAAAATTTCGGCAGCTTTTTACAAAAAAAACAATAGAATCAGAAGCAGGCGGTCCTTATTCTCTTTTAGAATTTTCTGATGGAAGTCGTCGTCGCATGACATTCGAGGAGAAAAATCGTCCACAACTTATTCAAAAAGATGCAAATGTATATAGAATTGATAATTTACAAAGTCAAAGTATGGGTAGAGAAAAGGGAGAAGGAGCATCTTGCTGGTTCCCTGTTGATTTCGCTGAAAAAAAATGGCTTCCAGGGCGGCAAAGTCGGTGGAAAACAAATGAATTTGGCATGCAACGATTGAAGTTGTCGCGTAGGCTTGAAACAACAGACACTGGCTTGTATTATGTAAGATTTATAAATGATTTTCCAGCAGTCCCAATTGCTGACAACTGGACTGATACTGTTGTGGCTGGATTTGCATCTGATAAAAAGTATATCGTAGAGACTAGTGCCAAAGTCATTGAGCGCTGCATACTCATGACCACCGACCCAGGCGACCTCGTCCTCGATCCCACCTGCGGCAGTGGTACGACCGCCTATGTGGCCGAGCAATGGGGGCGGCGCTGGATCACCACCGACACCAGCCGCGTGGCCCTGGCCCTGGCCCGGACGCGCATCATGGCCGGCAAGTTTCCCTATTACCTGCTGGCCGATTCGCCCGAAGGCATAAAAAAGGAAGCCGAACTGGCCGGACTGCCGCCGTCCTACATCCCGACCGATAGCGACATACGCAAGGGCTTCGTCTACAAGCGCGTGCCCCACGTGACGCTTAAATCCATAGCCAACAACCCGGACATCAAAGAGGGCATGACGCGCGAGCAAATCGACGCGGCCATCGCCCGCCACGCCGATACCGAACTGCTCTACGACCAACCCTACGAAGACAAAAAGACCGTGCGCGTGGCCGGGCCGTTCACCGTCGAAAGCCTGTCGCCGCATCGCGTCCTGTCCCCGGCCGATGACAATTGCGATGGCACGGTCTCCGAAGCGGAAGGCCGGCGGCAACAGGATTTCGCCACCATGATCCTGGACAACCTGCGCAAGGCCGGGGTCCAGAATACCAAGAAAAACGAACGCCTCGTCTTCGACAGCCTGGAGCCGTTCGCCGGCACCTGGATTCAAGCCACGGGCGAATATACCGATGCCGACGGCAAACTCCGACGCGTGGCCGTGTCCCTCGGCCCGGAACACGGGACCGTCGGCCCGCAGCACATCAAGGAAGCGGCCAAAGAGGCCGTACAGGGCCTCGGCCATGACCTGCTTATCGTGTGCGGCTTTGCTTTCGATCCCCACGTTGACGAGGAAGCCAAACGCTATGGCGCCATCACCGTATTGCCCACGCGCATGAATCCCGACCTGTCCATGGGCGACGAACTGCTCAAAAAAACCGGCGCGGCCAATCTGTTCATGATTTTCGGGGAACCGGACGTGGACATAGTGCCCCAAAAAGACGGGCAATTCGTGGTGCGCATCAAGGGCCTGGACGTCTACGATCCAACGACCGGCGAGATACGCCCATCATCCGTGGACGACATCGCCTGCTGGTTCATCGACACCGAGTACAACGGCGAAAGCTTCTTTGTACGCCACGCCTACTTTACCGGCGCGGATCACCCCTACGAGAAGCTTAAAAAAGCCCTTCGTGCGGAAATCGACGAAGCGGCCTGGGCCGAGCTGTACCGAACGGAAAGCCGCCCCTTTCCCCGGCCCGAAACGGGAAAAATCGCCGTGAAGGTCATCAACCACTATGGGGATGAGGTGCTGAAGGTCTACAGTGTCTAAGCAAGGATACTTGTTCATGTCGAAAACAATGCACGAATTTCGTGATCCAGTCCATAGCTTTGTAAAACTCGATAGTGATGAACGAATGTTGATAAATTCAGAGCCCTTTCAAAGGCTTCGCTATATCCATCAGCTGGCGATGACGTATCTTATCTATCCAGGGAGTACGCATACAAGATTTGAGCATTCAATTGGATGTATGTATTTGGCTACTCGAATTTTTGATACGATCACTTCCCATGAAAATTTACAAAAACTTCCATATGAGGTACGAGAGAGAATTCCAGAAATAGAGCGAAGTGACAGATTTCAGTATTGGCGAAAAACATTACGTCTTGCAGCTTTATGCCATGATCTAGGACATTTACCATTTTCTCATGCAGCAGAGGATTTATTACCTCCTGGTATTAATCATGAGACAATGACAAAACGGTTTATTCTAGAGGGAATGCTCGATATTTGGGCTAAGATGGAGCCACAGCCGAATCCGAAAAAAATAGCAAAAATTGCCGTAGGAGAAAAAGACGCTCAAGAGCTACTTCCGTTCAGCCCATGGGAGAGAATCCTTTCTGAAATTATAACAGGTGACGTATTTGGCGCAGATCGAATGGATTATCTGTTGCGTGACTCTTTTTACGCAGGGGTCACATACGGACATTTTGAGCATAACCGCCTTATTGATACAATGCGCATTCTTCCTGGAACGGCGCAAGACGATACAGAGCAATACAACTCAGAGCCGGAACTAGGTATTGAGCAAGGAGGACTTCAGGTTGCGGAATCGCTCCTTGTCGCTCGATATTTTATGTTTACGCAGGTTTATTTCCACAATGTGCGGCGCATTTATGACATCCATTTAAAATCATTTTTAAAATCAACGCTTGAGAATGGTGTTTATCCTACAGATTTGAATGCATTCCTGGCAACAACAGATAATGAGATATTGAGTAAAATTCGTGCTGCAGCTCGGAGCAGCTGTGCAGCTGGCCATGAAGACGCTTCGCGTATCTTATATCGAAATCATTTTAGAAAAGTCTATCAACTGATGTCTCAGGATTGTGTGAATAATCCATTCGCCTTGGATGATATCTCCACAGGACTTAAAGACGAAGTCGGAAATGACAATGTGATCGTCGACGACATCAACAAGGCAACTGCCAGCAAAAGTGATTTCCCTATTCAAATCGATGACGGACGCATCATATCCGCTCACGGGCAGTCACAAGTCATGACCTCTCTGCCGGCAGCCTCCACAGCGTATCTTTTCGTCAATCCCGCGCAGCGGAAAAAGGCTTGCTCCTGGATCAAGAAAAATGTAGACACTTTCCTCAAACCGAGGAGCGAGCACCATGCTTGACATCGACAAATCGGCAACGATCTTGTCGCTCGTTGCATACTTGCGAGAAAATGAAAGCTGGACAGGGGAAACCCATGTTCAGAAGGCCATGTTTTTTTTGGATAAAAAGTGTAATGTCCCGACATCATTTAACTTTATCCTCTATAAACACGGACCATATTCGTTCGACCTCCATGAGACACTGGCCACACTTTTCGCCACGTGCCTCCTTGAACACCAAGTCCAGCTACGCTACGGGCCGCGTATCCAATTGACGGACTCTGGCAAGAAATTTCTTGGCAAGTATGCCCAACAGATTTCTTCGAAGGAAAATTCCATCAAGACTGTCGCGACTTGGTTTGGAAGGAAAGGTGTAGCTGAGTTGGAAAAAGTGGCCACTGCCCTTTGGGTGCAAAAAGAATCACCTGCCTTACCTGATGTCGTCAAGGCTGAGCGCGTTCACGAAATCAAGCCCCATATTCCCGTTGAGGACGCTAGCCAAGCGCTTCAGACAGTAGCAGCTTTACCGTGGTAGCCTTCAGTATAGTGTAACTCCTTTAGGCATTGGATCGATTTGATATATAAATTCGTTTAATTGTATCCTCAAAGCATTTCACTTGAGGAACTTCAGTGATGCCGGAAGACATTCGCTGGAANCAGCGGTTTGACAACTACGTAAAGGCGCTCCAAACGCTTTCCGGCGCCGTAGAACTGGCCNAAAANCGNNCACTCTCGATGTTGGAAGAGCAGGGAGTGATCCAGTCATTCGAATTCACGCATGANCTCGCCTGGAATGTCTTGAAGGATTACCTTGAGTACCAAGGTATC
>JGI20225J20221_1003216_pt1 | contig 10245 bp, 12 predicted proteins | sample BioMet4_FD_20221 | JGI IMG/M metagenome (IMG submission 20221) | reverse complement strand
TCCGCGTCTCGTCTGCCAACAGTACAGAACCGCACAAGATACGGCGATAACGTCCGCTCGAACGTTTGCCTTCCCGTATGGTAGTGGCGTATTACGTTTGCCTGTTTATACCCGCATTTTCCTTTGTCGTGATGCCAGCGTAAGTTACGATTTCCACAACCGAGGACACAAAACTGTCCGACGCCAATTTCCTGACCGCCATGTTGTTCCAATTAAATAAATTGAAATGACTACCGTACCTTTAATTGGGACCTACCGCTTGGGACAAAATAGTCCTGACGGAACGGTGTAAAAGATGAACCCCGGAATTTCCTTTCATTTCAATACTTAAAAGAAACCCCGTTTCCTGCCTTATCCTCCAGAATGAAGGAAATATGCCAAATTCCCTACTCTCTTTTATTTTTTAAAAAGGGAAAGAATTAGAAGAGAGAGATACCATTATCAACTTTGTAAGAAACGCTCACCACGCCGTCATCATCGCTTGCAATACCGCGCAGGAATAAAGAGCCGTTTGTGCCTTCAACCGTTCCGTCTGTTGCCGGGAACATAATCTTCACAACAGGCTTGTCAGCTTCCTGGTCAATTTTAATTGTCTTTTTTACCGTGACAACGTTGCCCGCAGTATCAACCGCAGTAACGCTGAATTCCGGAGACTTTGCCATGCCAATGGCATTTACTTCTTTCTGCCAATACGGGTTGCCCGCAATCAAATCAAAATCACCTGACTCTGTTCCAAACTTCCAGCTCAGACGCTGAATACCAATGGTGTCTTTTGCATAGCCTGCAATGGTGAACACGCCGTTCACTGCCTCATCCGCAGGGGAAACAATTTTTACATCAGGGCTTGTGTTATCTATGAAATACAGGAATGAATAAATGCCGACGGAGCCAGCGTTGTCTGTAGCTTTGAACCAGCAGACCGCAGGACCATCCTTAGACTTGTGTGTGTCAATCGGAACGGTGAAAGACCAATATTCTGTAAGACCATTTTCATCTGGTTCCTTGAGCTTTTCATCTTTTATCTTGAGCTTTGTAAAATATTGTCCGCCGTCAAGACTGTACTCAAGCTGACGTATACCGTTACCATCTTGAATTGTACCGTCGAGATTTATTTTGCCGCTTACAAGTGTGCCCATGCCAATGTTTGTCACCGTTGTCACTGGAGCACGGCGATCAAGCTGCCAAATCAATTTTACGCTGTGACCGCGCAGACCATTTATATCCGTACCAAAGACTTCAATTGAGTGTGGACCTTCTTTGAGATTGTTTGTGTCAAGGTAGAATGACCAGAATTCTTTTCCGGTTGCAGTCTGTACGTTGTCTTCATCGCCATCAAAAATAATATTGACGTGGTCAACTGCATCATCATCGATACACGTACCGACAATATTCAAGTTGCCCGGGATGCGCATGTTTTCCACAGGGTTTGTAATGCCCGCAACAGGAAGGTCTGATTCCGTATCAATCTTAATATTGTACGGACCGGCGATAGTCTGGTTGCCAGCTTTATCTGTGGCAGTAACCATGATGTTGTACTTTCCTGACGGTTTGTCATTAATGTCAAACGTTTCCTGCCAGCTGTTTTTATCGCCGACAGAACGGTCTGTCACATCCTTTTTACCGCCTGCAAAAGCTGCAAAAACCAGCAAACTCAATAAAACCGAAAAAAACACACTCTTTTTGTTCATTTGGTATTCCTTTTTTCATAGAGAAAAATAGAGATATTAGAATTATCAACGAATTTTGTTGAATTGTCAAATTTAAAGTTAGGATATGCAAGAAAATACAGGCTTTCTTTACTTAACCTTAAATAAGCCCAAAAAACAAACTCCGCAACCGGTTTCCTTTATTACAAGGAAAATAAAACTACCACTACGAGTATCGGCAAAAAACATGGATTTCTTGAAGCGGGCGTGTTATACTTATTGTTCATGAAAAATGAAACCGCAGAACAAGCGACAAAACTTCAGTCTTACATCGACAGCAGCAAGAGAATTGTATTTTTTGGCGGAGCCGGCGTTTCTACAGAAAGTGGAATTCCTGATTTCAGGAGCAAGGACGGAACTTATAATCAAAAATGGGACTGGCCGGCGAAGAAATTCTGAGTGCAGATTTCTTCTTTGCAAACACCGCGCGCGGAATTCTACCGCTTCTATCGGGAAAAACTTCTTGTCTCTGGAATAAAGCCTAACGCAGCGCATTATAAACTTGCGGAACTTGAGCAAGGCAGGCAAACTGTCAGCAGTCATCACCCAAAACATAGACGGACTTGGCCATCAGGCTGCAGGAAGTAAAAATGTTCTTGAACTGCACGGAAGCACATTGCGCAATTTCTGCACGAAGTGTTTCCAAGGCCGTTTGACGGCTTCGTATATTTCCTCTCACCAAAGATTGAAAAAGGGAATTCCCCGCTGCGACAAATGTGGCCGGTCTCATAAAAACCAGATGTAGGTGCTGTACGGGAGAAAGCTCTTAATCAAGACACCATTAGCCGTTGCAGTAGACGCGCACTTCAAAAAGCGGACATGCCTATCATAATCGCGCGGCACTTCGCTTTGCACGCGTGTATCCGGCGGCAGGGCTTATCGACTTACTTTTCAGGGGAGCAAAATTGGCTTATTCATCGAACACAAGCTGCCACTGCAGAGGCGACGGCAATTGCAACGCCCTTGTCATTCCATGACAGCATTGGCCAAGCTACTGGGCAGGATTGCCATCTAGCCAGAAACAGTTCTACAGGGCAAAAAAATGTACCGCGAAAAGCTGGATTTTTTCTTCCAGCCTTTTCGTCGGCGCCTCAGTCGAATTTTCTTCTTAAGCTCATCGAACGTCACTTCTCCACTAATCTTCCTGCACTGGCTCTTTTTTCCACCAAGCACTTTCGAAGAAGAACTGCACAATATTTCTTACAGAAAGCGGCGGCGCCCCTTCTCGCCATCCGCTTTGGTAAGGGAATATTCCTTGAGTACCTGAGAGAACCTAAGCTCGCTGAAATGATAAGGAAATGATTTTCAAAGGCTTTTCAAAATCAACCATGTCGCTTACAAGCACACGGCTTGCCAACGCTGTAGCTGTTCACCAACATCTTTGTGCCACTTTCATCAGAAAGGACTGTTACGCTGGGTGTCATTCTGTACGTCCATACGGATTTTTCCTGGTATTCGGTTTTTCCTGTTCGCCCTTTATACAGCCGACCCAAATCTGCAAGTGCCAGATTCCAGAATTCAGTTCCGGGAAGAAGCGCCATTGGCTCAACAGAGAAAGCGGTAGGATACAGCAAATAATCTACTCCACCGGCATTCACTTCAGGAGCATTGAACGTACCAATGATGCAGTTCTGAATTGAAAGCGTCTTTGAGGCAAACACTTCCGCCAAGAATGACCGCTGTTCTCAAGCTGCAACCTCTGTTCCGTAAATGGAACCGCATACGAAAGCAGTTCTTGAGCTTTACAGACGGTGCATTTATGTCTGCACCGTAGATTGGCAGTTTCCATTAACCAAAAGGGAACACAACGCTGTTCGCACTCGGCAACGGCCTTGTGAAAGTAAAACCAAATGGGTACTGTCGTTCTTTATATGCAATTCATGATTTGCAAACACAGGCGCCTTTTGAATTCTGCGGGGCCGTTGTTTATCTCAAAATTGTTCGTATACACAGCACCTTCAACAATGACATCGGCCATCAACAGTAATATTCTGAATCAAGCTCAGCTGTGTTTTTAGGCAGGGATGGGCTGGAAGTAACTTTGTTGCCTTCAGCATCACCATATTTGAACCCATGTTTATTTCTTTTAACTCTACCATATAATTCTCCTCGTTACGTTTCTTTGTCTGAACATGCTATTTTTGATTTACCAAAGTCTTTGCATTGTTTCGAAGCTGCATAATCATATCATAGATGCGCTGGCTGTCAGTATTTCCCGATTGCTTTCGTTCAATGAGCATCTTCTCTGCATAGCTGTTGAAAGATGCAGTTATTTTCTCTTCATCTGATTTTTCCGGCGCCACCCAGTTATTCGCCTGCGAAGCAAAATAATTCACTACGGTACTTGCAATTTGATTTTTTGCAGTTTCACCGAGCTCGTTGCTCACACAGCAATTCGTCATCTTGGCACCAGAAGAATCCGTGGCATCGGCTTCGGCATACACTACCGGGATGCACGGTGTTTCCAGCGCTTCACAGCTCCCTTCATGCAGAATGGAATTCACTTCGTCCACATACACAAGCTGCTGGCTCACGTTCTTAGCAAGCGAATGAATGACCACCCCGACTTTGCTACGAAGACATGCGGTGGAAAGCTGCTGATTCACGATGGTATTATCATTCATACCGGTAAGCATGAATGCCGCCTGGCGTGATTCAAGTTCGGTAAGCTGTTCGTGCTGTACCTGTTCTGAAAGTGCAAAAGCCTTCTTATCAAGTTCAAGCACCCGCTTACGACATTCCTCGTCAAGATCATTGAACACTTTTACGTAACGGGCTTTCGTACGCTGGTAATCGTCTTCCATGACCTGCTGCTGTTTTTTCACCTGATTGGTTTTTTCCATAATCAAGCCAATTTGTGAATTTATTTTGCTAAATAACGCAGCCATGTTCTGAGAAATCTCAGATTTAATCATTGAAAAGAAACCATTCGTAACATGCGCGGAAACGTCATTACCCGTCTGTTTGATTGCGGCACATTGCGCGGCGTTCATGGCGACAACGGAACCTGTCAAGCCACTAATCTGACCGTTACAATTTGCAACGCTGTTGTCAAACGGATTCGTGTCAACATACACGGTAATATCAACAGGCACGGAACCACTCACCGTAGCGGAGCGAGACCCGCCACTTTCACTGGCAGGATACGAAATGGAAACAGTCCGGCTGTAGTATGCCTCACCATGTACTCTGCGTGAATAACTCATTGCACGCCTCCGTCAGTTTTTGGAACGGCCCATGATGATTCGTTGAACAGGCGCACCATCTCCTTTGCAACGCGTTCGTCAATTCCTGAGGCACTGCATTTCTGCATGAAGTCATTCTGCACCTTGTCATGTTCCTCTTTAGCAACAGGCTGCCATTCGTACGATGCGGCTGCCGCTTGAATCTGATTTGCAACAACATCCGTTTTTGAAAAGCAATCATTCTGTGCAACAAAAACATTGCTCACTTTGTTGGCACTGTTGAACATGCTGTCTGTTTCCAGCATGAGCACAGGAAGAAACGCATCTTCACGAGAGGCAAGCTTCTCATTCTTAAGGATATGCTCCACTTTGCGGTTATATGTCAAGCTTCCACTTACATCAGAAGCCATTGCGCTCAGTGCCTTAACTGCCTTGTTCTTTACTTTCGCCGTAACAGATTGTTCAGCAGTGAGCTGTGTGTCGCGGTCGTAGCAAATGACAGAGCAACTGTCATCACGCAGTTTTGTAAACATCTTATGTTGGAGCACACCAATTTCCATTGCAGCACGATCAAGTTCATGTATGCGAGTTTCAAGCGCTTTATCAAGTGCTGTAAACTGTTTGTGGTAACGACGACAAATTCTGTTGTAATCATCCTGCATTACATCTTGAATACGATTGATATCCGCACGGAATTTCTTCATGAGCATAAGCTTGCTGCTCATGGTGCTTGAACAAGCGGCAACCTTCTGGCTCAGCTGCGACTTCATAAGGATGTAGAAACCATTGTCTACATTTTCACATATCTGTTGCGAGGTAGAATGTTCCTCCGCAACGACAGCACTCTGCATAGCAATGACGGCGCCTGTTACCGTACGCACATGTCCATTGACCGTATCTATAGATTCGGCCATTGGGGAAGTATCAAGGGTTATATTAAAGTCTGCCATGATTACTCTCCGTCAGACGGTTTGTCTTCTCCGTCTGAATCGTCATCTTCCTCGGAATCATCGTCAGACTCGTCTTCATCGTCAGACCCATCCTCAGATTCTTCAGTCGCTTTTGCTTCTGCCGCTGCCTTTTCTGCCGCTGCCTTTTCTGCTACCACTTTCGCTTCTGCTTCGGCCTTTTCCGCAGCTATTTTTTCAGCTTCAGCTTTTTCTGCTGCCGCCTTTGCTTCTGCTTCGACCTGCGCCGCTGCAAGTTTCGCAGCTTCCGCTTCAGCCTGCGCAGCAACCTCCTGTTGCGCAATTGAATTGAGATCAGCAACCGCAGTCTGCTCAAGGTTCAGCGTGAAATCTTCCATAAGTTTCGGTTCTACTGATGGTGCCGGCGGAATCTTTGCATATGTCGCATAATAGCTATTCACCGGAATGAGACGTTTACGTCGGTCGTCAAGAGACTGCAAATTATCTGGATCCTGAGAACGCGCAAAGTCACGCGATTCTGAATCGCGGAGAGACGCTTCGTAATATTCAATATGTCCGAACTGCTCAGCCTTTGCAGTAATATCATCCTGCAGCCGTTCCATGTACTGCTGGAATTCCTCACTTGTCTTGTTGCACTGCTGTGCCTGCGCTTCGAATCCGGCAATCTGCTCTGCAGCGTTGTCTTTTTCCTGCACTTCACTGTCAGCAAGATTCCCAGACTTCTTCAGAGAATCCTGTGTCGCTTTGTAAGAAGTGTATGTCTGATAGGCTGTGTTGTATTCAGCATACGCATTTGTAATCTGAGTGATAAGGTCGTTGCCAGACTTACGATTGTCGCGGAATGCATCTTCAACATCTTTGTTCCACTCGTTCAGATAATGCATCTTCTGATCTTTAATGCCATTGTAAATCTTCAAGCGTTCAATGCGAGTTTCATTCATCAAATTGTTGATGACCGGCATGAGCACTTCTTCCTGAATCTGATTCATACCGAACGGCATATTTGTACGGGTATTATCTTCTGCAACCCATGCGCCTCCGAACAAATCGTATTTCACACGGGAGCTTGCCTTAAGATTAAAAGGATGGTAATCATTCACACTGTCTTCAAAGTTAAAACTTGCTTCGCGGATACGTCCAATCTCTTCAGCTTCAAGTGTTGGTGAATACTGATTGTACCCAGCTTTAAGCACCGCAGACAAAATCATATTCGAATAATCGAGTAATTTTGTTGTAGAATTCGTCTTTACCTTGGAAATAATTTGTACAGACTCTCCAAGCTTCTTCATAAGCTTCTTGAAGTACTTCAATGTTGTCTTCGTTACCCGACGTTTTTCAAGCTCTTTCTTCATATCGTTCAATTTTGAGAAAGCCAGCAAGCTTGTCGCTGTAACCCATCAACGTTGAAAACTTTTACAACAGGCTTCTCGTTCCGTATCGGTAGTCGCCGTATTCATCAATAAAATGATCCTCTGCACTTTCCGGAGGGTATGACTGGCAATGCCAACAGAAACACTGTCATTGCTCGCCCAAAAAGATAAACTGATGTTCCGCACCTGACGGGTCAATGTTTCCGCATTATATCGTGCCATGGTAACATTCTGCATGCTCCAAGCTTGTAGTCGCTTGTGTCCACCTGTTCCAGCATTTCGTTGTTTTCTACAACAGGCACGGAAGGCAATTCCATTCTCAAGGTCAGAGAGAGACTGCTGGAACTCCTGCGGCTGATGTAAAACAGAAAGTGCAAACTCCGTGTTTGCTCATTCACCAGTATGGTTCAAACAACGAATGTCTTTCCTCGAACGGGACACGTGTTTGCTTACAGGAAACATACGCTACACCGAGCTTTGTCACTTTGTAATCACGGCGGACTGCATCATGGGCTTTCACCGAAACCCTTCTTCTGTGTTTTCACCTAAAGCAATTGCTTCTTTTGCTTTAAATATTTTTACAAGAGAAAACAAGGGTAGGGAATAAGAAGTGCTATGCCAAGCACCATGAAGAAAGTTTTTTGGGGAAGTGAGGAAATAATTATTTCCTGCCTGCTGCAAGCACCCCAAAAATAACGGTAAACACGGTGCAGTTGTTTTGTTTTTCTTAGCAAGCGCCACGTCTTTTTCGGCTTGAGCAATTTTTGGCTTCAAGATCCTTTTTCTTCTGCAACGATTTTTTCTGCAGCCGCTTTGTAGTAATCAAAGATGACCTTAGCTTCATCTTGATACAAATTGGCTGATTCAGCGAATACTTTACCTGTCATGTGGTAAAACTCCTCCTTAATTAAAAAAAACTAATTTTTCAACAACTTGCGTTGTTTGATAAGTGTATCAAGTGCAGCAATCTGCTTTTTCAATTCCAATCCGGCACCGCCAGCGAGCGTTGAATCACATGCTGAACTTGCAACGGTAATTGCGCCAAGTATATCCTGCTCAAGTTTTACGGCGACAGTATTGTCTACAGGAGAAATATACCGTACATCTTCTGCAAGCGCAGAAATTTGTTTCCTTTCTGCAGCATACGTTTCATTGAGGGAACCTGCCTTCAACGAGAGCAAATCGAGCGAAGAACGTATCTGCTTGATAAGGCTAAGTGCCTGAGTTTCCTGCTGTTCGACATTCTGAACATGAGAATTTGCAAAGTAGCCAAAATAGGAATCTATTGCGAACAAGAATACAAGCACGCACTCCGTTACTATGGCAATCCGAATCTGAACAACACAGAATGCGACGCAAATAGTCATGCCAATAGAAATGGCAATGAGCACAGCAACTCCAAGCCACACCATGGTAAGTGAAGGAATCTTTCCACTTACATTTTTAACATGAATTTCGCTAAAGAAAAATGGGCAAAAGAAAATGACATACATCACTGCTATGCTGATCCATAAATACAGCTGTTCGTCAGTAAGTTTTTCACCTTTTGTAAACAAATACCAGGCTAATGCAATGATTCCCAATCCTAAAATAAAAAGCAGACTTTTAATAAATATAGACTTCTTTTCAGTCATGACATCCTCCAGAGAATAATAAAATTATGAGATCAGCAAAGCTTATTGCCACAATTAGGGCAGAATTTCACACCAGGCTGGACAGCTGCACCACACCGTGAGCAGACAGGACCAGCAGCCATTCCACTGGAAGCAGCAGTGCCTAAATCTGCACCGCACGTGGTACACCGCTTTGCCGTACGAAGATTGTCGCTTCCACAAACAGGGCACGGATTATAGGGATTCCCGCAAAACGGGCAGAACTTTGATGTAGCTGGATATTTCTTTGCACAGTTTGCGCAGAACACTTCTTTACGCTGATTCATCTGGGCGCTCCCCATACCGGCTGCCATTCCACCAGCACCACCCATTGGGTAACCGCCAGTTCCTGCCGGAGGCTGCATCATGGCAGCACCCATGCCATTGTTGCCCATAGCACCGGTCATCATCACCGCGCCAAGCATACCAATGTCACCGCCAGAACCGAGCGCATTGTTTGCAACGCCGAAAGACTGTTTCTGCTGCCACGTATAGCCCGCAATGTTCTGAGCGCTGCGGTCTGCCATAGCATCTGCAATCTTCTTGCCGTCAGGAGTTGTAGTATCAAGATCAACTGATGTGATATAAAATCCCGTAAGCTCCATGCCGTACTCTTCCCAGAATTCCTTGAGCGGAGACTCCAAGAATTTCGAAAGCTGTTCAAGATACGCTGCAATCTGCATAATGCCAATACGGTTTGTGCTCATATATGAAATGATAGTGCTGTTTGTCTTAGCAACAAGCGGGCCTAAAAAATGGTCGGTAAGCTGCACGGAAGTAAATTCAGTAAGGGTACCAACGAGCTTTACCAAGAACCGTTCCGCATCCTTCACCTTAAGGCCATAACGGCCTTGCGCGGTGAGCGGAACCATCTGTCCGTAATCTGGGTCCATGAAGCGCATAGGCGTTGTCTTCCAATCAATGGTAAGCGGCGCCGCCTTGTTCACGAACCAAACCTCTGCGGTAAAAGGATTTTTGCCACCGAACGGAATACCAAAAAGATTTCTTAATATAGGTAAGTTTTCTGTTGTAAGGGTATGTTTACCGGGACCAAATTTCCCTAAGATTTGCCCTTTTGAAAAGAAAACTGCTTCCTGGCTTTCACGAACTACAAGCTGAGTTCCCGTACTTAAATTATCATGGGGAAATCTCCACGCAAAAATGTCGTTGCTTGTCGGTTGCCACTCAACCATATCAATTACATCATCAATTATGCCATATAACGCTCCCTTTTTTAATAGAATAATATCGATTATACTCCCTCACTGAGCAGTTGGTCCAGAATAAAGTATGGACTATAATTACTTATACACATAGGCAATAAAAAACCGCCCCCCGTTTCCGAGGGGCCGTCACTCGTAACACAGCAGGTCTGTTATTTATGTAGCTCATATTCGAGCGCC
>JGI20225J20221_1003215_pt1 | contig 10248 bp, 9 predicted proteins | sample BioMet4_FD_20221 | JGI IMG/M metagenome (IMG submission 20221) | reverse complement strand
GCTTTGCCCGCATAAAAATGCAAGTGATGCTTTGGTATCTGCAGTCAGTACAGGAGCAGCAGTAGACCGCCGCACTTTTTGGGGTTGCGACGCATTATAAGGAATTGAAAAGGCCATTCAATTGTACTTGCCCGATTCCCAGCATTACAGGAACAACTGTTTTATTGGAACGCTGGGGCAAAGGCTTGATGCTAAACCTGCGCATTATCTACAAGCGAGCTGCTTATGGGCTTTCAATTTATGCCGAGTCTTTATTTTAGGTATAAAAATCCTCGTGTGGCGAACTTTTATAAACATGGCGGCCGAAGAAGAGACTAAGGGAAATGAGCAGGCACCTTGCAACCAGCGGGTGGGGATCGCTTTGCTTAAAGAAGAAAAAAAAAAAAAAAAAAAAATCGCGCCAATTAATTTCATAGGCCAAATGCATAGGAAGGCCAGAGACATTAACAAAGGCTACAGCTAGACGTAGTAGTTTGCGATTGGGTTTTGTTTTGCCGCCTTAAAGTAAATATTTGAGTGCGTCCACCTTATTAGCCACTTGGTACACTCCTGAGGTACTTGATGCATGATCCTTCGTAAAATCTATTGAGTATACGTTGATAGCTCGTTGAACCCTCTAACAGTCCGCCCAAAACATAGGCTTTATTGGATAAAATATCAGGTTATCTATCATTTTGGCTTAAATGTGTCTTTTAGTTATTAAAGTATGAGATGACATTAAGCCTGGCAAAACCAGACCACTGATTATAAAATATGCGTCTTAATTAGGGTAATATGGTGTTGCTACTGATTAATATTTCTTTTGAAATGTTTGTCGTTAATTAAAATATTTTATGTTAGCAAGAAAATAATATTTTGTACGTGCGCGTACATTGCACACCATAATAATAATAAAAAGCCAAAAAGTGAAGTACTGGAAATATAATGTATAAAAATGCGCAGCTTAGGGGAATGGACGACAAACGAAAAGGAAGATTATTGCGTATGGTATTTGCGTAGTCGTGGATGTTTTTCTTGGGGGTCGAACATTTAATGAAAACCTTGCCCTCCCGGGAAACTCTTATTGTTGCAATCTTGGAGATATTATCTGGTGGGAATAAAAAAAGAAGAGTCCTGCAGTTATGAGAGCAAGGTTGTTCTGTCAATTGGGATTTATCTAGGGTCCAGTATAGACTGGCAGCTGTCGATAGTATTGATCCCTCTTAAATCTTCTTATGAAGAATTAGCAAAATTGTTTTTTCCGAAATCCATTGGCCCCTGCAACAAGAAGCATGGGCCGCCGGGCCTCGCTCTTGGCCGATCAATTTATCGTTCTGCAGATAATTTTAAATACCATACTCCTGAACAGATATAGGCAAACCTCAGGCTGAAAAATTAATTAGGGCGTTCTTACCAGAATAGAGCGGTTTTATCATGTTAGTAACCAAAGGTCCATTACTACAGGCCTCGTCTACTTACTTTCTGTGAGAGCCGGAGAGGAGTATTCCCATCTAAGAATCATTATGAGGTTTACATTGTAAGAAAGAGGTACTCGGCAGGCGCCGTTTAGGCGCACATTTATACAAAAAGATTCTGGATTTTATTTTTAAGATAAAAAGAATGTGTTTTCAATTTTTTTTATCCGAGGTTTTTGGACCGACTAAAATGGCGCTTGCATGATTGAGAAGTTTTTGACCCCCACTAGTGATTAAATATTAAAAAAGGCAAGGAAGAGGTGTTTGTTTCTGGAAATAACAGAATCCTCTCCTTTGTTTTCGTATGATAGAGCATCATAATTGTGGCGAGTTCCATCGGTTGGTCACTATCAGAGCCATCGGCGTGAGAATCATTGTACGCTGGATTAGTCTTTTGATGTTTCTTTTTATTTCCAGTGAAGGTCCTTGTGGTTCTGATACCCATCTTTTCTTTTCCAAATGGTTTCGCTTCACAATTTCTTTTTTATCTAATTGTAGCATAGCCGCCAAAGTGTGTGCAGGAGGGATCAAAGAGCTATAAGAAATGCCGATAAGACCTCCAAAAACATAATGCTTGCCGAAATACCATCTGTTAAGATTGCATTATAATCAGGATAAAGATTTTTGTTTCGTAACCCTCCATTGTTAGTTTAAGTAAGTAAAGACTGGACCTGCTGAAGAAAGCCACTTTCCTGGATTTTAGATAGATTGGTTGTTAGGAGGGACCGGGCCTTTCGAAAAACTCAGTTTGTTCCTCTTTTATGTTCTGTAACTTCTACCTGATTTTTTAACAATCACCATTTAGGGCTCTGTTGTATTTACTGTTAATGGGGCCAGGTTTACTTTTACTTACGAGATTGAAGCACAACTGGATTTTTTATGAATGGATGGCGATATAAATGCATGCAACGAATAGTTGATTTTAGTGAGATTTTTCATTTGTTTAATAGATTTTAAATTATCCAATATAAACTCTTATTTATATAATATATATTTTACAAATGAATGGAGAATAATCTAAACATTAAAATTTTTATTAAATTATTTTATTTCCAATTTTTAATTTATAAAGGAAAACTAAACTTAGATATTAGTTGTTATTAAATTAAATAGCTTCTTTTTTTGTTTGTAGAGTGTTGATAATCAATGTGAATAGTTGTTTTTGCGATGAAAATATTGTTTTACTTTATTGTTTCTTTAGTTGCGTTTTTCTTCAGTAGTGTGTGAGTAAGATTTAAATGAAAAGAATTTGAATATCCAAAAAATGAAACCAAATGAAAACAATACCTTTAACAAAAGATGAATTTCTAGCCAGAGTGGCTGATTATAATGAAAGTCCTGATGAATGGAAATATCTTGGTGATAAACCTGCTATAATTGACTTTTATGCTTCATGGTGTGGTCCGTGTAAGGTTATAGCTCCAATTCTTGAAGAACTGGCAGTGGAATATGCGGGAAAGATCTATATATATAAAGTAAATACAGAAGAAGAGGAAGAGCTTGCTTCTGTATTTGGAATTCGTAGTATACCTTCTTTATTATTTGTGCCTATGTATGGTTCTCCTCAGATGGCACAGGGAGCAATGCCAAAATCAGCTTTTAAAGATGCTATAGAAAAAGTTTTTTTTAAGTAGAAATTCTATTTATCCATGATAATGAATGAATTATGGATAAGGAATATGAGAAATAATCTCTGAATTCTTTTTTTGTTTACGAGAAAACATTTATCTTTGCGCCGGATTTATATAGTCAATTATAATGTCTTACTTAATTAAAGGTATTTAAACAAAATTATTAATGGAAAATTTAAAGAACGTTGCTCCTGTTGAAGATTTCAACTGGGATGCGTATGAAAACGGTGAAACCTTTGTTGGTGTTAGCCAAGAAGAACTAGAAAAAGCTTACGATAGTACGCTTAACAAAGTTAGCGACCGCGAGGTAGTTGACGGAACTGTAATCTCAATGAACAAACGTGAAGTTGTTGTTAACATTGGTTACAAATCAGATGGTATCATTCCTTTGAATGAATTCCGTTACAATCCTGAATTAACAATCGGTGATAAAGTAGAAGTTTACATCGAAAATCAGGAAGACAAGAAAGGTCAGTTAATCCTTTCACACAAAAAAGCTCGTGCTGCTCGTTCATGGGATCGTGTTAATGCAGCTCTTGAGTCTGAAGAAATTGTTAAGGGCTTTATCAAGTGCCGCACTAAGGGTGGTATGATTGTTGACGTATTTGGAATCGAAGCATTCTTGCCAGGTTCTCAGATTGACGTTAAGCCTATCCGCGACTACGATGTATTCGTTGGAAAAACTATGGAATTCAAAGTTGTTAAAATCAACCAGGAATTCAAAAACGTTGTTGTTTCTCACAAAGCTCTTATCGAAGCTGAACTTGAACAACAGAAGAAAGAAATTATCGGTAAACTTGAAAAAGGACAAGTTCTGGAAGGAACTGTTAAGAATATCACATCTTACGGTGTATTCATTGACTTGGGTGGCGTAGACGGTTTGATCCACATTACAGACCTTTCTTGGGGACGTGTTAGCGATCCTAAAGAAGTTGTTGAATTGGATCAGAAACTTAACGTTGTTATCCTTGACTTTGATAACGAAAAGAAACGTATCGCTCTTGGTTTGAAACAACTTACTCCTCATCCATGGGATGCTCTTTCAGCTGAACTGAAAGTTGGTGACAAGGTAGAAGGTAAGGTAGTTGTTATGGCTGATTACGGTGCATTTATCGAAATCGCTCCAGGCGTTGAAGGTTTGATTTACAGTTGAAGCTGTTGTTCTTACACTTGACCGTGACGAACGTAAGATGTCTTTGGGTATCAAACAATTGAAACAAGATCCATGGGAAACTATCGCAGATAAATATCCTGTAGGTAGCAAACATGTTGCTAAAGTTCGTAACTTCACTAACTTCGGTGTATTTGTAGAAATCGAAGAAGGTGTTGATGGATTGATCCACATTTCTGATCTTTCTTGGACTAAGAAAGTTAAACACCCATCTGAATTCACTTCAATTGGTGCAGATATCGACGTTCAAGTTCTTGAAATCGACAAAGAAAACCGTCGTTTGAGCTTAGGCCACAAACAATTGGAAGAAAATCCTTGGGATGTATTCGAAACTGTATTCACAGTAGGTTCAGTACACGAAGGAACTATTATCGAAATGCTTGATAAAGGTTCTGTAGTTGCTCTTCCTTATGGTGTTGAAGGTTTCGCTACTCCAAAACATCTTGTAAAAGAAGACGGTTCACAAGCTCAGTTAGACGAAAAACTAGAGTTCAAAGTAATCGAATTCAATAAAGATGCTAAGAGAATCATTCTTTCTCACAGCCGTATTTTCGAAGATGCTGCTAAGGCAGAAGAGAAAGCAGAAAAGAAAGCTGCTTCAAAGAAAACTACTAGCAAGAAAGAAGAAGCTGCTCCTGCAATAACAAACCAGGCTGCTTCTACTACATTAGGTGATATCGATGCATTAGCTGCATTGAAGGAACAAATGGAAGCTGATAAAGACTAATTAATTAGTTATAAATAAAATCTGAAGGGGTTGCCGTTTTCGGTAGCCCCTTTCGTTTCAAACAAGTAGTATGGAAAAATTTGATGTACATATTCTGGGATGTGGCTCTGCTTTGCCTACCACGCGTCATTTTCCTACTTCTCAAGTTGTAAACCTGAGAGACAAGCTTTTTATGATAGACTGTGGCGAAGGAACGCAAATGCAATTTCGCAGATCTAAACTAAAGTTTTCACGTCTGAATCATATTTTTATCTCTCATCTTCATGGTGATCATTGTTTTGGATTGCCTGGTCTTATCTCTACATTTGGAATGCTGGGGCGTACAGCAGAGCTTTGTATTCATGCGCATAAGGATATGAGTAAATATCTCGATCCGGTGCTTGATTACTTTTGTCAGCATCTTCCATATAAAGTAACATTAATCCCCTTTGGTACTAAAAAACCAGAATTGATTTACGAGGACCGCTCGTTAACGGTAACTACTATACCTCTAAAGCATCGTGTTCCTTGTTGTGGCTTTCTTTTTGAGGAGAAAGCGGAAAGAAATCATATTATTCGTGACATGATTGACTTTTATCAGGTCCCTGTTTCTCAGATGAATCGTATAAAGAATGGTGAGGATTTTATAACTCCCGAAGGAGAAGTTATTCCTAATAGTCGCCTTACTATTCCTGCAACACCTCCCCGTAGATATGCATATTGTTCTGATACTATCTATACTGAAAAGATAGTAGATCAGATTCAAGGTGTCGATCTTTTGTTTCATGAAGCCACTTTTACTCAGGCGGAACTTCCCAGAGCAAAAGAAACTTATCACACTACTGCTCGACAGGCTGCACAGATTGCTCTTACTGCTAATGTTAAAAAACTATTGTTAGGACATTTTTCTGCCCGATATGAGGATGATTTAATATTTTTGCAGGAAGCAAAAGAGATATTTCCGGTATGTCAGCTTGCTAAAGAAGGTTTGTATATAAATATTTAGAGGTTTAAACCATAATATTTGTATAAGAAAATCGGAATGTTTACATTTGTTTCATAAAGTAAAATGAAGCTTACAGATGAAGAGGATAATTCTGTGTTTTTTAATAATCTTCTCTTTTCTGTCTTATCCTGTTGTTTATGCTCAGGAAGGACGAAAATCTCTACCCATTGATAATGAGCAGACTTCTGTTACTTTAACTGTTATCGGCAATACTGTCCGTGTACTAAATGCTACGCCTGGATCTGTTCTTGAAGTTTATAATGTTTTAGGAATGAAAGTAGCTTCCATAAAAATAGATTCAGTAGATAAGGTAATTACTCTAAATCTACCTAAAGGTTGGTATATTCTCAAAATAGAGAATATAGCCCGAAAGGTAGCCATAAAATAGAATTTTATAACTTCTTATATTCACCCACATCAGCTTTGCTTTTGTGGGTGATCTTTTTAACAGATGCATTATTTTTCGTTTTTATTTCCGCAAAAACTATATCTTTGAATTTGCGATCAGGGATGGTGATACGGCATTTAATAGGCTTATGTGGACCCAAAAGCACGATAGGACGCCTGGTTTCCTTGCCTATATTGGTTCTGTTTTTTTTTTATGTTGAATTTCATTGTGCGTGTTTTTTGTAATCTCTTGTATCAAAATATCCGGATTCCTTTTGGGAAATATTAACTTAAACTTATCGTATTTTCAAAAGATGAGTGATCCACGTTTTGTGATAGATGGAGAAAAGGTGCATAAAAGACTATTGAAACTTTGCGTAGAGAGAAGTGTTCATTCTGCAAAAGATTCGGCATTATACCATTATTATGCAAAAGAGGGCTCTTCTTTATGGCTTACTTCGTACGGAGATTGGACTCGAATAGAACAATTACTCTATTGGCTTGAAAATTCCAGGGTACATGGATTAAACCCTGAAAAGTTTTCTGTGTCTAAAATTAAAGCAAATTTCAGGAAATTGCGTTCTTTGGATATTAAGAAGACAGATAACATTAACAAACTACTGGCTGAGTTGGAGTATGATTTGTCTGCTGCATATCTTCGTTATGTATGTGGAATGAGTTATGGCTTTATTAGTCCGGGTAGGGTACTAAATAATATTGATGAAGCAGAACTTAAACCGGGAGAAGTCAGAGATTCGCTGGCTCCGCCAAAGATGAAGATTTACTATTCCATTCCTTTGAAGAGATATAACAGGAAATTTGTGAATAATGCTTTAGATGCAGTAAAAGGAGATTTGAATACTTTTATGATGACGGTTCAGCCAAAAGATCCTTTTTATTTGCGTTTACAGAAGGAATACGTTAGGTTGGCTGCTCAGAAAAGCAATTCTTTCAAAGAGATACCGGATATTGGAAAGTTGGTACTAAAAGAAGGAGATGTTAATGAAGTGCTGCCTTTGATTGCAGAGCGGCTTATGAATTTAGGATATCTGACACGGATTGAGCATGCAGAGAGTATTTATTCTTCGTTATCATCCGATTTGTTGAATGCAGTCAATGAATTCCGAAGAAGTAATAATATGCCAGTGAATAATACTATTGGTAGTTATACCATTGGAATGCTAAACCGGCCATTAAGCTATTATAAAAACATATTGGCAGTGAATATGGAACGGGTAAGATGGCAGAAAAGAATGAGTAAAGGGTCTAAATATGTTGAAGTGAATATTGCGAATTTTACTCTGAAGGCTGTGGATGAACGAGTTGACTCTTTGTTGGAAATGAAGGTATGTTGCGGAACTTATGAAAATAAGACTCCTCTTCTGGCAAGTAAAATTGTCTATATGCAGATGAATCCTTANTGGAATGTACCTCAATCAATTATCCGCAAAGAAATTATACCATCATTTCTTGCAGATCCTGCTTATTTTGAAAAGCATCAGATGAAGGTTTACGATACGGAAGGAAATGAAGTTAATCCGCTTTCTGTAAAATGGACAAGTTACGAAAACGAAGTAATACCGTTTAGTGTTAAGCAGGAAAAAGGAGAAGGTAACTCATTAGGGCGACTGATTTTTCGTTTTCCAAATGCTTTTGCAGTTTATTTGCACGATACTCCTTCGCGCTGGGCCTTTATGAAAGAAAACAGAGCGTTGAGTCATGGTTGCGTGCGACTTGAGAAACCGCTCGATTTTGCTTTTTTCCTTTTAAAGAAAAAGGATGAAAAGATGATGGATAAAATAAGAATTGCAATTGATGTTCCTCCTAAAACAAAGCAAGGAAAGGAATTATTGGAGTTGCCAGAATATAAACCAATGAAAGCGTTTAGCTTTCCGGAAGCAGTTCCGCTTTTCTTAGATTATTATACCATAGTTATGTCTAAAGATGGCAAACTGAATTATTGCGATGATATTTATAAATTTGACAGGCCTTTATTGAAGGAACTAAGAAAAATATAACAGAAAAAGAATATGACTCCATCTTATAATGAGAAAGAAGTATTGTTACTGCTGCAGCATGAGGATACCCAAAAAGAGGCGTTCTCCAGAATTGTAGCACAATACAGTGAGCAGCTTTACTGGCAAATCCGGCGAATGGTGCTCTCTCACGAAGATGCGAATGACTTGTTGCAGAATACTTTTATTAAAGCCTGGACTAACATAGATTATTTTCGGGCCGAATCAAAACTCTCGACCTGGCTGTATCGCATAGCGCTAAATGAATGCCTTACTTTTTTGAATAAACAGAGAGCATCATCCATGATGTCTATTGACGAGCCGGAGGCCGAGGCCGTAAGCAAGCTGGAAGGAGATCCTTACTTTTCGGGAGATGATGCGCAAGTGTTATTGCAGAAAGCGCTGCTTACTTTGCCCGAGAAACAGCGAATGGTATTTAACCTGAAATATTTTCAGGAAATGAAATATGAAGATATGTCCGATGTGTTTGGTACCTCTGTTGGGGCATTAAAAGCATCATATCATCATGCGGTGAAGAAAATAGAAAGTTTTTTAAAAGATTCTTTTTAAACCTTTTGTGTTACGTAGAGTCTAAGAAATATAGAGAAGGAGAGATAAGATATGAAAGAAGAAGATGAAATATTGAGAAAGTGCGGCACCGGTAACCCGTTTACCGTCCCCGATGGCTACTTTGATCACTTCAAAGAGAACATTATGGAACAACTGCCTGAGAAGGTAGGTCAGCCTATTGTAAAACATCACATCACAAGGTGGAGCAGAGTAAAGCCATGGTTCTATATGACGGCCGTTTTTGCAGGAATGCTATTGGGCGTTCGTATAATGTTGAATTTAACATCAGGAAGTGATTCTTCAGAGATGTCTAAACATGCTGAAACTGAAATAGTAACAGATCGATATGTGGAAACAATGATTGATCATTCAATGATGGATGATTATTCCTTATATGAATGTTTAACGGAAGCTGAATAGAGGCTGCTATAAATAGAGAAAGGATATGAAAAGATTATTTTTAGTGTTAATGGTTTCTTTTATTGGAATAATAGGAGCCTTTGCACAAGATGGCCATAGGTCAAAGATGTCTCCGGAAGAGTTTCGTCAGAAACAGGAGGCTTTTATAACGGATAAAGCTGAGTTGACTCAAGATGAGGCAGTAAAATTCTTCCCAATTTATTTTGAGTTGCAGGATAAGAAAAGAGCATTGAATGATAGAGCGTGGTCTCAGATAAGAAAAGGAAAAAAGGAAAAAATGACTGAAGCAGAGTATGAAGCCATTATAACCAATGTTTTAAATGCTCGTATTGCTTCCGATAAATTGGAAAAAGCTTATTTTTATAGATTTAAAGGAATTCTTTCCTGCGAAAAGATTTTTAAAGTTCAGGGAGCTGAAATGCGTTTCCACAGGGAATTAATTAAAGATTTTGGTCGTAAACCTTAACTAGAAGAGAGTAGATTTATTTTTTGAGAGAAATTGAGTGGAAGTGCCTTAGGTGGGTACTTCCACTTTTTGTTTTTATATAAATTCAATTGTTTATATGTATTTTTGTATCTGCATATATTTTTTTAATGGCTCTGCTTTATAATTTATAAACTTTTCGCTAGTTATTTTTAATTTGATGTACATCATAACTAGTATTTGATGTATATCAAAGCTATGTTTAGATGTATATCAAAGTGGTGCTTAGATGTATATCAAAAATAAAAGTTGATTAAGCTAAATTAAACGTTTTAATAGTAATTAAAAAAACACGAAACCAAATTTCATGTCAACTACATCATTGGTGGCAGATCTAATAAATTAGTGGCAGATAAAGCGTAAAACAAATTTATCTGCTACTTGTTATTTTATTTATAAGCAAC
>JGI20225J20221_1003209_pt1 | contig 10257 bp, 8 predicted proteins | sample BioMet4_FD_20221 | JGI IMG/M metagenome (IMG submission 20221) | reverse complement strand
CGCGGCCACACGGCGGGCGTCTTCCAGGTCGAGTCCGGCGGCATGACGGCCACCATCAAGAGCATGCAGCCCAAGGAGTACAAGCAGATCGTCGCACTCATCGCCCTATACCGGCCGGGCCCCCTTGGCGCCGGCATGGTAACGAGCTACATCAACCGCATGAACGGCAAGGAGCCCATCGTCTTCTATGACGACCGNCTCTCCGACATCCTCGACGAGACCTATGGCACCATCGTGTACCAGGAACAGGTCATGCAGATCTCGGTCAAGATGTCCAACTTCTCCGCAGGGGAGTCGGACTCCCGCATCCGCAAGCCCGTGGCCAAGAAGAAGATCAAGCTCCTCACGAGCACCGTGTTCCATTGGGACAACGGCAAGGACGAGACCACCTACGACCACTGGATGAACGGTGCCGTGGACAACGGCTACAAGCGGGAGACCGCCCAGCGCATCTGGGATGACGTCCTCGAGTTCGCCTCGTACGCCTTCAACAAGAGCCACTCGGCAGGCTACGCCATACTCGTCATGCAGACCGCCTGGATCAAGGCGTACTTCCCGCGCGAGTACATGGCCTCCGTCCTCACCTCGTACATGGGCAAGACCGACAAGATCGTCCACTACGTCACCGCATGCCGCCACGAGGGCATCGTCATCCTCCCCCCCGACATCAACGAGTCCGGCAAGGACTTCACGGCGACCTCCGAGGGCATTCGCTTTGGCTTCGCCGGCATCCGCGGCGTGGGGGAGGGCGTGGGCGACGCCATCATGGCCGAGCGTTCTGTGGGCGGTCCCTTCAAGAACCTCCACGACTTCGTCGACCGCATGGACGGGTCGCAGGCCAACAGGCGCGTGGTCGAGGCGCTCATCAAGTCGGGAGCCTTCGACTACTCGGGCTTCACGCGCATGCAGATGATGCGCTTCGTGGACAAGAACAACCCCGAGAACATCGTCGACGCGGCGGTGCGCAGGCAGAAGGAGCGCGCTGCGGGGCAGTTCTCGATGTTCGACATGTTCTCCGACGTCGAGGACTCCGGTTTCCAGGAGTCGGTGCCCGTGCCCGACGGCATCGAGTGGGACCGCCGGGTCAAGCTTGCCCAGGAGCACGACGTGCTGGGCATCTACGTTTCCGACCACCCGCTTCGTCCGTATGAGTACGCGCTCTCCAAGGAGCGCGACTACTGCATCGCCGACATCGCGGTCTCGGAGGAGTACACCGACCCCACAGGAGGCGTGCACGAGCGCTTCAAGGTTCCCGAGGGCAAGCCCGTGCGGTTTGCGGGCATGGTCACGAGCGTCCAGAAGAAGACCACCAAGAACGGTGACCCCATGGCCATCGTCACGCTCGAGGACATGGAGGGCGAGATCACACTCGTCATCTTCCCCAAGGTATACCGCCAGTGCGCGTCCACGCTCGCCGGAGAGGTCGACGCCGAGACGGGCGAGAGCTCGGGAGACATCTTCATCTCGGCCAAGGGCCGGCTCGAGCGTTCCGACCGTGGTGACCAGCTCATGTGCACCGAGGTCGTGAAGCTCGACCTCGACGAGAAGAGCAACCGCCCCAAGGTGCTCGAGATCAACCTGCCTGCCAACCAGCTCTCCCGCACCCGCATGGATGCGCTCGTGGGCGTGCTCGCCCGCTACGCCGGTCTCGATCACGTGGAGCTCCGCGTGGAGAGTGCCGGCGGCGACACCATGCGCATGGAGCTGCCCACGCGCGTGGACGCACATAACATGGTCCTTCTCGCCGAGGTCACCGATCTCGTGGGTCGTGCGGGTCAGGTCGTCGTCGCGTAGGGATTCTCGCCAGACGGGTGGTTGCCGGTAACAGACCGGCTCGATTGGGGGATAAGAACCCAAGGAATGTTACGTCAGAAAGGGGACACCATGGCTGAGGCCAAGTTCTACCGGTGCAAGCACTGTGGCAACATCGCCCTGATGATCGACGAGGAGGGTCCATGCGTCCCGCACTGCTGCGGGGATCCGATGGAGCTTCTCGTTCCCGGCGCGGTCGATGCCGCCGTCGAGAAGCACGTTCCCGTTCTCACCCGCGAGGGAGATCGCCTGAACGTGGTGGTGGGCGAGGTTGTCCATCCCATGACCGAGGCCCACTACATCCAGTGGATCGCCTTCGTGAGCAACCGCAGGACCATCATCCGCCATCTCACGCCCAGCGATGCCCCCGAGGCTCACTTCTGCATAGGAGAGGGCGAGGGTGCCACCGTCTACGCGTACTGTAACCTCCACGGTCTCTGGAAGACCGAGGCATAGCGTCTGCCCAACGGCCCGACGGCCCGTTCGATACGGACACGAACCACAGGGAGAGGGACCTTCATGAGAATAGCGATCGCACAGATGAGCACGCGCGCCGCCGACTTCGAGAGGACGGCGGACCGCATGGTGGAGTATTCGCGCCGCGCTGCGGCCGACCGCGTCGACCTGCTCGTGTTTCCCATGGCAACCCTCACGGGCCCTCTCCCCGTGGATTCTCCCAATCAGGAGGGCTTTCTCCTCGATCTCGCCGAGACGTTCGTGAACCTCTCCGATCGGCTGGCGTGTCCGAGCATCGTACCCTTGGTCACCTCGTTCAACGGCGACCTCATCCCCGAGGCCATGTTCATCCACGAGGGGAGCCTGGTACCACTCAAGCTCGGTACATACCTGAAGTCGCTCATGCCCGTCCAGCGCGGCGACGGCTCATCGATGGACCAGGATGCCTCCGCGCCCGACCTTCCCGAGGTCGAGATCGCGGGCGTCAGGCTTGGCGTGGCCTTTACCTACGATGACCTCGATGCCTACGATGACTTTGAGTACGACGCGGACGTCATCCTCTTTCTCTCGGGCTATGGCTTTAGCATCGACGATCCCTCGTCGGCGCTCGGCTCGGCCCTCTCGGAGGGGCGTTTCCTCACCGACGCCGAGGCGGCCAATGCATGGATCGTGGCTGCGGGTTCGCTCGGCGGCTATGGGACGCAGGTGTTCACGGGCTCGAGCTTCGTGCTCGCCCCTTGGGGAGAGCTCGCCGCGCAGGCACCGTCCCTCGAGGAGGCGTTGCTCGTCTGCGACATCGACCCTCACTCCGAGGGGCCCCTCGCGCGTCCGCTCGTGCAGGAGGTCTTCGATCGCCCGCTCTTTACCTGGGGTGCCCTCACGCTCGGCCTGCACGACCTCTGCGAGGAGACGGGCAATGACGACGTCGCGGTGCTCCTGGACGGCAGCCTTGACTCGATGGTGGTCGCCACGCTTGCGACGGACGCCCTTGGACCCACGAGGGTTCATGCCCTCGTCCTCGATAACGCAGACGAGCAGGGCCTGCTCTCGAGTCGTACGCTCGTGCGCAATCTCAGGATCGATTCGCACGAGCTCTCTGCTGCTGCCCTCGGTGCGGGAGCCGATCGTGCGCTTGCCCGTGACGTCGCCGAGGCGCATCTCGCCGCACTCGCCCGCGAGGTCGGTGGCATCGCGCTCTCCAACGCGGACAAGACCGCGCTTGCCCTCGAGGGTGACGTCTGCGGCGTCAGTGCCGCACGAGTCATGCCGATAGGCGACCTCTATCGTTCTGACATCATCGAGCTGGCCCGTCTCCGCAATACGATCTCACCCGTGATCTCGCGTGGCGCCCAGAACGCCTACGAGGTGCCGGACGTGGATGGGCTCGAGGAATGCGGGACCTCCAACGAGGAACGTCTCGCGTACGTCGACCACGTGCTCTCGAGCTACGTGGAGTTGGAGAGCAGCGTATCCGACATCGTCGACGACCATGGGCATGTCGAGGTGGCGGAGGAGATCGTCCGTCGCACGTGCGACCACGAGCTCGCCCGTGCGGGGCGAGGCATCTGCATCATGGTCTCATCGAAGACCATCTACGACACGCGCAATCCCATCGGTATGGCTTGGCGTGACAAGCCACGCAAAGAGGACGAGCGTGCGGATGCGGAAAGCCGGGATGACATCATCCTGCCAGGTGCGGAGAATCTAAAAGGCGTCAGATACCAACCACAGAGCCGCCGTATCCGAGACGTGCGCGAGATGCTCGATTTCCTGCGTGACTTCTCGCTTGGCGGAGGGCTGTATCCCAAGGGCTTTGGTGACGCCCTCGATGACAAGGATGATAATGAGGCGAGCGAGCAAGGCCACGTGTGGACCAACCCCTTCTCGGAGAACTAGTTTTATCTCGGCGCATCTTCTCCCTATGCTATACTAGAACTAACGTTCGTTTTCTCGATTGATTCATTTGGAGGGGGAGGTCGCGTGATCATTCTCGGCATTGACCCCGGCCTCGCTCATACGGGCTGGGGTGTCGTCGAGTCCCGCGGAAATGCATGTCGTGCCCGTGCCTACGGCTGCGTGGCAACCAAGGCCGATGAACCCATAGACCAGCGTCTCGGCAGTATCTACCGCGAGATCCAGGACGTCATTCACCGCTATGGCCCCACCGAGCTCGCGATTGAGAATATCTACTTTGGCGAGAACAGCCGCTCGGCCATCGCAACCGCTCAGGCACGAGGTGCCGCCATCGTCGCGTGCTCCACGGCGGGACTCTCGGTGGGTGAGTACACGCCCATGCAGATCAAGCAGGCCGTGGTCGGCACGGGTGCGGCGGATAAGCATCAGGTCATGTACATGATCAAGAACCTGCTTGCGCTCGATCACGAGCCTCGCCCAGACCATGCCGCCGACGCCCTTGCGGCTGCGGTGTGTCATGCTAATCTCGTGCGCACCAAGACGCTTGGCGAGACGAGGGGGAGCTACGCGTGATTGTCCAGCTTACGGGAACGCTCATGGAGGTACTTCCCACGCATGTCGTCATCGACGTTGGCGGAGTAGGGTTCCAACTGGGCGTTTCGTCCATTACCGCTGGTGCGCTGCCGCCCGTCGGCGAGGCGGGCGTCACCATCCTCACGCGAATGATCGTCCGCGAGGATGCCATGGAGCTCTATGGCTTTGCCACACGCGAGGAGCGTGCCCTCTTCGACCAGCTTCGTGCCATCGTTGGCGTGGGACCAAAACTTGCGCTCTCGGCGCTCTCCACCTTCACGCCGGCGCAGCTCGCGCAGGTCGTCACCACGCAGGATATCACGCGCATGGCGCTGGTGCCGGGCGTCGGGCGCAAGAAGGCGTCCCGTCTTCTCGTGGAGCTCTCCGACGTGTTTTCAAAGAACGCAGAGCTCAGAGGTCTCGTGGGTCTCTCGGATCCCAGCTTGCAGACTGCGCTTCCCACGACCGCGTCCTCCGTTGACGCCGACGCAGGCGACGCGCTTCTCTCCATGGGGTTCACGCCCCAGGAAGTGGAGCTTGCGCTTGAGGGCCATGACGAGGCCGGTGCCACCACCATCGAGAAGGCCGTCGCCTATGCGCTCAGGCGTCTGGGGAGTGGTAGCTGATGTGGGAGGCAGGCGAGGGCGACCTCTTTGCGAGAAGCGCGGGCGACGCCGTCCAACCCAAGGGGGAGAACGCGCGTGCGGTCGCGAGCGAGCTCATATCCGAGGACCTCGAGCAGGATCGCAGCCTCCGCCCTAAGACGCTCGACGAATATCTTGGCCAGGTGCGCGTACGCGAGAACCTCCGCGTTCTTATCCAAGCTGCCAAGGACCGTCACGAGCCGCTCGACCACGTCATCTTCTCGGGCCCACCGGGCTTGGGCAAGACCACGCTCGCGGGTGTCGTGGCAAACGAGATGGGAGCCAAGCTTCATACCACCTCGGGTCCCGCCATCGAGCGTCAGGGTGACCTTGCGGCCATCCTCACAAACCTCGACGCGGGTGACGTCCTCTTCATCGACGAGATTCATCGCCTCAACCACCAGGTCGAGGAGGTGCTCTATCCCGCGATGGAGGACTTTTTCCTCGATATCGTCATCGGAAAGGGGCCGGCGGCGCGCTCCATCAGGATTGAGCTGCCCAAGTTCACGCTCGTGGGCGCCACCACGCGCACGGGACTTCTCACGGGACCTCTTCGCGACCGCTTTGGCATCTCGTACCGACTTGACTACTACACGCCCCTTGAGCTCGCAACCATCGTGCGCCGTTCTTCCACCATCCTCGGCGTTGACATCGACGAGCAGGGTGCGGCGGAGATCGCCTCGCGTGCGCGTGGTACGCCCCGCCTGGCAAACAGGCTCCTTAAGCGCGTGCGCGATTACGCGCAGGTCAAGGTGGCCGGGGCGATAACCTGGGATGTTGCCGCAGAGGCGCTCTCGTTCTTCGAGATAGACGAGCTGGGCCTTGACACCATGGACGTGAGAATCCTCCGTGCGCTCTGCTCCACCTTCAGGGGCAGGCCCGTCGGCCTCTCCACCATCGCGAGCGTGGTGGGCGAGGACCCGTCCACCCTCGAAGACGTCTACGAGCCCTACCTGCTTCAGCGCGGTCTCATCGTACGCACGCCGCAGGGCAGACAGGCCACGCCCGCCGCGTTCGAGCATCTTAAAATCCAACAGCCAGCTATCAGATAGCGGCAGGGGAGAGAGGGGCACCAATGCTTCAGAGAGACTATCTTCTCGAGATTATCTCGCAGTTTGTCGAGGCGGTCATGCAGGCGATGCGTCTTGCGGTCGAGAAGTCAGACCCCGCCGCCTGCCAGGAGATCGAGCAGCAGGTGGGGGATATCCTCGAGCTTGATCCCGAGACGGCGCTTCAGCTGACTCCCGACTCGCTCGTCACGATGATGGTGCTCTCNGGCATGGGCGACTCGGTGGCCAACTACGTTGCCTATGCGGTCGAGCGTCTCTCCACGATCTATGACACCATGGGCGAGACGGACAAGGCGGGTCTCAGACATCTTCAGGCCCGGGCCATCGGCGAGTCGTTTGGCTGCGACCCCAACGTGCCTCCCGAGGAGTTCGCCGAGTTTGACTCGGAGCTCTTTGGAGGGAAGTAACGACCGCGGTAGCAACCCTGCTTGGGTTGTTCCGGGCATGGCTATTCGCTCGCGCTCGGTAGCCCCGCCCTCGCCAACGCCCGTGCGATTGGTTGATCTCGGGCGGAGTACGTATCGGACAACCTCGCCACACCACTGATGAGCCGTGCATGGTCTGACTCCGCGAGATAGAGACCCATCTTCTTGAGAAGCATGCCAAGGTTGGTCTCGTGCTCGCTTGAGTAGTTGTAGAGTCGCTCCTCATGGGCGCAGATGTTGCGAACTGCGACCATCTCGTCAAGGTCGAGAAGCATTCCCCTGCGAGAGATGGGGGAGCTGCCTGCGTGACCGCAGGCCTCCCATATGCGATTGCAAACCACGTTCTGCTCGTTTTTGCGCAAGAGGGCATAGAAGTACTTGAGGTTGCCGAAGGTGAGCTCGTTAAAGAGCACCCACAGGGGAACGCCGTCGTACTGTCTGCGGTAGTGGCTCACGCGAACGTCGGTGACGCCTGCATCGCCCTCGACGCCGCGGGCGTGATGCTCGAGCGTATTGACCATCCAGTCAAGGTCGCCCTCGAAAGACTCCTCGTCTCGAAGATACTCGCGTGCACTGGTATAGCAGTTGCGGTGGAGGTAGTCCTCGGTTCCGCGGTGTGCCTCGCAAAAGCTGTACGAGAGAACAGAGCGCATCATGGCCTCAATGGTCATGAGGTGACGGAAGACAAGCGCGCGTAGATCGCGATCAAAGCTAAAGAGCGCGTAGATGTCATCGAAGGACGTACCTGGAAGAAAGCGGTCATCTCCGGCGGCCTTCGAGGCTGCCTCATCGATAAAGGGGAGCTTGTAGCCGTTGATAACGGCATAGTACCCCTCGCGCAGGAGGATGGTGCGTGTCTCCGCGGTGGTTGAGATGCCGCGCGAATGGAGAATCTCGACCTGCTCGTCAATGCTACGGAATGACTTGTTCATGCGGCCACCTTGCGATCGGGATGAGCATACGAGCGCATGGTACGTATTCTGCACCATTTGCCATGCGTCGAGCGAAATGCAGGACGACAGGCTACTCGTTTTTAGCTCACCTGCTACCAATCTTGTCATCACGCACACTCAAGACGGGCGCAAAATCCAACTTGATCTGCCGAGAGGGTTTGTCACTGGAACCATTCCCAGCGGTGCCTGGACCATCGAGCTCACTCGTATGCAGGGGTGCCGTCGCACTTGGTGCGAGCCATCTTGAGAAGGCGGCAACGAAGTGCTTGCCACCCCCAGCATCCACGGTATAGACATGGATGATGTACTGGACGAGGTTGGCGGAGTGCCTCTTGGGATCGATGACGAACGACCACGTTCCATCATCCCCGCGAGTTGCAGGGTACCAGACGATGTCTTTCTGAGCCGGGTCGCTCCAAACGGGAACAACAACCCCATGGTCTTGCGGGAGCATCAGATTATCTATGGTCACGCGAATGTGAGACCCGACAATGGGATTCGCCAAGGCCCTAGCATGTCTCTTGGCAAGAAGTCTCTGGCCAAGAAGGAGAGCATGCGACCGCGGAGTCGCGGCTACATGCCTCTCTATCGTCTTGGTCGGTACGTCCGCTTGACACGCCGTAGTGCCCGAAAGAACTTCAATAAGAATGTCGAGGAATGCATCGGTCTCGTACGTCATTGGACGCGTTTCCATGAACCTTCGGCCAGCCTCTCTCATGTCTCTAGCCTTATCGACATCGTTGGCAACAAGAAGGATGGCAGTAGCTAGGGCGTCAGCCGAAGGATCAGCAAGAACACAGGCGCTATCACAGTAGTCGTAGAGGTTGTTTTCTCGATAGACGTCAATAACGGGCAAACCACATGACATCATTTCGAAGGGAATACGTGATGGATTGGACGAACTCACACACAGGCCTGCCGAACAGTGACGATAGAGATCAGCACACGCCGCTGGTGAAATGAGTCCGAGGTCAATCACCTCTGGGTCATGTGTCCTCCCGTTTCCTGCCGAGCCATACGTGTAGATTCTCAAAGTGGGGTCAAGAATCCGTAGAAGATCTATAACCTGTCCGACCATGCCACAACATCTACGTGGCTTATCCGGTTGGAGGAGAATGCAGACGGCATGCTCTCTCCGGACTTCTTTCATAGTTCCATAGACAGCAAGGTCAGCACAGAAGTCATAATGAAATGGTGCCAAGCCGTACTCCTGAGTCAGCTTGTGTGCCAGCCAGCGCCCGATTGTTATTGGGATGAGACCAGCCAGATAGGTTTGTTCGGCGGCGAGGTAGTCATCCCCCATGGGGTAAAACCATGGCTCAAAATCTTGAATGAAGTAGCAGGAATGCCTTGCGGAGATCGACCTCGCGAGAGGAACGGTGGTGTTGGCAGTAGCGACGACCAGATCATAGGGCGCGACCCGTTCGGGAACGTCGTTGAAAACACTTGCGGATGACAGGCCGTAGTAGTCCGCAAGGTGTGCTTGACTCAAAGCACGAGGGGCGATGTCATCCACGATGACATCGCAACGGCACCCTTCCTCGGTGGCGGCCTCCACATGTCGAAGGATGGTACGCATGCCTCCGCTGCCTGGGCCAACGGACGGAATAACCCAGGCAATCCTAGAGCCAGTGAGCTCACTATGGCTCATGAATAACACCTCCGTAAATTCACGTCGTAGAAGCGCATCCCATAGTATCAAGAAGAAGGTTAAGGGGACATCGAAACTACTTAGTTGAATCCTATACCCCGAAGCATTCGGCCATAGTTGTATTTGACTTTGTTAACCTATCAACAGCATCTGCCCACTGGGTCTGGGATGGAGTAGATGTTTCCATCTTCTACAAAAAACGTTTTGGTCCTATTGTGGGGGATGTTGAAGAAATTCTGGAGATGGAATGGAAGGATTTCTTCTTGTACTCCGCTGCGCAAAAGGAAAGTTGTACTACAAGCTTGTTCTCCACCTCCTCCAATATCGTGTCTAAGAGTTGGTGGTCGCTTCACGCAAAATAGACTACCCTATATTATAGGTAAATATTCATTAACCGTAGCAGCCTGAGAATTCAACCGGGGGTCCCATGAGTAGTGTTGTCAGACGAGCGTTCGCGATCGCCGCATTCTGCTTGGTCCTGATCTTGTCCAGTGTTATTTCGGGAGGCGTTGCTCTCGCGGATGAGGTGACTGGTTCAGATCAGACTGTGGTCAGCGAGCAGGCTGTCGAGGGGACTCCGAGCGGGGCTACTTCCGGGCAGTCCACAGCTGCGGCAGGCGAGATCACCACCGCCACTCCGACTATACCCAGCACTACGGATACAACTGGGGCTACGGCCGGTACCACGGGCACCACGGGCACCACCACGGGCACCACCACGGGCACCACCACGGGCACCACCACGGGCACCACCACGGG
>JGI20225J20221_1003208_pt1 | contig 10257 bp, 7 predicted proteins | sample BioMet4_FD_20221 | JGI IMG/M metagenome (IMG submission 20221) | reverse complement strand
AATGTAATAGCCGAAGGAGAAGCCGCCCGCGTCGCCAGGGGAGGCCCAGGCATGTCGATGCCTTCGGCAGCCGAGGTAAAAACATTGTTTGATATCTTCAAAAGTAAGCGAAGTCTTCTTGCTGAAAAGAAACTTTTGTTGAGTGATGTACAGGGAGAAATAAAACCGATGCGCGCCGAAGCTAATGCATTAATTCATGATTTATGGGATGAGGTCGTATTTTATTATCGCAAGAGCCCGCCTGCCACAAGACGTATGCAATGCCGGCAATGGGGATTGAGGTATAAATCGCGCAATGGCGAAAATAATTTTATTTCCGGCAGCGCTGCCCCGGCACAGGTAACTTCTATTGCAAATAATACATTTACCGATAAAACAATTTTTAGCCTCAGCAATACCGGCGATATTACTTTATTGTTTTATACGGCCGATTCCGCCATCGCTGCCGCTCCTGCCAATGCCTATTCGCTTCCCAGAGGAGCCAATGCCAATATTCCGCCTGCAATATTAGGAAATATGGGAAATACATTTCTTAATGTTTTTAATGCCGATACGGTAAAAGAAGGAAAGTTTGAGGTGGAAATATTCTGAGGATAGCCTGTTGAATTTCTTTTGCAAACCGCTGAACCCTGTATGCACTATACCATATGTGGGGCAAAGTTTTTATTCTTTTTTTTAAGCATGGGAGAAAAATTTTGAAATTCTTTCCTTGGGTTGGCTTTGCAAGCTCTTTTAAAAACTTCGGTTTTAGCGATGGCTTATGCGGTTATTAAATGTGCTTGCAATTGCGTTGGTTCATTAAATTGGAGGTAATCCTAATTCTTTCAAAAACTCATTGTGTTTATCGGTATTCGTTCTTATGCTTTTATTTATTTCTGTCAATTTTGTATTTACTTCTTTTAAGTCAATTTTTATTTCATCAACGGATGTACTTACATATCTTGAAATATTTAAATTATAGCCGTTCTTTTCAATTTCATCCATTGATACCCTGCGAGCATATCGTTCAATGTATTCTGGTCGGTATTTGTAAGTTTCAATGATTTTTTGAATATCGTTTGGCTCTCCGTTATCTCCTTCTCTTAATGTATTTTGTCTTTTACCTTGTTTGTAGTTTTCTGCTGCATTAATGAATAAAACATCATCTTGTTTTTTGCATTTTTTTAGAACTACAATACAAACAGGAATACCAGTTGAATAAAACAGATTTGAAGGTAACCCAATAACTGTGTCAATATGATTATCTTTTAATAATTTTGTGCGAATTCTTTCTTCGGCACCTCCACGGAATAAAACTCCGTGAGGCAATATAATTGCCATAACACCCTCTTTCCCTAAAAAGTGAAAGCCGTGCAAAAGAAATGCAAAATCAGCAGCTGATTTTGGTGCTAAACCATAACTCTTGAAACGAAAATCATCTGCTAATTTATCGTCTGGCTCCCAACGTAAACTAAAAGGTGGATTGGCTACTATTGCATCAAATTCTACCTTTTTCGATGGATTCATTTCGTTGAGCATATTCCACTGATTGAGTAGAGTATCACCGTGAAATATCTCAAACTCGGTATCTTTCATTCCGTGTAATAGCATATTCATACGGGCAAGGTTGTATGTAGTGATGTTCTTTTCCTGACCGTATATTTTGCCAACACTACCACCATTTTCCATTATCCGCTTTCTTACATTTAGCAACAATGAACCTGAACCGCAAGCAAAATCAAGTACTTTGTCAAACTTTTTCTTTTTACCCATTGTAGGGTCTTGACTGTCTAAAGTTACAATTTCAGAAAGGATGGTTGAAATTTGTTGCGGGGTATAAAATTCACCTGCTTTTTTGCCTGAACCTGCAGCAAACTGACCAATTAAATATTCGTAAGCATCGCCTAAAGTGTCTGAATTGGTTGAAAAATCAGCAATACCTTCTGCAATTTTTTGGATGATAGTACAAAGCTTTTTATTCCTTTCTGTTTCTGTTTTACCAAGTTTTTCTGAGTTCAAATTAATTTCAGAAAATAATCCTTGAAATGAACCATCAAATGATTCGTTTTCTATATATTTAAAACCTTTCCCTAATGTTTTTAATAATTCGCTATCTTGAGTACGTGCCAATTCTGAGATGGAACTCCATAAATGCTGTGGCTGAATAATATAATGAATTTTGCGACGCATTTGTTTTTCAAATTCCGGCACATCTGATTTGTTTGCTACATACCAAACTGACAATGGTATCCGCTTATCTTTTTTAGGTAACTTTGGATAGTCAGAACCTAATTCCTTTTTTGCTGCTTCTTCGTAATTGAAAGACAAATACCTTAAAAATAGAAATGAAAGCATATAATCGCGAAAATCATCTGCATTCATTGTACCACGTAAATCGTTGGCTATATTCCAAAGTGTTTTGCCCAGTTGTTGTTGTTCTTTATTTGTCATAATTATATAGTTTCTGCTTGAGTTGCAGGATTAAAAATTTGAGGAAAATAAAACTCATATTTTTCTGTAAACCCTCTAAAGATTCGTATGAAGAGATCTTTATTATCGTCCCCCATTTCTACAGGGTCAAAAATTGAATATTTACCATGACTAAATAGTTGCAATGCTCTCTCGAAAAGAACTTCATCATCTAAGCCATTGATACATTTGTCAATTTTATCGTAACCAAAAAATGTTGCTGTTTTTTCTAAAACAGTTCTCAGTGCATTAAAATGATAAGTATATATTTTGGGAGGGTTGTCAGAATCTTGTTTTTTGACAATGTTGTTTAATTCACTCAGTGTTGCGATATGATGAAAAAACGGGGTATCATTAGTATCCTGCAATGCATATCCATCAACTCCTTTATTGTGTAAAAAATATTTTTTATTTTTTACTTTTCTTCCAAATTCATTATAAAGAACATTAAAAAATAAACTATGATGCGTTGAAATTACTGTTTTAATTAAAATTTCGATTTTTCCATCGTTATCCTCTTTTGTTAATAAATTACATAAGTCACATGCTATGGCAATAGCATTATTTTCATCTAGTGACGATACTGGATCGTCTATATAGATGTATTTTACCCAATTGTAAGCAGAATCTTTATCAATAGCTAATTGACAAATTGCAAGAAAAAAGCACCAAATAAATAGTGTTTCCTCGCCTCTTGATATTTTAATATTTGAAATGGTTTGTTCATTACCATCAACTATAATACTTCTTGAAAAAGTTACGGTTGATGTGTCGTAATTAATATCAAACTTTAAATCAACATAGTTATTCAAAAAAGATTCTATTTTGGAATTCAAATTCAATTCACGTAATCCATCAAAAAATTTAGAATTAGAGTTTAGTGTAAGTATTCTATTTGTATCATTTTCTAAATCATTATTCCAAGAAAACAAATCTTCTGTAAAAGCATTAAAATATAAGGTATCACGGCTTATTGCATTTCCATCAGTATCAAAAATTTTTCCGATTTGCCGGAATTCCATAGACAATCTTGTTTTGCCATTAGCATTGTGGGCAAAAAGCAATATCAAATCTTTCATTGGGCGATTATCTCCAATTAAGTCCTTTCGGAAATGCTGGGCTACCTCAGTAAGGTTTGAAAAATTAGTTATTGTGCTCATATCTAATCACTTATTTTAGGAAAAAGCCTCTGCATCAACCCCTTTTTGTGCAATTTCAATTGTTTTATCTTCTCCGTCTGTGCCCTGATGAGTGCATCTATGGAAGAAAGACAAGAAGCAATTTTTTGTTGTTCTGCAAGTTTTTTTGGCATCATTAATTCAATTCCCTTTAGCTCATCTAGACCGATTCTTTTTCTTGTAGATCCTGTTGCTTTTTTCTCAATAGCTTCTCTTATAAGCTTTGAGTTAATTAGAGAAAAAACAAAGTATTTTGAATACTTATTTTCATCTACTACCAACCTGATTCCATCAGATGCCATAAGGCACCTATTTAAAAAATCAGGAACGATACAAGCTCGTCCTACAGGGTCACCCATTTTTGATATGATTATTTCCCCTGCATAGATATTACAGCTAAGCAGTTCGTCTGTCTTTTCTTCCGATGTGTAAATTTTGTATTCATTATTGAATTCACCATCACCAATATTTTGTAATTGAATGATTCGGAATCCGTCTGCTGTGTAATCGCTGGCTTTAAGATTTGAACCAAATGGGCCACCAGTAAAACTCCACCTTACTTTTTTGTTGGCTGTATCAATCAATGATTTCTCCACCCACTCCCCATCTTTCTCAAACTCCTTAAACCTATATTTAGGTACTTTCTCTCCTTCTTGCGGAAAAAGATTTTGCATCAAACCTTTTTTATGCTCTTTCAGCAACTCCAACTTTTGGCTTTGAGCTTCAATTATTTCATCCAAGGAAGAAAGGCAGAATGCGATTTTTTGTTGTTCACCTTTGTTTTTAGGGAAATGAATTGGCAATAATTTAATTATATCAGCATTCAGATTCTTTACTGCTGCACCTGCTGCATTTGTATTGAAATATGTTTGGCTCGATTCTGAAGAAATGAAATAGTATAAATAATCTTCAAAAGTTTTGCTTGATATTTTTCGTATAGCAATCCATCCATCGTGAATACAAGTCTTGATTTTTAGAATATATGGACGACCAAAACTCATAGAGTTGGAAAGAATTAAATCACCAGGATTTACTTCTCTTGTGCTACTTAAAGCTTCTCTTATTATCTTTTCCTTTGTACAAGTTATATATTTCGAATCAGGAGAAACATCAGCAATTTTTAACCAATTTAATCCATCCTTGCTTGTAGTAAGAAAATCTTGAATAGGCCTTGGAGAACCACCTCTAACTATTTCAGAAAGTTGTCCGAGTTCTTCATTCGTCCATCCATCCTCATTCATAAATTCAGGAAAACGCAATTCGGGTATTATTTTTTTATCTTTACTCATAAGCCGCTAATCCTGAAATTTCACGCCCTTGGGCTAATTTTTTTAATAATGGAACTAAGTCTGCCATTAATGCCAATTCTTTTACCCTGCGTTCTTTCCAGCTTAGTTCTAGTGGTTCTAACAGGTCAGTGAGTTTTTCTCCGTCAAAAATCATACGGCTCATAATCTGTTCAACAAAGATTTTCAGGTCTGCCGTTTGCAACCCGTGTTTATGGGCAATAGCAGCAAGTTCCTTGTTGTATTTGTCATCTTTAAAAGTGTCGTAACCCTTGCGAAGCATTTTTACATCTTGTCCGCTGTTCCAGTCTAAGCTATTGATGTATTCGGTTAAATCTTCCTGCTCTTCCATCAGGTTGGCATTTGAACTCAGCAAACTAATTACCTGTGCTTTGGTCATTTTTTGCTTGGCAGGTTTCTTTTGTGTGCTGTCGGCAATCAGGTTCATTATATAATCGTAATCAATAATTGCCGAGGCAAAAAGTACAAATTCAAAATCCAATTGTTGCATTTCGGGTGCTGCCTGGTCGCCCTCTTTTTGCTGAATAGTTCTTAACTGTTTGGCTGTCTCAATATACGAACTACGGAACTCCTGCAAGATTTCCTTGGGTAAAATAGCTTCTATCTTTTCTTTTTGTTCTTCGTCTAAGTCGGTATATTGGTCTAACTGGGTTTTGAGTCGTTGTACTTCCTTAAAGTTTTTCACGAAAGCAATTCTTGCAGTATCACCTTTTAGATTATAAACCTCTTGTGGGTCATTCATCAAATTATGCTCCTGCATAAAAATATTCAACTTTTCAACTGCCTGTTTGTATTTATCAATTATGATTGGTGCTGGGTCAACCAACCAGATTTCTTTAGCTTTACCGCCATCTTCGCCCGAGAATAGAGCGATTGCTTGGTTCACGGCTTCCTGCTGGGAACGGAAATCTAAAATATTCCCGTAAGGTTTAGTGTCGTTCAGTATTCGGTTGGTGCGCGAGAATGCTTGAATCAATCCGTGGTATTTCAGGTTCTTGTCTACATACAAAGTATTCAGATGCTTTGAATCAAACCCCGTAAGCAACATATCCACGACAATAGTAATATCAATTTTGTTTTTGTGCGGATAATCTTTATTGCTATATTTTTGATCTTTTATACGCTTTTGTATATCCTGATAATACAAATCAAAGTCGTAGATGTTGTGATTAGTGCCAAATTGAGAATTATAATCTTCAATAATGGTTTTTAATGCAGCTTTCTTTTCTTCGGGATTTTGCTTGTTGTCTTCTTTTTCCTGAACCAAATCCTCTTGTATTTGCTGTATATCTTTGTTTCCTTCGGCTGGGGGCGAAAACACACAAGCAATATTCAAAGGAATATAATCCGGATTTTCGTTTAGCTTCTTCTTTTGAATTTCCTTAAATAATTGATAATACTCAATAGCATTATTAATAGAAGCTGTTGCAAGAATGGCATTGAAACGCCTTGTATTAGTTGCTGCATCATGTTTATCCAAAATAGCTTCTACTATTGCCTGTTGAGACAGGGCATGCCCTGTCTGTACGGTGTTCTTCGCGTGTGGTTTGAAATAATCTATATGGAAACGAAGCACATTTCTATCATCAATAGCATGCGTTATGGTATAGGCGTGCAATTGCTTTTCAAAAATATCCTGTGTGGTTTTGTATGAAGCATATTCGCCTTCTCTGATGTTGTAAGTTGCATTCTCATCAAAAATTGGTGTGCCTGTAAAACCAAATAATTGGGCATTCGGAAAAAACTCCTTAATGGCTTTATGATTATCACCAAACTGTGAACGGTGGCATTCGTCGAAGATGATAACAATTCGCTTGTTACGAAGTGGTTCTAAACGTTCTTTGTAATTTTTTTTGTATGTTCCATCTAAAGCTAATCCTAATTTTTGAATGGTAGTTACTATTACTTTATCTGCATAGTCGGTAGATAGTAATCGCCTAACTAATGTTTCAGTATTTGTATTTTCTTCTACACTGCCTTCCTGAAATTTATTAAATTCTTCTCGTGTTTGTCGGTCAAGGTCTTTGCGGTCAACCACAAATAAGCATTTTTCAATATCATTATTACTTTTGAGTAATGTTGACGCTTTAAAAGAAGTTAGTGTTTTACCACTTCCTGTGGTATGCCAAATATAACCGTTGCCTCTGTTTTGATTTACACAGTTTTCAATTGCTTTGGCTGCATAAATCTGATATGGACGCATTACAAGCAATTTCTGTTCGCTTTCGACCAGAACCATATACTTGCTAATCATCTCGCCAAGCGTACATTTTTTGAGAAACTTATCGGTAAACTCTTCTAAAAAGTTTATTTTCTTATTGCTTTCGTCTGCTAATTCATAAATCGGCAAAAATTGTTCATCGGCATTGAAAGCGAAATGTTGGTTTTTATTGTTGGCAAAATAATAAGTCCGATTGCTGTTGCTTACAATAAACAACTGCATAAAACACATCAAGGTATTGCCATAACCGTTTCCTAAATCGTTTTTATAATCTACGATTTGTTGCATTGCTTTTCGTGGCGAAATGTCAATTTTCTTTAATTCAATTTGCACTACAGGCAAGCCGTTAATCAGCAATATAACATCGTAGCGGTGATTGCTGTTTTCAGTATTAATGCGTAACTGATTGATAACTTCATAGTCGTTTTTGCACCAATCTTTGATGTTTACCAAAGTGTAATGTAAAGGTGTTCCATCTTCACGCTGAAAGTAGTTTCGTTCACGAAGTATTTTTGATGCTACAAATACATCAGGATTTATAATTTCCTCTCGCAGACGTAAAAATTCACTTTCAGAAAGATGGACACGGTTAAGTGCTTCAAACTTTATTTTGAAGTTTTGTTCAAGCGTTTTGCGATCAACTATATCAGGGCGATAGTTGTACTTTAACTCAGTGAATTGCTTGATAAGGTTTTCTTCTATTTGAAATTCTTTAGTCATTGCTCTTCTTTCAATAAATCTTTAGGATTAACATCCAGTATTTTTGCTATCTCATAAAGTACCTCAAGTCTTGGTTGCTGTCTGTTTTGTACATAAGAGTTGACTATATTGTAACTCTTCCCCAACTTCTCAGCTAACCAAATCTACTTGATGCTTTTTTCTTTAAGCACCTTTTTAATTCGATTCATTTCTATCAAATTATTTTCCGCTAAAATACAAATTTATTTCATAAAACAAGATGTAATTATCAAGTAATTATGTGTGTGTGTTGGCAAAATTGCACTCTTTGACAAAGCTTCGGTTTCAGCGTTGGCTTGTGGGGCTTTGGTCCCGATAAAATCGGGATGTGCAATGTGGGTTGGCATTTATTTAAAAAAATGTGCGGTGGCAAAAAAATAAAAAACATTGAATCGGCTTGAGTGTTGGCTTTCTGGTCTTGTCAATATTTCTTTTTTCTGTCCTCTCACAATGGTTTACTTTTCAATTTTCTGTCTATTGTTTCTGTTTTCTACATTTGGCGGTAACGGACAATGGTATGAAACATAACGAATTTCGGAGCTGTAAATCTATCAACCGAAACAAAATAAAACAATAATGCGGGTAATGAACTTTCTATACCTCTGAAACCCTTATTGGCTATATTGTGTGTTAGCAAAAGTGGTTTATTCATTTTCCTTTAAATTTTCAATCGCTGAATTAATAATATAATCTATTTGATATTTATAATCGCTATATTTTGTTTTCATTGAAGGATTTGTCTCAAAAAATATTGATTTACAATTGTCCTTATTTAAAATTGGTTTTGGTCCATTCTCATATACTGTCATAGCAGTATAATCTTCGGTTTCTAAAGGATTTATAGCCCCATAATATCTGTTATTTAGAAAACCCCAAGTCAAATCGTTAAGTAAATCATTGTCTGTACCGATTTTATTAAATACAATCTCTGGGTATTTTACAAATAATCTCTCAAGTGCAAAAGAGCGTTCTTCTTCTGCTGAACCTTTAGTTAGGGTCAAATAATTAAAGTAATAATCAACGCCCAATTCACCGCCAGTCTTTATACAAATATCTGAAAATATTTTTGTCAAACTATGGGACACATATGAAGTTCCATTTGCAACGCTGTCAATGTAATCGGTGTATTTGAGTGTATAGAGTTTTTTAGTTATCTGCCAACTCTTCTCCAAATCAGTTTGACTAACTTTCGAATTTTCCTTAATAATCAAAAGTTTATCAAATTCCTTTTTACACGAATCACATTGTTGTCCAAATATATTAATCGCCATAGTAAAAATCAGAATAATTATCAAAATTGCTTTTGTCATATTGCTGTGTATTTTTTTACCATTTTTGCTAACGATTGTATAACCGCAATTGTGGTTATTTCTCAATTATTTATTTTTCCCTAAACTATTTTCGTCGCCTAAATTACAAATATTTTAATTTTCCAAACCAATTCCTATAAATATTTTATTGCGGGAATGTATTTTTTTTTCATTTAGTTCTGCCGGTTTGTGTTTATGCCGGGTTTAGCTGCGCTTTCTATCTCTTTATTCAGTTTGTTATATAATCTTTCGGCAATCAATTGATGATAATGTTCCGTAGCATGAATTCCATTATCCTGAAAAAGTGGTTCATGATTCCCGGAACATCCATCAAGTCCATCAACAAAAGTAATGGCTTTGTTTTTTAGCTTATTCTTCAGTGTATCATTTAATCTCCGGCAAAGGACAGGTTCGTAAGAAGTATTTGTACGTAATGCCGGTCCTAACAGTACTAATTTAATATTCCGGTCCTGGCAATAATTTGCCACGTCTAAAATAAATTTATAATATTTATCGACGGCATATTTTACATTACCCAAAATTTTTCCTGTTTTATAATTCAGGTCAACATTAATCTTATGCATTGCTGAATTGTCGGGTTTAAAAGGATAATTAAATCGTCGTCCTAACATCAGTATATCATATTTTTCGGGATTGATGAGCTTAAGCAGGGGGATATTGAGCGAATATTTCAGTTTCCCGTCATTATTCAGATANTTATAAAAGAACTTTACCAATCGGAGAAATGGTTCCGGACGGATGTGAAGAACGAGTATGTCGACAGGATTTGTTTGATGATAAGCAATTATTTTNGAAAGGCAGGTATTTATCCGTTCGTAACGAATGATGTTTACATTAAAATTAACATTAAAGGAATCCTCAACGCTTCTCTTTAATTTTTGATGAAATAAATCTTCAAACACAATATTATGTTGAACGGGGAAACATCCTCCGACAAACGTAAAATTAATAGTTGCAGTCCGTTTATTGTTATAATGAGATTTTGCGGCAATATATTCGTGTGGCGAAATCAACGTTTTGTCGGTTTTTGATAC
>JGI20225J20221_1003207_pt1 | contig 10261 bp, 10 predicted proteins | sample BioMet4_FD_20221 | JGI IMG/M metagenome (IMG submission 20221) | reverse complement strand
GGCTTGGCCTTGCGCGACCCTGATGAGCGTACGGTTGCACTCCCACAGCGGCTTCTTGCAGAACTTGTTGATCATGTGCCACCTTCCATTCATCCCGATTGTTGCAAGCCAGTCTAGCTGCTACATCCGCAAGAGGAAACGTGAGTCTTGCTGACAGGCGGTAGCGATTCGATAGCGGAGGGAAGCGCAGGTCATCGATGCACATCACTTCACACATTCGACACGACCGCACGAAGAGGACTCAAGACAGCAGAAGACCTGTAGAGAAACGGGTCGAATGGACGAGTTCCCGAGACAGAACCATTTAATAGAACGATTTATCTATTCGTTATCGCAGGTAGCGGATGCACAGGCATCTCATAGCAAGGACTCGGAAGCCCGGCTCAAAAAACAATCCGTCCTTTTGACCGNTTTTTCTGCAGGTTCCGTCTCGGCCGCTCTCACACCGTGCCGCCACAACGACCACGTATACTCGATGTGTGTCGCGTGCCATATGCGAACCCGATACCGAAAGGACCCCTATGAGCGAGGCAAAGAACCCCCAGGATACTTGCGTNCTCGTTACGGGCGGCGCCGGCTTCATCGGTAGCCACACCGTCGTCGAGCTGCTCCAGAACGGCTATCACGCCATAATCGTCGATGACCTCTCCAACGCATCCGCAAAGGTCATCGGCCGCATCAAGACCATCGTCGGCCCGCAGGCCGCGGCTAACCTCTCCTTCTATGAGGCCGACGTCAACGACCGCGCGGCTCTTGAGCGCGTCTTCTCCGAGAATGCCATCGATCGCGTCATTCACTTCGCCGGTTTCAAGGCCGTGGGCGAATCCGTATCCAAGCCCATCGAGTACTACAGCAACAACCTCGGCAACACGCTCACGCTCGTAGACGTCATGCGTAGCCATGGCGTGAAGTCAATCATCTTCTCCAGCTCGGCAACCGTCTATGGCGACCCCGACAGCCTGCCCCTCACGGAGGAGAGTCCTAAGAAGGCCGCCACCAACCCCTACGGATGGACCAAGTGGATGATCGAGCAGATCCTCACCGACCTCCACACCGCAGACCACGAGTGGAACGTCGTGCTTCTCCGCTACTTCAACCCCATCGGTGCCCACCCCTCCGGACTCATGGGCGAGGATCCCAAGGGCATTCCCAACAACCTCGTGCCCTACGTCGCACAGGTCGCCATCGGAAAACGCGACGCGGTCCACGTTTTTGGCGATGACTACGACACCCCTGACGGCACGGGCGTGCGCGACTACATCCACGTATGCGACCTTGCCTCAGGTCATGCCGCAGCTCTCAGCTGGATGAACGGCCGCGAAGGCGTGGAGATCTTCAATCTTGGCACCGGTAAGGGCAGCTCGGTCCTCGACATCGTAAAGGCCTTCTCCGCTGCTTGCGGCAAGGACCTCCCCTATGTGGTCGAACCTCGCCGCGCAGGCGATGTGACCGCCAACTACGCCGATTGCACCAAGGCGCGGGAGCAGATGGGTTGGACGGCGCGGTATGACATCAACGACATGTGCCGCGACTCCTGGAACTGGCAGTCACATAACCCCAACGGTTATGAGGGGTAGGGAGCATGCCCGCCACCAGTGACAGTGGCGCGACCTTCGCGGCATATCTCGCCGAGAAGCGTCACGTCATCGAGGCCTACATCGAGGCCCATGTGCCCGTACCTCTTCCGGAGGAGCTCACGGCAGCCGACCTCGATCGTTACCTCTATGCACCGCTCGCCCGCTTCACCGCGTCGGGGGGCAAACGAACGCGGCCCGCGCTATGTCTTCTCGGCTGCGAGGCTGTGGGCGGCACGGACACGTCGGCGCTTTCGTGCGCAGCGGCAATCGAGGACTTCCAGTCGGCAGCGCTCATCCATGACGACATCGCCGACGAGGGGGAGCTGCGCCGTGGCCAGCCCTGCGTCTACCTCTCTGAGGGAACGGGCATAGCCATCAATGTAGGCGACCTTGCACTCGTCACCGTGACGGCGAAGATCCTGCGAGACGAGACGCTCAAGCCCGCCGTCCGCATGCGCGTACTCGAGGAGCTCGTCTCCATGCAGGAACGTACGCTCGAGGGCCAAGCGCTTGACCTCGGCTGGGTTCGCGACGGCCGCTGGGACGTGAGCACCCGTGACTACCTCTGCATGGCAAGCCACAAGACCGCGTTCTACTCCGCAGCCACNCCACTCTCCGTCGGTGCCATCTGTGGCAACGGGACCGACGAGCAGNTCGAGGCGCTCGGCTCCTTTGGCATGGACGCAGGATTGGCCTTCCAGCTCAAGGATGACCTGCTCAACCTTGTAGGAGATGCCGACGCACAGGGAAAGGACTTCCGCTCCGACATCACCGAGGGTAAGCGTACGATGATTGTGACCTGGGCCATCGAACATCTGGCGGGCACCGAGAGAGAAGAGCTCGTCTCGATTCTCTCGTCACACGTGACCGACACCGCCACGCTTCGGCGCGGGGTGGAGCTCATGGAGATGTCAGGTGCCATCGCAGCCGTNTGCGAGTATGCGCNCTCACTGGCGCAGAGCGCCAAGAACGACCTGACAGGAATCAAACTTGTAGGAGACACGCNTCAGGTGCTCGAATCTATGGCAGACTTCTTCGTGGANCGCACCGAATAGGCACTCACCACGACTCTCGTGCTAGAGGGGGAACATGGAACCGATCAGGGAAGGCGCTAGCGGCGCCGCCGTAGAGGACATACAGGAGCGACTCGGCTCCCTTGGTTACAACATCGCCGAGGTCGAGCTCACCGCAAACAGCTTTGGGAAGTCGACGGGCACGGCCATCGCACGCTTTAGGCTCGACCACGACCTCCCCCTCGGTGACGTGCTTGACGCGGCAACGTGGGCGGCCCTTGTGGACGAATGCTATCAGCTCGGCGATCGCACCCTTTACCTGCGCCTCCCCAACTTTCATGGCAACGACGTACGCCAGCTCCAGGAACGCCTCAACATCCTCGGCTTTTCCTGCGGAACCGTGGACGGGCTGTATGGCGTGCATACCGAGGCTGCCGTCAAGCAGTTCCAGGAGAGCGTTGGCGCGCTGCCCGATGGTATGGCCTTCCCTGACACCTTCGACGCCATCGAGCGTCTGCGCCACGTATGGGCTGGCAAGCCCGCCAATGGTCCACATCCACAGGGAGGCATGGGCTTCGCGCGTGCCGCGAGCGTGCTCGAGGGAGCATGCATCGCCATCTCAGGTGATGACCCCATCTCGCGCAACGTGGCAGGACGCATCGTCAACCTCGCCAACGCCACCTCCGACAAGAACTCCCTTGGGCTGGCCGATTTCCGCGAGGGAATCCCCGCTGACGCGAAGGCACTCATCCTACTTTCGACCACGCCACCTACTCAGAGCCTGAAGGTCGGCAGCATTGACATGGATGACCTCGAAACGCTTCCCCGACGCCTGCGGTCTGCCTACGAGAGCGCGCGCGGGACCAAGCCTGTCGTCCGCATCGAACTGCCCGTGGGGGCGGGTTTTGATGGCACTTTCACCTTGGGAGACGCGCAGACCTATGCGGTTCTGCTGCTTGACGCCGTCTGCGCCGCATTCGATGGTGTGGACTCCTAGGCTCTGGGACCGACCCATCCATCTTGGCTTCATGGCGGCGCTCTGCGCCCTTGTGAGGCGCAAGGTCTGATAGACTCTCATCCGAGCGAGTAGCGCACTGGGGTATCGTCTAATGGTTAGGACACGGGTTTTTGGTGCCTGAAGTGTAGGTTCGACTCCTACTACCCCAGCCAATTAGAGAACAACAGGTCAGACCGTATAAATCGGGGTGCCTGACTCGTTTCTTTTTATGGCATGCCGCAAAGGGTGCCGCAAAGTTTGCCGCAAAACTTCCCGTTTCCTCGCGTGAGCGGTGCCAATTCCGCCGATGAGCGGAGATCCCCGCCGATTGTCCGAGACTTCCACCGATACCACCCCGCTTTGACCGACTCCGCGCGATAAAAAAGACCCTCATGCGTCGGTCTCCCTCTCCGTGTGTGGTCTCGTTCGCATGGGGGGCATAGGTAGGCGGCATAGAAACGCTGCGAGACCGAACGCGCCATTCCCCCGTACCATGTGGGCAACTAGTCGCACGGGTACGGACAACGTCTTAGAACGCCTTAGGTTGGCTTGCTACCCTGCCAAATTGGCAAGGTCAGCGAGTCCACAGTATGGCCGTGCCTGCGTGTGGCGTCGATGCATGGGCGAGGGCGCGAGGTGGGCGAACCACAACGGTATCGAAGTCGTATCGACATGGCCAAAGGGTCTGCGAACATTGCACACCCCATCACTCGCAGGATTTTGAGATCAGAGGACGTGTCTACTAGACACACCCCCACGGCCCCATAACCCCCATCCGTGCCAGACCTAAGGAACCGATGCCGAATTTCCTCCATTTTCGAATGTTCCCTAAATCTCGGCGTGATATAGCGGGGATATGTGCCACAACGTCGGACACAGGGCCTTAGAACGCCTTAGAACGCCTCATTCTACCTGCGGATACGTGCGGTAATATGACTACAAGGGATTACGTGCGACTACATGAGATTGGGGGAGCCATGTCAACCACGCTGAGAATACCCGCCGACGTTGAGAGCCGCTACAAGAAGCTCGCTGAAGAGACGGGCCGCAGTACGTCGTACTTCTACAATCAGGCCCTCTCAGGTTCCATGGTCTCGCCTTTCTGATAGGTGTTCGTTTCGTCTCTTGCCAGCGTGTGGGGTATGGCCTTTGGATCGTGTGGGCGGTGGTGGTACCGCGTCAGCGTGGTGACGCTACCACCCCACGATAGGGGGGTACCATGGTATGTATATATATAGGGTGGTAGTCCCCCCCCCTAACCCTTGGGTGTATAGACGTATACGTTGGGCTTGTCCGTCGGAGTCTTCTTGAAGTGGCACCATCCCTGATTAGTCCACCCGGCGAAGGTCTCCAAGGTCACCGACTCGATTCCGCCCCACTCCATGCGCTGGTATACGTTCTCCTTCGTGGCTTTGACGCCCTCGGCCCCGCACTTCTCAACGGCCCGCGATATGGCCGCGTTCTTCTCGGCTCGGGCGTCCTTGGACTCGGCTATGGTCTGCGCTCGCCTCTCCCTGCCGGGGTTCTCTCCCTGCACGTCGCAATCCTCAAACATGCCTGTGGCTTCGACCTCATGGACGGGATAGCGGAAAACGAGGTCGATAGGCTCGGGCTGCTTGAACTCGCGCAGGGTGGCGGTCATGCGCCATGCGGTGGCATCGTCCCCGTAAGTGCCTCGCATGTGTCGCGCGGTCTCGGCGGGAACGTCGAGCGGGGCGAGGTCGAGGATTGCATCAGGGTCACGTGCAAAGACCCCCGAACCGCTCATGCGGTCTATCGATCTCTTCGCACCGGGAGCACCTTTCGCGTAATGGTGGATGTATGCCACCGATGCACCCGTACCCTCGGCGATTCGGTCGAACTGGCCCACGAACCTAGACATGTCTCCCGCAGAGTTCTCGTCACCCGTGAGAATCTTATATATGGGGTCGATGATTATCAGGGAGTAGCCTCTGGTTGCCAGCTCCCCAACGATGGCATCCGCTAGGGTATCCGCGCCCATGCCCTTACCGCGCAGATTGAGGATGTCGAGGTTGCCCGCGTCGGCATCGAGGTGGCGTGCCTGCCATACCTTGTTAATGCGGTGCCCGAACGAACGCGCGTCAACCTCTAGGTTCACGTACAGCACTCGCCCGCGCGTGCAGGGATACCCCAACCACTCGGTACCAGTTGCCACGGATAGGGCTAGGTTGATGAATCCCCATGACTTGTTAGCCTTCGACGGGCCGCACATGAGTAGCTTGTGGCCTCGTCGCAGGAGTCCGCGTTCGTTGGTGCCAATCAGGACGGGCGCGAGGGATGGAAGCTCATCCTTTATGCCTGCCCAGTTGACAACCTCTAGCGGTGCTCGCTCGGCCTGCTCCGTAGGCGAACCCACAGAGACCCCAGCGTTTCGGGTCGGGGGCGTCTGGCTCCCAAGGTGGGGCTGCTGTGTGGTATCGGGGTGTTCTGCCCAGTAATTCTTAACTGCCTTCTCGATGGTCGTTACCCCGTATAGCTCCGCCCCGCGAAGCTCGTCCCACTTGAGCCGCATGAGTCCACTTTCCCTGAAACAAGCATCAATGAGGGCTGCGTCCCCGTCAGTCCAATAGGCGAGGGTTTGGCATAGGCCCAAATCCGCTTCACTGTGGCTGACGTATCCGCTCGTGTCACCTTCGTAGACGCTCTTCCACTTGGCCCCATGCTCCGAGTTGAACATCTTTTCGAGCACGGTATCTACGTCGGCGGGGCTGACGTGATGCGCCTTGCTGCTGACTGGCTCTGGCTTCGGCTTGGGTTCCGGCTCCGGCTTCGTGCCGATGTACTTCGCATGGACAGAGGCGAACTGCTCGGGACGCTCTGCAATGGTCGTGAACGCGCCCATCTACAGCACGTCCCCTGTCATGCGGAAGTACCTGCCGTGGTCGTACATCTCGATTTCTTGCGAGGAGCCGTCCGCGTTGGTGGCCACGGTTGCCCGCGTCCCGCCGTTCTCGGACATCGTGCAGCCCTTGACGATGATGTGAAGGCCGTGCCCGCTCGGGCTGTACTCCGCATAGGAGCCTACGTCACACACGACCTCATAGGCCCACGGTGCTATGACTTCCTCGCCCGTCTCGGGGTCAGGGTTGATAACATGGTCGAGGTCGATTCCCGCATACCCGCCACCGAGCATGAACCCCAGATGCCCAGCGACACCACACTCCCCCGCCTTGCCGTAGTGAGTCGGTATCTTCTCAGTTATGGCCTGTGTGGCTTCGCCGAACGTTGACCATGTGCCGGGATTGGTCGAGCTTGCCTTCATGCCAGTGCGTGCGTTGATCGGGCACTTCTTGGCCTGAACCGTCTCCTTGGTGTCGGCGTCTTCCTCGGCGGTGGACACCACCCAGCGAGGGAGCTTCTTCAGCTCGTCGGGGATGTTGTCGTAGTTGTCTGCCACGGCCAGCACCACCCTAGTTCAACCCGAGAACGCGCATGAGGTCGGCGCGGTTGATGCGCCACATGCTGCGAACCTTGACGGCCCGGACCTGCCCCTCTACGCACATGCGGGTTATGGTGCGCTTGTTCACCTGCGCTATCTCCGCCGCCTGCTCGGTTGTCAGAAGCTCCGCCTGTTCTACTGCTGTCATGACCATGAAGACCCTCCAAACGTGTCTCGTCTTGCTTGTCGAGAAGCACAATAACAGGTCTTAAAAGACACGTTTCCGCAGGTAGAATAGGGTAAAACTGCAATATTCGGGTCAATACGTGTAGGTGGTCTTCGGCCTTCCTCGCCTTTTGAAAAGCAAAACTGCACGACTCGGGGGGAATCGTGCAGTTTCGGCCTGTTGGAGACTTTCCGCGCCTGCTCTAAATCTTCATTTTTCCGTCGTTGGTGGGTGCCTAATATATCCTTCTATAAAACCACTCTTTATCTCGGATACCTGAAAGTCCTGAATAATCTCCCGCACAATCTTTCGGTGAAGATCGCTCAGCGTCGGGAAAGTGTCCATGGCTCTCTCGTCAACGCTTCTCGTCTCACGCAGGTCATCCAGCTCACAATGCGCCGTCTCGCAGATTACATTGACTTCCCCTGCGGTGAGCTGTTCGGGATGATGTAGTTTTTTGTTGAGTGTCCTCGTGTCAATGCCTAGCGCGGCGGCAATTTCCTTACGTGCGCAACCATGCTTCTTGAATACCTGTATCAAATATTCAAAGCCCTTGTTACTTCGGTCATGCATGAAAGCTTCAGCCTCTTCAACCTCTTCACCCTCACACATAGAGGTCAGACTCTCAAGAGACACGTCCGCAAGGGGGTGGTCGGGGTCGGTGTATCTTGCCCCCGCCCACCAGCCTATACCGTACTCCTGGTACTTGGTGTAATCTTCAGACTCTTCAGCCACGGCCACACGCCCGCCTTCCCGTTCCCGTCCTGCGTTGGTGATACAATAGTTCATAGATAGCCCCCTCGTACCCGCCACGGCCACGAGGGGGCATCTGTTTGTCTCTAGGCCACGAGCGAACAAAGCGTGTCGAGGGAGACCCCCAGCCCGTCGGCTATCTTCACGGCCTCGCTCAGGTTCATGCCCGTGCCGCCCTCGCGGATGATTCCCCCGATCGCGCCTGCCCTGGCGCGGGTGGTGTCCCGCGTCGTGGCATTTTTTGGCTAGAAAATGTATGCGTTGCGACCATATACGCGGTTTTCGGCGATGATGTCGCGGTCCGGCTCGTCCTCGGTCCACTCCACAGGCTTACGAGCCACGGCATAGATGCGTACCTTCTCGGCTCTAAGATCGTGTGATGTGATAGGGCGGACGCGGGCGTTATTGCGGGCGAAGTGGTCGCGGGCCTTGGCGGTCGGAAAAGCGTAGGCGCAAATTACGTCATTGCTGATTCCGTCGTATGCGTGCTTGGCTGCGTAGTAGGTCATGGTAGGTCTCCTTTGATTCGTTATGGCGTCCACCTTGGCATCACCGTCCATGGTCACGTCCAGAAGTCGCGTCGATAGGCCGTCAAGCTCGCGTTCGACTACCCTCAACGTGGTTTCGGTGTCTATGGGTTCGTCGGTCCCGTCCCAAGAGCTACCGTCCATGGTGCTAGCCTTCTCCCTGCCCTGTGGGGCGTCGTGTGGCCTCGTCTCCGCTTGGTGGGCTGGTAGGCGGGGCCACGCCTATTAGAGGGCCTAACGGCCCGTGGTGCCGTCCTTGACGTGGAACTCCGCGACCTCGGCGGGGTCGTTCCTCATTTCGCTGTCTACCGTCTTCCCCAGTTGCTTCTTCGCCTGCGGGTCTGCGCTCGCGTAGGTGTTGAGCGTCATGGCGGCGTTGGCGTGTCCCAGTGCCGCGCTCACCACGCGAACGTCAGCGCCGCCAGCGATTGCGAGGGTCGCGTAGGTGTGCCGTAGGTCGTGGAAGGTCGGTATGCGCCCCTCCGTGCCGATGATTCCCCAGCTGCTCGAAAGCGCCCGCCAGCCGATGTTTATCCGCTGCGGCGCAAGGTAGCCCGCCACGTCACCGAGAACGTAGGCTTCCGAAGGGAACCTCTTGGCGAGTCCAGCCGCCATGAACTCGGGCCTCTGTGCCGCCATGCGTGCCCTCAGGACCGGCAACAGGCCGTCAGGAATGGGTACGTCCCTCATCTTGTCGGTCTTCGGGTTCTTCACGTAGGTGCCGTTGGAGCCACAGCCGATAGAGCGCCGCACCCACATGACGCGGCCCTCTAGGTCAACGTCCTTCCACATGAGACCACAGCACTCACCCTCACGTAGGCCCGTGTACAGGGCTATCTTCGCGGCAATGACGATCGGGGTAGGCTCGCATGCGTCCAGCCGTGCCAGTATCTCGGTGCGGCCCGTCTTGTCGAGGGCGTTGGGTCGCGGCCCGTTGCGCTTGGGCGGCTTGACTGCGTTGAGCGGGTTCCATTGGATCACGCGAAGGTTGACGGCTTCGCTGATGCCCTGCTTCAGGAGACGGTGAGCCTTGCCCACGGTGGCGGAAGAGAGTCCCATGCCGCCCTTGGACTTGGCCCTGAGCATGTGGGCCTCCCACTTCTTCACGACGTCGGGCGTGAGGTCGGCCAGTCTGGTATCCGCGAAGGCTGACGCCTGCACATAGTGAAGGCTCGTGCGATAACCGCGGATGGTGGACGGCTCAACGGCCTTGGCGCTCTCCAAGTCATCCATGAACCTCTCTAGGTAGTTGCCTACGGTGCTGTCCGCATCGGTGATGCCAGCTTCGGCCCTCTCCGACTTGGCTTCGGCTTCGGCTTCCTCTTCGGCCCGCCATGCGTCAAGCTCGCGGGTAGCCGCCTGTTTGCCTGTGGCTTCGAGCTTCTTGGACTTCTCGCGCCATACCTCCCTCTCCTTGCCGTCCTTCCCCTTCGTGACGGTCTTGTATGAGAGAACGCCGATGTATCCGCGCCCGTCGCGCTCCCGCAGGTGTGCAGAGGAATACAGCATCTCAGGCCCCCGATTCTCGTTTACCCCTTGCCGCAAAATTTGCCGCAAAAGCGCCGCAAAACTTCTAGGCAACATACTACACCTCTGTCCGAGCTGTCTCAATAGTGCCTGTTAAATTGGGGTGTCTGTCTAGGCTGTCAACGTGGGACTCGCCATATTAAACTTTTTTGGTGCCTGCAATGTAGGTTCGACTCCTACTACCCCAGCCAATGAGAGACAGCAGGTCAGACCATGTAAATCGGGATGACTGCACATGATT
>JGI20225J20221_1000266_pt3 | contig 10263 bp, 2 predicted proteins | sample BioMet4_FD_20221 | JGI IMG/M metagenome (IMG submission 20221) | reverse complement strand
GGGGGGGGGGAAGGAAGAAGATGACAGGTCGTAACAGCCCCGGAATTTTGCGGAAGGCGTTTTGTTCACGTTGTAAATCCAATAACGGCCAAAATAAATAAGTTCGCGCTTGCGATCCCAGAATTATCCCACCCTTGAACAGCGGCGTTGCATCAGACGCGAGAGTCTGCCCGGAATTGTGGCGGCCTGCCCACAGAAGAGAAAGTTTGTTGGGTCTCGCTAATAAACATTTGAAACCCAGCAAAAACCAAATCAGGGCCTGCGACGTCATCCATAATCGCACCTCCAGGGAAAACCAAAGAGGCCTGAGGAGGCCTCAAACCGGAACTGACTTTTCCACCGTCACAGGCGGCCGGTAAAGGTGGCTCGTCAGTTTAAAGGCAAAACAAATTGGCCCGCTGGCCCGAGCCTATTGCCCGCGGTAAATCGATCGCCCACAACGGCCAGCCATAATAAGTCTCTGTCAAGCAAACAACCCCTGAAATAAGTGTTAAGACCGGGTGGATGTGGCCACCGCAGAGACTGGCACCAGTCCTGTTACAGAGGTGAAGCTGTTTGTCGAAATGAAGATTCGGAAACCGTTCAAATCCGATGGTGCAACATAACTGCTCCATGAAACGGTGGCTGATGCGTTGTTGGACGCCGTCAGACTCAAAACCGGATTGACTGGAGGCGTGGCATCCACAATCAGTTTCATCAGATTTGTCGCAGTGAGAATGCCCCCACTAATATCACGTGCGTTGGAAACCCAAACCGTGTTTGTTCCATCCATTCCCGTTGAAAACGTAACCGGTGGCAATGCAAACGTATCGTTGGACAAAACCGTCTTGCTCCATGTTCCCCCAGCAGGTGTCTGCGGCTGCTTGGACGCAAAAGCATTGGTGATCAGAATCACCGGAGTCACATTTGTATTCATGCTGCGATCAAACCGGAAGGTGAGAATCGCATTCGTCGTTGCAGGAATCGTTCCTGAGTAATTGACAGTCACGTTTGTGATGACCGGCAGAATGCTCACTGAATCATAGACGGCAACGTAGGTCAGATTGGTGGAATCCAGGGTTGAGAACGTTTTTGTAAAGCTTGGGCTCGAACTCACCACGGTTCCACTCAACTGGAATTCCTTGAATTTATAGATTGTAGGCGGATTCGTCACCAAAGCCGGAGCACTGATCACAGCGGACTGCCCGTTGTTATAAGTGCCCGCGCCAGCCACCGTCGTAACGTTTGTAGGGGAAGTCATCGTTGTAACGATGTGCGTCACGTTGGCTTCAGCAAAATTTGCAATGAACGTGCGGTTGGTCAAAACGACATTGGTCAGCGATGCATTTTGACTGATCACAGTGCCATTCTCAGTCCAATTGGAAAACCGGTAACCATAATTGGCACTGGCAGTCAGGACGTTCGTTGTTCCATACATGAAGCTCCCCTGCCCGCTCACGATACCCGCACCAGCCGGAGTCACCGAGGCTGAAACCAGATAGGTTGGGAGAGTGAAATTCGCAGTCAGTGAACGGTCGCGGGATATGATAAACGTGTAATTGGTGCCAGCACTCTGGAATGAACCGCCTTCCGTCCAGTTGACAAAAATGTAAGGCAGCGTGTTTGTCGCAGGAGTTGCAGTCACAGTCACTGCCGTGCCAGAGCCAAACTTTCCAGCACCAGAAAGCACACCCGCATTGGTTGGGTTGCTTTGGAGGGCGACATTGTAATAGGCCATGATCTGGAAGGTCGCGGTGGCTGTATTATTCGTTTCCGCAGCAGCATGTCCGTAGGAGTTATACTCGTAAACTGTGTCGCGGGAGTCGGCAATCACCTGAACCAGATAGGTTCCCGAGTTTGTTGCTGAGAAGGTTCGGACAAACGAAACCACTGCGTTTGTCGCCAGAGTATTCGTCACCACCGTCTCTTCATTCGTCAGAACAACGCCGGAAATCTTGTCACTTACAATGTATCTGCCATAGAAACCGCCAGGAGCCGTCCCATTGCCGCGGTTCGCCACATTCCAAGTAATCGTGTAGGCACTGTTGGTTGGATTGGAAATATTGAGATTTTCAATCGTCAAATCAGGATACGGCGCAAGGCTCACGTGGAATGTGGTTGTTGAAACCGTCGTATTATCGCCATCAAACATGTATTCATTGACAGCACTGCCGGAATCCGTTTGAACAATCACATAAAAGTCGCCACTGATTCCATCCGGTAAAGTGAATAGATTGGTCACCGTATAGGATGCGCCTGAATTCAGGATTCCGCTGTGAGAGAAGAAACCAACAGCAATGTCATCCCCATTCCCCAACGTGGCATCCTGAGAAAACACCGCACGATCCATCCACGCACTGGAGGCCGTCGCCACGCTTCCGATGTTGGCAACCGTGAATGTATAGGCAACTTTTTGTCCACTAAGAATGCCGCTACCCGATGGCGGAGTAATATCCGAGACAACCAGATTTGGATAGTTCACACTGCCAGTCGGCACGATATTGACATCCAAAACATATTGATCATCCATGTCTCCGCTGTCGCCAGTCCCACGAACGAGGGCATAATAAACACCGGTTGTTGTTATGGGAACGTTTGCAACGCCATCGCTTGAACGTCCACCATAGATTTCAGACTGATAGACTCCGCTGGCGTTATAGACGCTCACGACAGGAACCAATCCGCTTGTGGCTGGCTGACGGACGTTGAGAATAATGCTCGAACCGTTCGTCACCGTGCCCAGATTGTAATAATCCAAATCAGAGGCAATACGGATTCTGCCAATCACACTTACAGATCTGCCATTTGTATCGGAGGTGAAGTTCAGCGAGTTTGCGTTTGCAATCGTATCATTGGCCTCAGTTTCCATTTGCAATGGAGGAGTGCCTGTCGTGATGCGGAAGCGATACTCGCCTTGATAATCGTAATAGCTCGACACACTAATGGTGTAGGTTCCTGACTCTGGCAATGTCACAGATGAAGATTCACCGTTGCCATAATAGCTCGGGTAAAAATCAACGATTCGTGTTCCATTTGTCTTAAAGACTTGATAATGCAGTTCGCTTCCACTTGGGGAACCAATCGTGTAGCTGGCAATATTGAACACATCACCCGCTGCCCCTGAGAAACTGTAATAATCATTATCCGAACTGGTCGACATGTTTCCGCGCGCCGCAACCGTCTTGAATCCAGTCAATTCCTCATTCCATGCCAGAGGAGTCGCTGTTGCAGCAGTATTGTTTGTCCGGCTTTCCAACACGTATCCAGCCAGATTCGTCACCGTGAAATATTGAACATAAGGCGTTGAGAGACTGTTTCCAAACACGTCCTTCAGAGACTTGGTCACCGTGAAACGGTAATATCCCGGCTGAAGAGGTCCGTCCGTCACGGAGGCACTCAAGGATTCGCCAGTCGAATAGTTATTTATGGCAATGTGATAAATCTCATCGTCAGATGTATCAAACAGACCGTCCTTACCCGCTGTTCTCAAATCAAAACCATTGTATGGATCATTTGGATATGGATCCAAACTATCAGGAATTCCATCTCCATCAGTGTCTGTGCCAGTAATTTCAATCACTCCATAGTAGGAGCTATAATTAACCTGTCGTGTGCTCCACTTGGAGTTGTCGTTTCTCAAGAAGGCATAATCGTAAGTGGTGCCGCCGGGCTGACCGTTGTCCCAATTCGAGTAAACAAGCGCGTCGCCACTGGACCAAGTCCAAGTGTTCTCCTTGGACTCATCGTTCAACCCGATCCAGAAATAACCGTAACTGCCAAATGTGTTCACCAGCCATTCATTTTCCGCAGCATCATTAATGGCGACCAAGTGACCGCCCAAAGCACGCGCCTGAGTCTCCGCATCATACCAGGAACAGGTGCCAGAAGTGACTGTATACGCGCGGCCATTATACAACCGGATATCCCGATTAATCCCATTGATGGATGTGTTCAGGTCTATTGGGAAGTAGACTGTGAACCGGTCGATAATATTGCCATTGGTCGTAGACGCCACGGGGAGGTTATTGGAAAGCACCGTCAATGGCGTGGCATTATTGACATCAATTCCCAATAGGTATTGAGCAAATATGTTTGGCGTCTGAGCATTTGTCATGAAGGGAACCCAAACCAGCGTGCCATTGAATGTCCCAGTCGCCCCTGCTGACGTGCTGTCATGAATTGTATAGCCGCTTCCCTCATCAAAGCGCCAATAACCGACAAGACCCGATTCTGCACCAGACAGACGATTTGTAAAATTCGACGAAATATCCGCAGCACTTCGAGCCACATTCCAAACGCGCACATCGTCGATGTATCCAAGCCATTGCTCGCTGTAACCACCATATTGACGTCCAATTCTAAACCCTTCTCCCATCACAGGATTTGCAATGGCACTGCCCAGCGTCGCAGCCAAGGCCCCATCCACATAAAGCAAAGTGCTGGAACTGGATTTGACGATGGCGAAATGATGCCATCCATAGAATGGATAAGAGACACCCGTATTTTGCCAGCTATCACCAGAACGGATTCTTGAACCATCAGTGCCCAGGTAAAACGCATTGCCACCGGTTCCTTGAGAGATAATCTCACGATACCCACTGGAGGCAGTTGCATACGCCCAGCATTCCACAGTGAAATCACCGGAAGAAGGAATTTCCGCATTGGTAAACGAAATCCAATCCCCTCCCCAGAAACGCAAAGCATACCCGTTTGTCCCACCCAACGCCAGAGTGCTTGCCGCTGTCGTGTCTCCCCAGACATCCACATAATAATCCCCATTGGTTGACACAGTGAAAGTGAGGTTTGTCCCTCGCTCTTTTGAGTAGGCCAGTGTGTTGCCAGCCGGATCGGTAATGGACATGCCACCAACTAATCCACTGCTACCTGGTTGCGTGAGACTCAAATTAATCGAAGAACCACTCACAAGTGTGCCGAGCTTGAAAAAGTCGCCACCATCCGCACTGCTGTAGTAACCGAGAACTGTCGCCTTTTGATGGTTATTGGTAACGGTATAACTCAGGGTATTTGCATAATATGCACTATCGTTACCTTCAGACTCAGCCTGAATCGGCGGACTGGCAAGCGTCACGCGAATCCGATATTCACCAAAATAATTGTAATTGGGACTAACGCGCACGGTATAAGTCCCCGTGAGCGGACACGTCGCCGAAGCTTGACCACGCCCATAATAGTCCGCTGAAAAGCTGGTCAATGTTCGTCCATCAGGACGATAGATTGTGAAATAGAGTCCAGATCCCGATGGGTTCCCTGGAACTTCCGTTGCCAGGGCAAACACATCGTTTTGTTGGGCATCAAAGCTCCAATAATCTGCCTGTGAAGAATCATATAGATTGCCACGCCCTGCCCCAATCCGCAGCCCTGTCATTGAATCCGTTGAGAGCAACTGAGTGTCATTCCCATAAAGGATGGAGATACTGTTGCCATAGTCATTTCCAAGAACAAAATCCAACCGCCCATCATTATTGAAATCTCCACAAACAATGCCAACCGGATAATAGCCGATTGGATAGGATGCCGGGCTGGCAAACTTCCCACCGCCCGCATTAAACAACAGGTTAAGCGTGCTGTTGTTATAACCGGGGATGACGATGTCAGGAAGGCCATCGCCGTTCACATCCTGCAACAACATGTCGTAACCATCATAAGTCCCAGCGATGTAATTAACACGCGAAGCAAATGAACCATCTCCGTTTCCAAGATAAACACTGACATTATTGTCACCGCCATTAAACACCAACAAATCGAGTTTGCCATCCGCGTTAACATCACCAACAGCCAGAGAGCGCGGGGACGTTCCCGCTGCTATCTCGATCGGTGAAGCAAAAGTACCATCTCCTTTGCCTAAAAGCAGACTGACGTTGTTATCGTTGTAGTTGGCCACAAACAGATCCAGTTTTCCATCTCCATTAATGTCTGCCACCGCTACATAAGAAGGAGCACTGCCAACGGTGTAATCCGTCTTGGTCTGGAAAGTACCGTCTCCATTCCCCAAGAGTATGCTGACTTTTCCACTTCCGCGATTTGGAACGATTAGATCCTGTTTTCCATCCCCATTCAAATCCGCCACAACGACATGATACGGGTTTGATCCAACGTTATAATTACTGCCGGCCTTGAACGTGCCATCCCCATTTCCGAGAAGGATTGAAATCGTTCCCGAACCATAATTGGCAACAGCCACATCAAGATTTGTGTCTGCATTGAATTTTCCCAAAGCAACAGACCAGGCTTGCGAGCCGGTCAGGTAATTCGTTTTTACAGTAAACGTGCCATCTCCATTTCCGAGAAGCACCCCCACGCCACCGTATCCCCACAGAGCTGCAATAATATCGAGGTTGGAATCGCCATCGATCTTCCCCACTGCCAGACGCTCGACTCCTGTTCCCATTGTTTTATCTGCGCCAGCCGTAAAGGCTCCGTCCGCACGGTTCGTTCGGACTGAAGAAAGCGATGTAGCCTTTCCAATGCTGTTGTCGCCCCTATTTTCATATGTAAACCCAGGAACGTTCACCACGGAAAAATTCCGCACATAAGGCGCATTCATCGTGGTTCCAAGCGGATCAGTCACGCTTTCTTTGACAGTAAAACGAACCAATCCCGGTTGAATGGGGCCATCAGGCGCATAGAATGTGGCCGAGTTACCGGAAGCATAAGCCGGAGAATTGATCACAGTGTAAATTTGATCATCGGCAGTTCCAAACGTCCCGTCTGGACCGGCCCCCCGCAAATCATAATTATTCGAATTCGTCACCGATGCCGGGGACATGTCTTCTGAGAATGTCACTGTAAAACGGTCCCAAATATTTGATGACACCGCTCCCTCCGCTGGAAGATTCACATCCACAACAGCAGGTGCGATCGTGTTCATCAGACGAACATTCAACAGATATTGTTGGAAGAGGCCGGAAGTAAGCGAATTGGTTGAGGACAAAGTCATCCAATAAAGGCCGTTGACCAAAGTACCCGTGTGTCCGTTTCCAGAAAGGTCCGGCACAGTCGTGCCATTGCCATCCTGCAAACTCCAAAGTCCAGCCAGACCGCTTTCAGTCCCAACAGGACTGTTCGCCATGAAGGCATTCACTTCCGCTCCAGACAATGGACGACTCCAGATGGAAACATCCTGAATAATGCCGGGGAAGTAACCTCCACAACACGATTCGCCGCCGATCCATGTGCCGCCCGGATATGGAGCAAAATTCAAATCCACAGGTCCCGAGGCAATCATCTGTCCATTCACATAGAAGTAGGCGTTTGTTCCATCGCATGAAATGGCCAGATGATACCATGTATAGGTCGAGGCTGCCGTTGGAGAGGTATAATATGTAACACATCCGTTCAACCCGACATCGGCAGCAAAATAACCGCCATTTAAAACAATGGCCCAGTCACGGCAACCGCCCACCCCGCCAACAACAGTCCGACGTCCAGATGGCAAATCAGTGGGCATCACCCACGCCTGCATACTCCATTGAGTGCCGGGCGACCAGTTACCAATATTGATGTAAGTGGAACTTGCATTGAAATAGAGGGCGTTTGTAACACCGGCTTTTCGTGAGGCAAGCGTCGAATCGACGTGAGCATAGTAGGCACCGCCCAGCCCCGCATCGACCATGAAAACCAGATTGGTCTGGTCGGGCCGCGTATTCGTCACCAGAACACCCGAGGAATTGTAAATCTCAAGAATAGGTTCCAAATGGCTTGCGGATGGCCGCGCCCAATTCAACGTGATTTGAGTTCCCACGCCAAGATTGCCTAATTGATAATAATCACCATTACCATCCGCATTACCAATATACCCGCCCACTGAAGCAATACGTTGTCCGTTGGTCTGCGTGTAAGTCAACACGTCGGCATTGGCAATGCTACTATTATCTTCCGATTCCAATTGCGCCGGTGGAGTAGCCAACGTCACGCGAAAACGATATTCGCCGGAGTAATTTTGGCTTCGTTCAACACGAATGGTGTAAGTTCCCGAAGCAGGAATAGTCAGGCTTGCATCTCCACGTCCATAGCCATCTGAATAGAAATAGGTCCACTGACCACCGTCGGGATAATAGATACGATACAACAGGCTTGATCCATAAGGATCTCCCGGGGCTTCCGTGCCAATCAACAACCGGTCTCCCGTCGCCGCGCTAAACGTCCAGTAATCATAATCCGAAGAGTCGGCAATATTGCCGCGCCCAGCCGCAAGTCGCAAGCCGGTGCCAGCCGTATCCAACGCAAGCGTTTGGCGATTATTACCAAATAAAATCCAACTGTTTGCCCCATAATAGTTGGCCGTGACAATATCCAACCGACCATCCTTGTTAAAATCACCCACCACGGCGCTGATTGGATAGTTTCCGGGATTGTAATTAATTTGAGAGCCAAAGGTTCCATCCCCATTATTAAGCAGTGTCATTAACCGGCTTGCACCATAAGCAGGCACAACCACATCCAGTTTTCCGTCTCCATTGAGATCCGCCAGCAAGACCTGATACGTGTCACCGCTTGAGATATTGTAATCCGTCCTCGTTCCAAAGCTGCCATCTCCATTGCCGGGATAGACACTGAGCTGGTTTCCATTGTTCACCAAAACAACATCGAGTTTTCCATCTCCATTGACATCGGCCAGCGCCGCATAGCGCGGGGTTGAAACAGTCGAATAATTTGTGGTCAGCGTAAACGAGCCATCGCTGCTCCCCATGAGGACGCTGAAAGTGGCACTGCCACTATTTGGCACCACCAAATCAAGATATCCATCGCCATTCAAATCGCCTGAACGAACTGTTTCAGGGCTGCTTCCCACTGTGTATTTGGTTGCATTTGTAAAACTGCCACCTCCCGCTCCAAACAGAATGCTCACCGAGCTGTTGTTTTCATTGGGAACCGCAAAATCAAGAATGCCATCCTTGTTAAAGTCGGCCACCTCAAGATTTCGCGGATATGAGAAGCCGCTGATGTTTGTGAAGAGTGTGAAACCGCCCGCACCGTTCCCTTTCAAAATACTAACCGTGCCGGCGTAATAATTTGCAACAGCCAGATCAAGTTTTGAATCCGCATCAAAATCACCAACCCCTATGCTGATTGTTCCACTGTCCAAAGTGATGTTTGTGGAAATTGAAAAATGTCCGGTGCTGTCATTCGTTGCAACGGAAACCGTATGGTCGCCAAAGTTGGCAAACACCAAATCCAAATGGCCGTCCTTGTTGAAATCCCCCGAATTCACAAAGTAAGGATTGTTTCCAAGCGAGAGACTCGAGTTCAACGAGAAGGAGGCGTCACCCAGACTTCCCTGGGCCAGACTCAACGATGTCGTTGAAACACCATTTGTGCGGCGGTTCTGTTCAACAAACCCATTGACGGCAATGTTCGTAAAGTAACGAACGTAGGGTGTCGCAAGGGCGTTGCCAAAACGGTCCTTGAGGGACGTCGTCACTTTGAACCGATAAACGCCCGGTTGCAACGGCCCATCAATCACATTGAACGTGGCCGAAAGACCTCGGGAATAATCCCCACAGCTAATCTGGTATTTCACGTCATCCGCCGTGTCAAATACACCATCCGCCCCCGGTGTGCGCAGATCAAACACGTTCAATGCGTCACTCGGGTATGGATCCAAAACATCCACCCAACCATCGCCATCAGTGTCCTTGGTGTCACTGATCTCTATAACGCCATAACGACTGTTCCCCGGATTGATATCGTTCCATGTATGACTGCTGTTGGAATACATTTCGCCAACCCATTCTGTGCCACCACTGTTGCTGGGTTCACCCCCATTCCAATTGGAGTATGAGAAAAGGTCACCACTGGTCCAAGTAAAGGATTCAATGCCTTTTGCAATATCATTGGCTCCAATCCAAATATCCCCATACGTTCCAGAGAATATTTGGGCCACCCAGTTATTTTCATCCGCATCATTGATTGCAACAAGGTGCCCGCCCAAAGAAATTGCCGTTGATTCGGCATCATACCAAGACATTGAGGATGGTGTAATCAAATAGGTGTGACCGTTGTATCGATAAATGGTGTTAACCAATCTCGTAAAAATAGGATCCATGTCTTCGCTAAAGCCCACAGCAAAGCTGGTCACAATGTTTGAGACTGTGGAGCCACCTGCCGGCAGGCTGACCGAAGTAATTTGTGGAGCCGTGGAATTGGCAAGATCAACGTCCAAAATGTATTGGGCCAAAAGACTTGGAGAGGTCGCGTTTGACGAACCTAAAAATGCCCAGCCCACGCCATTTGCAAAAGTGGCTACATGGTTCGATGCAGTCA
>JGI20225J20221_1003206_pt1 | contig 10266 bp, 5 predicted proteins | sample BioMet4_FD_20221 | JGI IMG/M metagenome (IMG submission 20221) | reverse complement strand
CGTTACAGAGGACACGAGCGGCGTCTCAAAAGAGGCGCAAGCAGGGTGGAACCGTGGAATACGAATTCGTATCTCACCCCTGATTTTTCAGGGGTGAGATTTTTTGCTGTCAAAAATCTCCGACTGTGCGAGGATCGCGTCCGTCTCACCCCCAATATAAGGAGGAACAGAAATGTCCGAAGAGAATCAGTACACGTTTGAAAACGCGGCATTCCGCAAAACTTATTGGCACACCTGCTCCCACGTCCTGGCCCAGGCCATGAAGCGCCTGCACCCGGAGGTGAAGCTGGCCATCGGCCCTTCGATTGACGAGGGCTTCTACTATGATATGGACTCCCCCTTCCCCTTTACTCCGGAGGTGCTGGAGGAAGTAGAGGCCGAGATGCGGAAGATCTGCAAGGAGAAGCTGAAGCTGGAGCGGTTCGAGCTGCCCCGGTCCGAGGCCATCAAGTTTATGCAGGATCAGGGCGAACCATTTAAGGTGGAGCTGATTAACGATCTTCCGGAGGGCGTCACAATCTCCTTTTATAAGCAGGGCGAGTTCACAGACCTGTGCGCCGGCCCCCATCTGGACTCCACCGGCCGCATCAAGGGCAACGGCATCAAGCTGACTGCCTGCAATGCCGCCTATTGGCGCGGCGATTCCAACCGCCAGACGCTCCAGCGCATCTATGGCATTGCCTTCCCTAAGAAGGAGGAGTTGGACGCCTATCTGGAGCGTATTGAAGAGGCCAAGAAGCGGGATCACCGGAAGCTTGGCAAGGAACTGGGCCTGTTTGCTTTCCGGGACGAAGCTCCCGGCTTCCCGTTCTACCTGCCCAAGGGCATGGTGCTGAAAAACACCCTGATCGACTACTGGCGTCAGGTTCATAAGAAGTGGGACTATCTGGAAATCTCCACTCCGCAGATTATGAAGCGGACCCTATGGGAGACCTCCGGCCACTGGGACCACTACAAGCAGAATATGTACACCACCGTCATCGACGAAGAGGACTTTGCCATCAAACCCATGAACTGCCCCGGCAGCATTCTGGTTTATGACCTGGAGCCCCATTCCTATAAGGAACTGCCCCTGCGGTACGGTGAGCTGGGTCTGGTCCACCGCCACGAGTTGTCCGGCGCGCTCCACGGTATGTTCCGCGTCCGCTGCTTCACACAGGACGATGCTCACATTTTGCTGGCCAAGGACCAGATCAAGAGCGAGGTTATCCGCATTGCCCAGCTATTCGACGAGGTTTACAAGCTCTTCGGCCTGCCCTACAAGATTGAGCTTTCCACCATGCCGGATGATCACATCGGTTCCAAGGAAGACTGGGATATCGCAACAGCCGCGCTGGCAGAGGCCATCACCAGCATCGGAAAGAACTATGAGGTCAACGAGGGCGACGGCGCGTTCTACGGGCCGAAGCTGGACTTCCACATTCAGGATTCACTGGGCCGGACGTGGCAGTGCGGTACCATCCAGCTGGACTATCAGCTGCCCGGCCGTTTCAATCTGGAATACACCGGAACCGACGGCGAAAAGCACTGCCCTGTTATGATTCATCGCGTGGTGTTTGGTTCTATCGAGCGGTTTATCGGCGTCATCACCGAGCATTTTGCCGGCGCGTTCCCCACTTGGCTCAGCCCCGTGCAGGTCAAAATTTTGACCATCACAGAGCGGGCGGACGAGTACGCGAAGAAGGTGGCCGCCGCGCTGGACGCGCAGGGCTTCCGGGTGGAGCTGGATCTGCGCAACGAGAAAATCGGAAAGAAGATCCGCGAGGCACAGCTTGAAAAGGACCCCTTTATGCTGGTTCTGGGCGACAAGGAGGCCGAGAGTCATCAGGTGGCCGTCCGTCACCGGGTCGACGGTGATCTGGGTGTCATGAGTCTGGACGCGTTCGCCGCGCAGCTCAAGGAGCTGGTGGATAGCAGGTCCATTAAGTAAGCAGGCATAGAGGACGCCGCGCCCGCCAAACCGGGCGCGGCGTCCTGAAAAATATGGACGCTTGCGCGGCATTGTAAAAAACACCGGAAACGGCAGAAAAAATTGCGCAAAAGCTGTGAAATGCGGAAAATTGGGGAATTTCCGTTGCAGTAAACTTTGCGTTGGAGTATACTATGAAAGGTAAAAATCTGCGGCCAAACGCAAAGCCCTCGGTATTTTCAGAGCGCAAAAGCGGTCCCGTGTATGAGACGCGGGGAAAGGAAGGAAAACCATGAGCAGAGAGTTTAAAAAGGTGCTGGTGGCTAACCGCGGCGAAATCGCCATGCGCGTGTTCCGCGCGTGTCACGATCTGGGTTTGCAGACCATCGCCATTTATTCCAACGAGGATATGTACGGTCTATTCCGCACGGCGGCGGACGAATCCTATCTGATCGGTGAAAATGAAAGCCCGCTGGGGGCTTATCTGGACATCCCCCGCATCATAGAACTTGCCAAAAAGCACGGTGCGGACGCGATCCACCCCGGCTATGGTTTTTTGAGCGAGAACGGCGATTTTGCCCGGGCCTGCGAGGAGGCGGGGATCAAGTTTATCGGCCCCAATTCCAAGGTTCTGGACATGATGGGCGACAAGCTGTCTGCCAAGGCCCTTGCCATTGAGTGCGGGGTTCCCACTACCCCCGGTACCAAGGACCCTATTTCCGATCGTCAGGCTGCCCAGAAGCTGGCGATGGAGTTCGGTTTCCCGGTGATCTTGAAAGCCTCCGCGGGCGGCGGCGGGCGCGGTATGCGCCGGTGCGACACCGTGGAAGAGGTGGGCGTCAATTATGATCTGGTGAAGTCCGAAGCGAAAAAGGCTTTTGGCAACGACGATATTTTTATGGAAAAATTCCTCGTTCAGCCCAAGCACATCGAGGTTCAGGTTCTGGGCGACGAATACGGCAATGTGGTCCATCTCTATGAGCGGGACTGTTCCCTCCAGCGCCGGTATCAGAAGGTGGTGGAGTTTACCCCGGCTTTCTCCGTTTCCCAAAAGGTACGGGAGGAGCTGTACGAGGACGCGGTGAAGATCGCCAAGCAAGTGGGCTATACCAATGCCGGAACACTTGAATTTCTGGTGGACAACGAGGGACATCACTATTTCATCGAAATGAACCCCCGCATTCAGGTAGAGCACACCGTCACCGAAATGGTCACCGGCGTGGATCTGGTCCGCTCTCAGATTCTGATTGCCGAAGGCTGCCCCCTCAGCGATCCGCAGATCGGCGTTGGAAAGCAGTCCGACGTCCATCAGAACGGCTATGCCATCCAGTGCCGCGTCACCACCGAGGACCCGGCCAACAGCTTTGCTCCCGATACCGGAAAGATCACGGCTTATCGCTCCGGCGGCGGCTTTGGTGTCCGGCTGGACGGCAACGCCTATGCGGGCGCGGTGATCTCTCCTTATTATGATTCCCTGCTGGTAAAGGTCACCACATGGGACTCCACCTTCGAGGGCGTGTGCCGCAAGGCCATCCGCGCCGTGCGGGAGGTCCACGTCCGGGGCGTGAAGACCAACATCGCCTTCATCCTGAATATCCTCCACGATGAGGTGTTCCGGGCTGGGCACTGCCACACGAAGTATATCGATGAGACACCCAGCCTGTTTGAACTGGACGAGGGGCAGGACCGGGCCACGAAGATGCTCAAATATATTGGCAATATCGTGGTGAAGGAGCAGGGAACGCAAAAGCTCTATGATGACCCCCGGTTCCCGCCTGTCACCGGAAACCGGCCCGACGGATTGAAGCAGCTGTTGGACGCGAAAGGTCCAGAGGCTGTTGCCAAATGGGTTTTGGATCAGAAGAAGCTGTTGATCTGCGACACCACCACCCGGGATGCCCACCAGTCTTTGCTTGCCACCCGCGTCCGGACAAGGGATATCATCAAGGGCATGGAGGCCACCTCCGAGATTGAAGCCGACGCTTTCTCTCTGGAGTGCTGGGGCGGCGCGACGTTCGACGTGGCATATCGCTTCCTCCACGAATCCCCCTGGGAGCGGCTGGACATGATCCGTGAAAAGGCCCCCAATCTGCTGCTGCAAATGCTGCTGCGGGGCGCCAACGCCGTGGGCTACACGAACTATCCGGACAACGTGATCCGGGAGTTTGTGCGGCAGGCTGCCAAAAGCGGAATCGACGTTTTCCGGGTGTTCGACTCCCTGAACTGGATTCCCGGCATGGAAGTCGCCATGGACGAGGTTTTGAAGCAGGGTAAGATCTGCCAGGCTACGGTCTGTTATACCGGCGATATTCTGGATCCGGCCCGGGATAAGTACACCCTGAAGTATTATGTGAATATGGCCAAGGAGTTGGAGAAGCGCGGAGCGCATATGCTGGCCATCAAAGATATGGCGGGCCTTTTGAAGCCCTACGCTGCGAAAAAGCTGATCTCCGAGCTGAAGCAGGAAATCGGCATCCCCATTCAGCTCCATACGCACGACACCTCCGGCAATCAGGTGGCTGCGGTTTTGATGGCGGCGGAGGCCGGAGTGGATGTAGCGGATCTCGCCATCTCTTCCATGAGCTCTCTCACCAGCCAGCCGTCCTTAAACGCCGTGGTGGCCGCGCTACAGGGCACCGAGCGGGATACCGGCATGGATTTGGAGCGGCTCCAGACCCTGACGGATTACTGGGAGGATGTCCGCAAACGGTATGACTCCTTTGAGGCGGGTATCAAATGTCCCGCCACTGATATCTACCGGTATGAGATCCCCGGCGGCCAGTATACGAACCTCAAACCCCAGGTGGAATCCCTGGGGCTGGGAGACCGTTTCCGGGATGTGAAGGAGAACTACCGGAAGGTCAACGCCATGGTGGGCGATATTGTAAAGGTGACGCCGTCCAGTAAAATGGTGGGCGACATGGCGATCTTTATGACTCAAAACGGCCTGACGCCGGAGAACATTGTGGAAAAGGGCGCAAATCTGGCCTTCCCGGACAGCACGGTCAGCTATTTCTCCGGCATGATGGGTCAGCCCGCCTGGGGCTTTCCCAAGGATTTGCAGAAGGTGGTTCTGAAAGGGAAGAAGGCCGTCGCCTGCCGCCCCGGCGAGCTTTTGGAGCCGGTGGATTTTGAAGCGGTAAAGAAGGAAGTGCTGGAGTTTGACCCCGATCCCTCCGATCGGGCCGTGATCTCTTACTGCCTGTATCCCAAGGTTTACCGGGACTATAAGCGGGATCAGAAGGAGTACGGCTACGTCACCCGCCTTGGCAGCCACGTATTTTTCCACGGCTTGTCCGTAGGGGAGACCAATAAAGTCAACATTGCCGACGGAAAGACCCTGGTTATCAAGTATCTGGGCCTTGGCGAGGTGGACGGTGAGGGAATGCGTACGGTCAGCTTTGAGCTCAACGGAATCCGCCGGGATGTCCATGTTCCCGACGCGGAGGCGCAGAAGAGTATCGTCAAGGTTCCCATGGCCGACCCGGAGGACAAGAGTCAGGTGGGCGCGTCCATTCCCGGAGCGGTGAGCAAGGTCCAGGTGAAAGTGGGCGACGCCGTGGAGGTGAACCAAACACTCATTACCATCGAGGCTATGAAGATGGAAACCGCCATCACCGCCCGCATGGCGGGTACGGTGGAGTCCGTCCAAGTGGCCGAGGGCGACACAGTGAAGGGCGGTCAACTGCTGCTTACCATTCGGTAAGGGAAAAATTAACAAAATATGTAAGAAAAGCAAAGCGGGACGCGGAGATTTTTTTCCGTGCCCTGCTTTGCGCTATTTTTGTATAATCCCACTAAAATATTCGATTTATGACCTTTTTCAATTTTTATTTGACGTAATTTTAACAAATAATAGTCATTTTGCAAGTAAAAATTCACAGTTCTGAAAAAAAATTGCATAAAACGCCCAAAACATATTGAAATTTCCTGACAAATACGCTACAATCAAAAGAGTTCCAATGCAAATTTGATGAAAGAAAAGGAGTATTGTGATGAAAAAACTGATGTCTCTTCTCCTGGCCACCCTGATGATGGCCTCTGTCCTGTCCGGCTGCGGAGGTAGTGGAGCTACTTCCACACCAGCGGCTTCCGGCAGTGCGGCTTCGGGCAGTGCGGCTTCCGGCAGCGCGGCAGCGGGTACCGGTGCGACTGACAGCCTGACCTTCTCTACCGGCGGTTCTCAGGGTACTTATTATGCGTTTGGCGGAGTGCTGAGCCAGTATGTTACCAGCAAAACCGGCCTGACCATCACCGCCATTGAGTCCGGCGGTTCTCAGAACAACATTGAGAACATTCAGGACGGCGCGGCTCAACTGGCCTTTGTTCAGTCCGACGTTATGTCCTATGCCTACCAGGGCACCAATCTGTTTAAGGACAGCGGCGCTGTCACGGATTTCTCCACCGTGGCCGATTTGTACATGGAGCAGGTCCAGATCGTCACCACCAACCCCGACATCAAGACGGTTGCTGATCTGAAGGGCAAAAATGTCTCCATTGGCGATGCCGGTTCCGGCGTGTATTACAATGCCATCGATATTCTGGGTGCCTATGGCCTGACCGAGCAGGATATCAACCCCACCTATCAGGGCTTTGGCGACAGTGCTGACTCCCTGCAGGACGGAAAGCTGGACGCGGCGTTCGTCGTGGCCGGCGCTCCCACCACCGCTATTACTTCTCTGGCTACCACCAAGAGCGTATATCTGGTGAGCCTGGACGACGAGCACATTGATAAGCTGCTCCAGACCTCTCCCTACTACTCCAAGTACGTCATCCCCGCAGGTACTTATGAGGGCCTGGATTCTGATACTACCACTGTGGCTGTCGGCGCCGTGGTGATCGCCCGCGACGATGTCAGTGAGGATGCGATCTATGATTTCGTCTCCACCATCTTTGAGAATCTGGACGCTATCTCTGCGCAGCACGCCAAGGGTAAAGAGCTGAGCGTGGAGTTTGCGGCTTCCGTTACCTCTGTTCCTTATCATCCCGGTGCTGCCAAGTATTTTGCTGAGAAGGGCATCACCGTTCCCACGAAGTAAACACCAATAATCGGCACCGTGTGCAGACGGCTGCGGCGGGCGTTCCCGCCTGCCGCAGCCGCATACTGTCTTCTGGATTTACCTATGAGTAAGGAGAAGCCTATGAGCTTATTTAAGAAAAAACCCGGGGATGAAGATCAGGAACATCCTCTGGAACAGACTTCCACGGCGAGCACTTACACAGATGTCGATGTCGGGACTGCGGCGGATGTCGAAGCTCTTATGAAAAAGTATGACAGGGAGTCCAATGTCCGGATTTGGGAAGGTATGCCCAAGCTGGTGATCCGATGGCTGATGGTCGCATTTTCCACATACAGCATTTGGGTGACTCTGTTCAGCAATGCCATGCCCCAGAAGCGATTGACCGTATTTGTTGGTCTGATCGCCATTATGGGTTATCTGACTTATCCCGCGAAGAAGGGCAATGTGAGGGTCAACAGCCTGCCATGGTATGATGTAATCTTGATGTTGTGCGCCTCTGTACCTTTCTTCTACTATGCGGCTAACGCTGTTCGAATTATTAAGCTCTCTGCCCGGATTGAGCCTTTTATGATCGTACTGGGCGTGGTTGCAATTCTCGCGCTGATGGAACTGTGCCGCCGCAGCGTCGGCCTGCCCATTTTGTGCGTGTTGAGCGTGCTGCTGATCTATACGTTTTTCAACATGTTCCAAACGCCCAACGCGACGGCCTTCATGGTCATTCGCCGGGTTATTTACACGCTGTTTTATACCACCTCCGGCATTATGGCTACGCCTATTAACGTTTGTGCCAAGTTCATCGTTGTGTTTATTATCTTTGGTGCATTTTTGGAGCGGACGGGTATCGCAAACTTTTTTATTCAGCTCGCTAACTCCGTTTGCGGCGCCGCGGCCGGCGGTCCCGCCAAGGTAGCGGTCATTTCTTCAGCACTGTGCGGCATGGTGTCCGGTTCTTCCGTGGGCAATACAGTCACCACCGGCTCCGTCACCATTCCAATGATGAAAAAGACCGGCTATCAGCCGGAATTTGCCGGCGCGGTGGAAGCTGCATCTTCCACCGGCGGTCAGATCATGCCTCCCATTATGGGCGCGGCCGCATTCCTGATGGCCGAGTATATGGGCGTGACTTACGGCGAGGTTGCCCTGCGGGCGATCCTGCCTGCTCTGTTGTATTTCGCCGGCATTTATATCGCCGTTCACCTGGAGGCAAAGCGTCTGGGGCTGAAAGGCATTCCCAAAAACGAGCTGCCCAAGTTCAGAGTTCTGATTAAGAAAATATATTTGCTGCTGCCGCTCATTATCCTGGTTGCGCTGGTAGCCAGCAATACCTATACCATGCAGTTTTCCGCCGCGGTTGCCATCCTCGTTGCCATTGCGGTTGGTTTTATCAACAAGGATGAGCGGCTGAACTTGACAAAGATCATTGATGCGCTGGAGTCCGGCGGCAAAAATGTAATCACTGTGGCCGTGGCGTGCTCCATGGCTGGTATGATCGCCGGCTGCATTACCGTGACAGGCCTTGCATCCAAGCTGCTGGGCGGCATCATGACGGCGTCCATGGGCATTCCGCTGATCGCGCTTTTCCTGACGATGCTGTGCTGTATTGTGTTGGGCATGGGTGTGCCGACCACGGCAAACTACTGCATCATGGCATCCACCTGTGCTCCGATTCTGGTGCAGATGGGCTTCCCCATCATGGTGGCGCACTTCTTCGTGCACTTCTTTCGTGTTCTACTTTGGCACATTGTGCCGATATCACGCCTACTGTGTGCTCTTGGCGGCATACGCCGGCGCGGGCTATGACAAAGGGAAATCCATTGTAAGACCGCGCGTTAAACGGCACGCGGCTTGCCAATTTCGGCGTTTATCGTGCCGTTATCTTCACGCGTACAGCCCGGGTTTATGCTGGCATTAACGCGCATGGTACGACATGGTCATTATCGCATCACGCTTTGCTGGGGTATCTCTCGGGCGTGGCGGCGGGCCTTTGCGGGTTCCTGTTTAAAAAGATCAATTGGCCTGTTCCGTATTTTCTTCATCATCGGCCGGACTGGACGCTGATGAATTCCGGGGGACGCTGACGGATTATCATTGCGCCTCGTCATTTTGACAGTAGCTTTACACCTATCAGAAAGCTCACGCCTGAAGAAACAAACGCAGCTCAACAATAAAGGCCTGATCCTAAAACCCGCCGGAATAACCGCGGGGTTTTTTACGTGCTGGCTCCAATAATGAATGGAAAGACTTTTCTTATTTCGGGGAAAACTTTTTATAAAGACATATACGTCATTATAAACCCATCATGAGGAGAAGGGACCCAGGCAAATCGATTTCAAAAATAGGTTGGAGAAAACCAAACGTAAACTGTTTTTGTTGTTGATTTGCATAGCCAAGCTGTATTAGCCTGATTCATAACAGTTAATTCTTAACACAGGGGGGGGGGCCCTGTGCAGAAAAGGAACGGTACATGCAAGAAGTGACGCGTACCCGGTCATGGGAATGAGGAGAATCCGCCCCACGGAGGTCGGTGGATACGCCTGTTTCTGCTGAAGATGGAATTGTGCCTGCGAGCGGGACTGCTCCCAGCGGGAAAAAGAAAAGCCTCCAAACGCCCACCATGTCACAAAGAAAAAGGAAAAATAGATCAATTTCCGCTGGAGCTTATTGGCGGCGGTTTTTTGATCGCTGTGATCGTGCTGGCAAAAAGTACTTGGGGGCAGCCGCCGAACCAGCGGCCCAGGTTGGCAGAGACACCGGTGAACCTACAACTCAATTACCATCAACCGTCGAGGGGGCAGGCGGCATTACCAAGGGCCCCCCCAAAGGAGAGCAAAAACCATCACTTTGGACCAACTCCGGCACCCGCACAGGGAGGTCTTACGGATCCGAGGGCCAACAGCGTCCAACCAGCCGGAACACCCGCTTTTCCCGTTATCGACTCCCGAGAACGGGCCCGTACCAGCTTGTGGAAAAAGGCCGGATAGGATATGGATGTGCTATCAAGAAGAGCTGAACGGCCATGGTGGAAATAAAGGATATTTTGGGGGCTGAATCTGACCCCGCCTTTTGCGGGAGACAACTGTGATGGATACGGGTAAAGCTGAACGTGGGCGATGGAAATCGCCAAAGACCACCAATAAGTAGCCACCGCTGGTGGACGGACCGCCACCATGAGCTCCAGCAGTATTACAGTTACGCCTATTAATGGTGACCATCCGACCGGGACAGACCGCCAACGTCTCCATTCCCGCACTGATGGGAAACGTGGACCGGCCACCGGTCTCCGCGCGTACATATGGTGGACCGTATTTCTCCGAGGAAGGGGGTCCGGCTGGACTC
>JGI20225J20221_1003205_pt1 | contig 10274 bp, 8 predicted proteins | sample BioMet4_FD_20221 | JGI IMG/M metagenome (IMG submission 20221) | reverse complement strand
CTGTCCGTCCGACATGTGCCAGTGTTTTCTCGGGGATCGGCCTGCCGATTTACATACGGATATCGCCTTTTGCATGCTCTTTTGGACGCATATCATAATATCCCCATTTTATCCCGCAGTATTCCCCTCGATAGTCATTCCGGCCTGATACGGTCCTTAAGATTCTTCATCGATAATGGCTTTCTGTTTTCCATAAGTGTCTCCCTTGCTTGATGTCCTCTCTTTCTGCGTGATTTTATTTTATCCATCGCGTCTACAACAAAAACCACAACAAAATCCTGCTAAACGTGCGTTGACAGGAACCAACAAAATGTTAAAGCGTTTAAATGATTGCAAACAATGCAGCAAATCCGCAAGTGCTTATTTTAAATTACATTCGCGAACGGACTAAAATATCTTTTGTAGCCAACCCTTATGCATATGATATTATACATTTTTATGCAAAAAAGTTCCTTTTCATTACCAGAAAAAAGACGGCCGCATCCCATCGGATACAGCCGTCCCCTATTTTCCGTTTCAGGTTTTGGTTCTTTTTCCCCTACTTCAGCGTATCGGGGTCGATGGTTGTCTTCATGGCCGCTGAGACCCCGCCTCGATCACCTCTGAGGGATCCAGACATCACCGGCATTCTATTCCTTTCTCGTCACAATTTCAGTCTTATCCGTTCTTATTAAAGATTACAGTTCCGACTTCACTGGCAACAACTTGGTTGAACTTGCATTCTTTTATTGGATTCTCATCATTCTGCGAAATGATACCTCCAGCGCGAGAAGCAGGAGTATTTACAAACGAAGAGTCTGAAACTATCACGTCTCCTCCTGCCACTTCCTCCAGATCATCGTCTGACAACTCCTTCGCAAGTGATTTTACCTTACCCGTGTCAATGCTTTCGCTGAGTCTTACTTCGAAATCCTTGTTTTCCAACAGTTCTTTGATTTTATCCATAAAGGCCTCCTTGTCTTCTGATTACCCAATACTCATATTTACTTTAGCACACAGACAACAACAGTGCAACAAATGGAAGGCGTGCCTTCAACTTCTCCAACTCGCTCAATTTATTACAAGCTCGGATTTTCTGCTGCGCCGTTCACGATGAATTTGCTTCGTTCACGATGAATTTAACGCTACACACAAAAAAAGAAGTGCCGCATGGCACTTCTTTTCAGTGGACCTGGCGGGAATCGAACCCGCGTCCGAAAGCCTCTCCCTCAGAGCATCTCCCATCACAGCCATTCCTTTTGGAATTCCCTCGGCAGAGCGGCGAACGGCCTCCTCAGTGCTTCGGTAGCTTCATCTTACGCCCGCTGCCTCAAAGCTTTGGCAGTGTCGTTTCCTATGATCATGACGCCGGTATCCGGGAGCATAGGTACAACCGGGCCGACGAGCGGCACTTAGGCCGCTAAGGCAACTTGTGTGTTGTCTGCGTTTAGATTTAGTTTCCCGTTGGTACGCGGTCGGGGCCGCGGATGGCTTCTCTGACTTTGAAACCCCCGTCGAAACCGGTACAAGCCCTTCAGCTGTTCGGTTCGCAGACATTTCATCATCTTTGCTGTACAAATAATATACCAAGTTTCCGGCAGGTGTCAATACGATGCTTCAACGCATTGAATTTTCCTTGTATTCCCTGTCTGCCTCACGCTTCATGTCCTTCTTGGCAATATCCTCGCGCTTGTCATAGAGCTTCTTGCCTTTGGCCAGCCCGATTTCCATTTTCACGAGACTTCCCTTCAGGTAGACCTGAAGCGGCATGATCGTAAGACCTTTCTCTTTGATCTGCTGTGCCAGCTTGCGGATTTCATCGGNATGCAACAGAAGCTTTCTTTCCCTCAGGGGATCCTTGTTGAAAATGTTTCCTTTCTCATAAGGGCTGATGTTCATCCCGACGACCCAGGCTTCCCGCCCGCGTATCTGGATATAGGCTTCTTTGATGGAGCATTTCCCCATGCGGATGGACTTGACTTCCGTGCCGACCAGAGCCAGCCCGGCTTCATATTTTTCCAGGATAAAATATTCGTGATATGCTTTTTTGTTGTTAGCAATCAGCTTGACTGTATCTTTCATCTGTCTTCCGCTTTCTGCACCTGCTGATTCTTCAGCGACTCTTATGCTGCCTTCCGGAATGCCCGTTTTTCTTCAGCGTCTCTTATGCTGTCTTCCGGAATGCCCGTTTTTCTTCAGGGTATGTCCTTCTTTCTTACGGTTCTTCCTGTGATCCGCCGTCTTCTTTTTCAGGAAATCCGGAAGCCTGTCATCCTCACGGGGCTTCCCCGCTGTCCTTTTCAGACTGCTTCCTTTCTGCTCCGTACCGTGAAACGGCGTATCGGCCGGTTCAAAATCAATCGTCCCGGCTGCCGGTTCCGCCCCGATGACACGGATCTTTACCGGATCGCCCAGGCTGTAAGTCCTTCCGGAGAGCCGTCCCACGACGCGGCGGTTTTCTTCGTCATACTCATAGTAATCGTCGCGGAGGTTCTGCATATGCACAAGGCCTTCGACGGTATTGGGCAGTTCCACATAGAATCCCCAGCCGGTTACGCCGGAAATGACTCCGTCGTATTCTTCGCCGACCCTGCTCTGCATGAACTGGGCCTTCTTCAACTTCTCGGTATCCCGTTCCACGTCATCCGCACGCCTCTCGGCCGTGGACGACTTCAGCGCTACATCATCCAGGATTTCTTTGTAATAGGCTTTCCTTGTTTCGTTCATTCTTCCGCGAAGGAAATCCTTGATGATCCTGTGAATCTGCAGATCCGGATAGCGGCGGATCGGGGAGGTGAAATGACAGTAGTATTTCGCTGCCAGACCGAAATGTCCCGTGCATTCCGTCGAATAACGGGCCTGCTGCATCGATCTTAAGATGACCCGGGAAATGAGTCCTTCCTCCGGCGTGCCTTCAATCTTTTTCAGCGCCTGCTGGAGTTCCATCGGCGCAATGCTCTGCTTTTTCTTATCAATGATGATTCCCTGTTTCCGGACGAAGGCAATCAGCTCTTCGATCTTGTCGGGATTGGGATCTTCATGGACACGGTAGACAAAGGGAATCTTCTTTTCTGCAAATTCCTCGGCCACCGTCTCATTGGCACTCAGCATGAAATCCTCAATCAGCTTTGTCGCGCAGTTTGCCTCATGGACCTGAATGTCTGTCGGAACCCCTTCTTCATTCAGCAGGATCTCTGCCTCCGGGAAATCAAAATCAATTGCCCCGCGGGCTGTCCGCAGCGCCCTGATTTTCTTAGACAGTTCCAGCATCTGACGGAACATCGTGATATAGCCTTTGTATTCTTTCAGAAGTGCCGGATTCCTGTCCTCAAGAATCGCCTTCACATCCGGATAGCTCATCCTTCTGCCGACACGGATCACCGTTTCGCAGATTCTGTGGTCGGTGATCCTGCCTTTTTCATCAAGCGTCATGATGCAGGAAAGGGTCAGGCGGTCTTCCCCGGCATTCAGGGAGCAGATGCCGTTGGACAGCTTTTTCGGAAGCATCGGGATGACGCGGTCAGCCAGATAAACCGAAGTCCCTCTTTTCAGCGCTTCCCGGTCAAGCGCGGAATGATCCTGGACGTAATTGGAAACGTCCGCGATGTGGACGCCGAGGATGTAATTTTTTCCGTCTTTCGTAAGGGAAACAGCATCGTCCAGATCCTTGGCATCCGGCCCGTCAATGGTAACGGTCTTCCATTTGCGAAGGTCTTCCCGTCCGGCGAAGTCGCCGGGAAGGAGCTGATCCGAAATGCGGTCAGCCTGCTTCAGGACTTTTTCCGGAAACTCCATCGGGATGTCTGCTCCGCGTGCTATTGAAAGAATGTCGGTGCCGGGATCATTTTCATTTCCCAGGATCTCGGTAATCCGGCCTGAAGGCTTCGATTTCTTCGAGCCGTAGTCCAGAATCTTCACGACGACCTTATCGCCGTCGGAAGCACCCCCGTCATTTCCTTTTTCGATAAATAAATCTTTTGTGAATTTCCGGTTGTCCGGAACGACGAATCCGAAATTTTTGCTTTTCCGGAACGTCCCGACAGCCTCTTCCGTACCGCGCTGAAGGATTTTCCGTATTTCTCCTTCGACCCGTCGTCCTCCGGCAAAGGGGCTGGTGCGGACCAGCACGGTGTCTCCGTGCATGGCATCTTTTACATTTTCCTCCGGAATGAAGATATCTTCATCCAGGTCCTCGCAGCGTACAAAGCCGAATCCCTTCGGATTCCCGATGAAACTTCCTTCATACTCGCTGCTCTTATTATTTCTTTTTTCTGACATGAAACCTCTCTTTTTAAACAGAAAAACACCCTTGCGCTATGGCAAGGGTGCTTAGCTTCTTATTAGCCGAAGATCTGCAGATTCAGTACAAGGCCAAGTATAAAGAACGCGACAGCCATGAATCTTGTGGCTTTGACAAGCCCGCCTTCCATGGAACGGCCCTTATTCTTTCCCCAGTACGTATCTGCGGCACCCGCGATAGCACCCAGGCCCGCGTCCTTGCCTTCCTGCATCAGGATGATTACGGTTAAGCCAATGCAGTCAATCACGAAAATGATCGTCAGCACGATTTTCAGAATACTCATAAAACACACCTCCGATAAATGAACCGAAAATCATAATAACATACCTGTTTCCGAAAAACAACCCATAATTTCAGGCTTTTTCGGGCGGAAGCAGGATTACTCTTCCGTAAGAAGCGAATGTCCGGTCATTTCCGCCGGCTTCTGCATGCCCATCAGTTCAATCAGCGTCGGGACGATATCGCAGAGCCTGCCGCCCTCTTTCAGCTTGTACTTCGGGTCCGCATTGACCAGAAGGAACGGAACCGGATTCGTCGTATGGGCGGTAAATGGATCGCCCGTCTTCGGATCCACCATTTCTTCGCAGTTTCCGTGGTCTGCGCAGATAAACATCTGGCCGTTCACTTCACGGATGGCTGCCACTGCCTTGCCGACGCACTCATCGACCGTTTCAACGGCCTTGATGGCTGCCGCTTCGACGCCGGTATGTCCGACCATGTCGCCGTTTGCGAAGTTGATGATGATGACGTCGTACTTGCCGCCGCGGATGGCTTCGCAGAGTTTGTCGCAGACTGCCGGTGCACTCATCTCCGGCTGCAGGTCATAGGTGGCCACCTTCGGGCTCGGGACAAGGATCCGGTCTTCGCCCTCATTCGGCTCTTCGACGCCGCCGTTGAAGAAGAACGTGACATGGGCATATTTCTCGGTTTCTGCCGTACGCAGCTGCTTCAGATGATTGGCTGCCAGCCACTGTCCGAATGTATTCTTGATCTGTTCCTTATGGAAAGCAACCAGCTTGTTGGCAATCGTCTCGTCGTAATCGACGAAGCAGACATACGTCGTCTTCACGCGCTCGCCGCGGTCGAAATGATCGAAGCTGTCGTCGCAGAAGCAGCGGCTGATTTCACGTGCGCGGTCCGGGCGGAAATTGAAGAAGACGACGGAATCGCCTGTCTTGATTTCAGCGGTCGGAGCTCCGTTTTTCTGAACGACGAACGGGAGGACGAATTCATCGGCAACTCCCTGATCATAGGACGCCTGCATGCCTTCCTCTGCGGAAGAAGCGGCCACGCCTTCCCCTTTTGCAAGTGCCAGATAAGCCTTCTGCACGCGGTCCCAGCGGTTGTCGCGGTCCATGGCATAATAGCGGCCCATGACGGTTGCGATTTCGCCGACGCCGATTTCCTTCATCTTCGCTTCCAGCTCTTCAATGTATCCTTTTCCGGATTCCGGAGGCGTATCTCTTCCGTCCATGAAGCAGTGGACATAGACTTTCGAAAGTCCGTTGTCCTTTGCCAGCTTCAGCAGCGCATAAAGATGCGTATTGTGGCTGTGCACGCCGCCGTCGGAAAGCAGTCCCATGAAATGAATCGCTGCGTCATTTTCCTTCGCATTCTTCACTGCGGCAAGCAGTGCTTCATTCGTGAAGAAATCTCCGTCCTCGATCGACTTCGTAATCCGGGTCAGTTCCTGGTAAATGATGCGGCCGGCGCCCATGTTCATGTGTCCGACTTCGGAATTGCCCATCTGGCCTTCCGGAAGCCCGACAGCCAGTCCGGAAGCCTGTCCCAGCACGAACGGGCAGGTCTTCTCCAGTTCGGTCATGACCGGAGTCTTTGCTTCGAACACGGCATTGTGGCTGTGGTCGCTGCTCATTCCGTATCCGTCAAGAATCATCAGTACTGTAGGTCTTTTGCTCATTTTTTCTCCTTTTCAATATACTCTGATCACAGAGGAAATCTCTTTGATGATATCGCTCATGCTGCTCAGTTCCGAAAGACTGATCCGGAAATCTTTTTCGACAACTGCCTCGGTCGTCAGGACGATTTCCGCCTGATCTCCCTGAATGACGTTCTCCTTCTGCAGGAAGCTGGCGATGCTGACATGGTTCCGTGCGAAAACGCCGGCAACCGATTCCAGGACGCCGCACTTATTGGCGACCTGCATGCGGACGAAGAATTTATTCTCAATCTCATCGATATGGCGGATCTTCAGAGATTTATAGCAGGTGCATCCCAGACGTCCCGTGCATCCGTAATTGATGTTGCGGACGATATCGAAGAGATCTCCCACGATGGCGGAAGCTGTCGGCATTTCCCCGGCGCCTCTTCCGTACATCATGACATCGTCGACTGCATCTCCGTGCACAAAGACGGCATTGAAAACATCATTGACGGAAGCCATCGGATGGCTGTCCGGAATCAGCATCGGATAGACGCCTGCTTCAATTTCATCGTCTTTCTGACGGGTAATGCCGATCAGCTTGACCACGCAGCCGAGTTCCCTCGCGTTGCGGATATCGGACTCCGTCAGTTTGGTGATTCCCTCATGATAGACATCGTCGAAAGTCACACGGGAATGGAAAGCGATGGAAGCCATGATGGCGACCTTTCTGGCTGCATCCAGTCCTTCGACATCGGCTGTCGGATTCGATTCCGCATAGCCCAGACTCATCGCGATTTTCAATGCTTCTTCGTAGCCCATTCCCTCCTGACTCATTTTCGTCAGGATGAAATTGGTTGTTCCGTTGACAATGCCCATGACTTCTGAAATGTTGTTTCCGGCCAGGCAAAGGCGCAGTGGACGGATGATCGGAATGCCGCCGGCCACGGAAGCTTCAAAGAGATAATCCAGTCTCTTTTCCTCTGCAAGCACCAGAAGTTCATGGCCTCGCGTCGCGACCAGGTCTTTGTTGGCCGTCACGACATGCTTGCCGTTTTCCAGGGCTTTTTTCTGGAAATCAAATGCCGCTTTCGTGCCGCCGATGACTTCGATGACCACATCGATCTGCAGATCTTCAAGAATGTCATCTGCATTCTCCGTCAGGATGGACGGATCTTCCACTTTGGAGGCAAAGTCCGCGATCTTCAGGACAAGAATCTTCTTGATCACGACATTGCTTCCGACCTTGCGGACCATTTCATCCTTCTGCAGCTTCAGTGTCTTGTAGACGCCGAACCCCACGGTCCCCAGACCGAGAAGACCAACATAAATCGTATCCTTTTTTTCCATCTTAACCTCCGGCTTTACATGCTGAAGGGGACGGTGAAGAAGCACCGTCCCCCTGAATTGTCTCTATTTCCGGTTCGATTGCATTCACATAAAGCCATTATAGCAACTTTATCTGTAATTGACAATCTTTCCGAAATCTTCTTTGAGAGAAGCACCGCCGACCAGACCGCCGTCGATGTCTTCCTTGCCGAAGAGTTCTGCCGCGTTGGAAGCGTTGACAGAACCGCCGTACAGAATGCGGATCTTTGAAGCGGTGTCGTCTCCGTAGAGCTCTTTCATCAGGTCACGGATGCCCTTGCAGATTTCCTCTGCCTGGTCGGATGTTGCCGTCTTGCCGGTTCCGATTGCCCAGATCGGCTCGTAAGCGATGATGGCCTCTGCCGCCTGATCAGCTGTAAGTCCGAGGAATCCGATCTTGACCTGCTGGCGGATGAAGTCCATCGTGATGCCCTGCTCTCTCTGTTCCAGAGTCTCGCCGCAGCACATGATCGGAATCAGTCCGTGCTCGAAGCATTTCAGCATCTTCTTGTTGACTGTTTCGGAAGTCTCTGCGAAATACTGGCGTCTCTCGGAATGTCCGAGGACAACGTATTTCACGCCGGCATCTGTCAGCATGTTTGGAGCGATTTCGCCTGTATAGGCACCTTTCTCTTCATAGAACATGTTCTCGGCGCCGATGTTGATGTTGCTTCCCTTTGCCGCTTCCATGGCTGCCGGGATATCGATGGCCGGTACGCAGAAAATGACATCGACATCATCACTTGCGACCAGCGGTTTCAGCTGGTTGACAAGAGCAACCGCTTCAGACGGAGTCTTGTTCATTTTCCAGTTTCCTGCTGCTACTTTTCTTCTTGCCATTTTTTTGTCCTCTTTTCAGTCTTTGTCATCCGCAGCTGCAACGCCCGGAAGTTCTTTTCCTTCAAGGAATTCAAGGGAAGCGCCGCCGCCCGTGGAGATGTGGGTCATTTTTTCAGCAAAACCAAGTTTTTCAACAGCTGCCGCGGAATCGCCGCCGCCGATGACTGTCGTGGCATCGGTATCCGCAAGAGCCTGTGCAACCGCAATCGTGCCTTTTGCCAGGATCGGATTCTCAAACACTCCCATCGGGCCGTTCCAGACGACCGTCTTGGCTGATTTCACGGCATCCGCGAAGGCAGCCTGTGTCTTCTCGCCGATATCCAGTCCCATCTTGTCAGAAGGGATGCTGTCGGAAGCAACTGTCTCGACTTCGATCGGTGCATCAATCGGATCCGGGAAGGAAGCGGCAACAACCGTATCCTGCGGAAGGAACATCTGCTTGCCGAGCTGAGCAGCCTTATCGATCATTTCTTTGCAGTAGTCAATCTTCGTGTCATCCACAAGAGAAGTTCCGACTTCATATCCCTTCGCTTTCATGAAGGTATAGGCCATGCCGCCGCCGATGATCAGCGTGTCGCATTTCTCAAGCAGATTGGAAATGACATTCAGCTTATCGGCAACTTTTGCTCCGCCGAGGATTGCGACGAACGGGCGCTTCGGGTCATCGACTGCATTTCCGAGGAAATTGATTTCTTTCTGCATCAGATAGCCGACCACGCACGGTTTGTTTTCCTTCTTCAGGACTTCCGTGACGCCGACGTTCGAGCAGTGAGCACGATGAGCGGTTCCGAAAGCATCATTGACGAAAACATCTGCCAGGGAAGCCAGATCCTGTGAGAATGCCTCGCCGTTTTTCGTCTCTTCCGGACGGAAGCGAGTATTCTCAAGAAGAACGACATCGCCGTCCTGCATTGCTGCGACAGCTGCTTTTGCATTGTCTCCGACAACCGTATCATCAGCTGCGAACTTTACTTCCTTGCCGAGCAGTTCCGAAAGTCGAGCGGCTACCGGTGCCAGTGAGAAAGCGGCATCCGGGCCCTTCGGCTTTCCGAGGTGGCTGCANAGGATGACTCTTCCGCCGTCAGCGATGAGTTTCTTGATCGTCGGAAGCGCTGCCACGATGCGGTTGTCGTCTGTGATCTTTCCTTCTTTCAGCGGTACGTTGAAATCGCAGCGGCAAAGGACGCGCTGTCCTTTTACATTGATATCATCAACAGATTTCTTGTTAAGCATTTCTTGCATCCTCCTTATGATTGGTCTTGCTGAATAAATCAGGGGCCCGGCCCTTTTTGACCGGACCCCTGCAGGTCTTACCTTATGGAAATAAGATTATTTATTGAGCAGTTTGCCGAAGTACTTGATTGTCCTGCACATATTGGATGTGAAGGAGTTCTCATTGTCATACCAGGAAACGACCTGGACTTCGGTGTTGCCGTCGCCGACCGGAAGGACGGATGTCTGTGTGGAATCAAACAGAGAGCCGTAGGTCATGCCGATCACGTCGGAGGAAACAATCTGATCCACATTGTATCCGAAGGACTCATTGGAAGCAGCCTTCATCGCAGCGTTGATCTGGTCAACTGTGACTTCGCCCTTGACAACAGCCGTCAGGATTGTGGTGGAGCCTGTCGGTACCGGTACACGCTGAGCAGAGCCGATGAGCTTGCCGTTCAGTTCCGGAACAACAAGGCCGATAGCCTTTGCAGCGCCGGTGGAGTTCGGAACGATGTTGATGGCAGCCGCGCGGCTTCTTCTCTGATTGCCTTTTCTCTGCGGTCCGTCAAGAATCATCTGATCGCCTGTGTAAGCGTGGATCGTGACCATGATTCCGGACTGGATCGGAGCCAGTTCATTCAGTGCTTTTGCCATCGGTGCAAGGCAGTTCGTCGTGCAGGATGCAGCGGA
>JGI20225J20221_1003204_pt1 | contig 10281 bp, 8 predicted proteins | sample BioMet4_FD_20221 | JGI IMG/M metagenome (IMG submission 20221) | reverse complement strand
CGTTGACAATAATGAATTTGATTGATACTTATTCTCAAAAAAGTATTAGAATATTTTATGCATATGAAAAATACAGACAAAAATGACACAGGGCTTTTCAAATATAGTCAGCTTATTAAATATTTGTCTAGCACCCGAAAGGCGAAGGTTAGGGATAGACGCCTGCATTTGTAAAGCATTCGGTATCGGATGTCATTATAAGAAATAAAAACAAGGTTGATTTTTGCACTGACTACAACGTCCTGACATTCTCTCAGGAGGTATTTCTCAGGAAAAGCAATATCAACATTCTTGTAAGCAGGGCATTTTAGATGAAAACATCTATGATGCACTAATTTCATGCGGTGCCCCTGTGGGAGAGTCTTCTTCCGGAGGAGAGCTGACCGGCATAAGTGCAGTGGCGTGGGATGAACCGGCACCTTATGGTATGGTGCTGATTAAGCGGGGATCAGTAAAGGTAGGCCCAAGTGAAACCGATAGCCTTTGGGGCAAGTCTGTTCCTTCTAAAGATATATCTGTAGATGCTTTCTGGATGGACGAAACAGAAGTGAGCAATTCCAAATATAAACAGTTTGTATTTTGGGTAAGAGACTCTATTATTCGTGAACGCCTGGCAGATCCTGCTTATGGGGGAAACGAAGTTTATAAAATAACAGAAGACAGATATGGTGATCCTGTAAAACCTCATCTCAATTGGGCAAAACCTATTCCATGGAGAAGAGCTTCTGAAGAAGAACAGGCTGTTATTAACAGCGTTTACAAAACTCATCCGATTGATGGAACAAGAATGCTTGATGCCGACCAGATGAATTATTATTATGAAGACTTTGATTATACTCAGGCTGCCCTTCGTAAAAACAGATTAAATCCGGCTCAAAGGAATAAGAATACAGATGTTCCGGTGAATTATGATGAAGTGGTAATGATATCTAAAGATACTGCATATCTCGACGATGAAGGACGAATTGTGAATAGGACAATCACTCGCAGACTTTCATCTTTATATGATTTCCAGAATAGTTATATCGTGAACGTTTATCCGGATACAACTTGCTGGGTGAACGATTTCCGGAATTCTTATAACGAACCTTATATGAAGCTCTATTTTAGTCACCCCAGTTATAACGATTATCCTGTAGTTGGTGTATCGTGGGAACAAGCAAATGCTTTTTGTGCCTGGAGAACTAACTATTTGTTAGCCGGCCTTCGTGGTGCTGCCCGCTATCTGCAACGTTATCGTTTGCCGACCGAAGTGGAATGGGAATTTGCTGCAAGAGGTAAAGAAGATAATGCTTATCCATGGAAGGGAAAAGATACAAAATCGGATGAAGGTTGTTACTATGCAAATTATAAACCGGGTAGGGGAAACTACACAAAAGATGGAAATCTGATATCAACAAAGGTGGGTTCTTATTCTCCTAATTCAAATGGTTTATACGATATGGCAGGTCTTATTCTCCTAATTCAAATGGTTTATACGATATGGCAGGTAATGTTTCTGAATGGACTTCTACTGTTTATACTGAAGCAGGTGTACTGTCCATGAATGATATGAATCCCGAACTAAAATACAACGCAGCGAAGGAAGATCCTTATGTGATGAAGAAGAAAACCGTTCGTGGCGGATCCTGGAAAGATGTGGCTGCTTATGTACGATCTGATGCGCGTTCTTATGAATATCAGAACGAAAGCAGATCTTATATAGGTTTCCGCTGTGTGAGAACGCAGGTTGGTTATAATAAAAAAGGCAGATAACTATGATGAACGATATTAAAAAGAGAGGGCCATTCCACAGATTGCAGGATTTTATGGCTAGCTATAAAGGAAAAGTTTTACTCAACTATGCTTATAGTTGGGGTGCCTCTATTGTAATTACTGGTGTGTTGTTTAAGTTAACCCATTTGCCGGGTGCAAACATGATGTTGTGGATTGGTATGGGTACTGAAATATTAGTATTCTTTATCTCTGCCTTCGATCGTCCAGCCAAGACATATAAATGGGAAAGTGTGTTTCCTGATATAAAGATATCAGGAACTACTTATGCTAAAAGGAAAGAATGGCCGGATGCTGATAATGGTATTGGAGAATCTAAGATTCCGGATGTTGTTCAAAAGGCTATCAACCAGTCTGCAACCAGGAATGTTGCTGGTGATGTAGTATCGCAACCTATCTCTTCCCGAATTGTTCCGGCATCTTCACAGGTAAGTTCTCAGAATGCTCCTGTTGGTGTGCAGGCACAAAGAGTAGCAGTTCCTGGCAGTGCTCCTGTTTCTGGTGGTGAAGACTGGGCATCAATGATTAGTGGTGAAGTAGCTGCTAATTCTCCTGAGGTGGCAGATGCAACAACTTTATATCTGACAAAATTGGAATCTATGGCAAATACATTGGAACGTTTTAATTCTGCAACCAATGCTTTGGCTGAGGTTTCAGATACTCTACTGAAATCATATAAGAGTATTAGCGATAATTCGGATTCTATCACTACTAACTCGGCTGGATATGTAGATCAGATGCAATCCTTGAATCGTAACCTGATGGGGTTAAATACTATTTATGAAATTCAATTAAAGAGTATCAGTTCTCAGATAGATACTATTGATAAAGTAAACGTTGGTTTGAAACGCATCAAGGAGATGTATGAAGGATCAACAGGTAATAGTGAGAAATTCAATGAAGAAGCCGAAAAAATGGCACAGCAAATGGAAGAATTAAACAAAGTTTATGCTCGCATGCTGAAAGCTATGACGGTGAACATGAATAATCAACAACAATTATAAACAAGTAGATAGATATGGCATCAATTGGACCGGAGTCTCCACGGCAGAAGATGATAAACTTGATGTATCTCGTCTTGATGGCTTTGTTGGCTTTGAATGTTTCTTCAGATGTGCTCAATGGTTTTTCACTTGTAGATGAGAGCTTGAACAGATCAACTGCTAATTCCACGAAACAGAATAAGTCTTTATATAAAGATATGTCTGATTTTCTGGAAAAGAATCCGGAAAAGGTACAGGAATGGTTTAATAGAGCACAGTATGTTCGGAAAATGTCGGACTCTCTTTATCAATATGTAGATGAACTGAAATTAAAAATAATAAAGGTTGCTGATAGTGATGCAAATAATTTAGCAGAAGTCAGGAATCAGGAAGATCTGGAAGCTGCAAATTTTGTTATGTTAGCTCCCGTTACCGGACAGGGAAAGAAACTGTACAACGCGATTAACAAGTATAAAAAAGCCATTTTGACAATGGTTGTAGATAGTACACAGAGAAAGATTATAAGCAGTAATCTTAGCACAACTGTTCCGCGGCGGGCTACTACTATTGGCAAGAACTGGCAGGAATATATTTTTGAGAATACACCTGTGGCAGCTGCAGTAACTTTACTGACTAAACTGCAAAATGATATACGTTATGCTGAAGGTGAGGTTCTTCATACTTTAGTGAAGAATATAGATGTAAGAGATATTCGGGTAAATGAGGTGAATGCTTATGTTATTCCTAATGCACAAACCATTGTACGAGGAGGTAAATTCAGTGCTCAGATTATTCTAGCTGCAGTAGATTCCACACAAAAACCTTCTATTTATGTAGGAAACAAATTGTTGTCTGGTGCTCGTAATGGCTTGGTTGAAACTATTTGCAATAATACAGGAGAGTTTAACTTAACTGGTTATCTGGAATTGAACAGAGGTAATGGAGATATATTGAAACGTAATTTCTCTCAGAAATATACAGTGATAGATCCATCGGCAACGGTATCGGCAACCATGATGAACGTGCTTTATGCGGGGTATGATAATCCGATGAGTGTATCNGTNCCTGGNNTNNCAAATCAAAANGTGCAAATGAANATNNCNAATGGNAATGGNACATTAAGAAAAGTTCCGGGAGGATATATTGTTCATCCATCAAGGATTGGGCAGACTAATTTTGCCGTAACTGCCAACGTAGGGGGAAGAAATCAGGTAATGGGTAATTTTGTATATCGTGTGCGTCAGTTACCAGATCCAATGCCGTTTATNGAATATGGTAGTGCTGATAATCCTAAAAGATATCGTGGAGGGGCTGGCTTTTCTAAAGCACTTCTTATGGGTACTGATGGTATTGTTGCGGCTATAGATGACGGGCTTTTAAATGTAAATTTCCGTGTTCTCAGNTTTGAAACTGTATTTTTTGATAATATGGGGAATGCTGTTCCGGAGGTTTCGGCCGGCAGTAAATTTTCGGCAAGACAAAGAGATGTGTTTCGTAAGTTGTCTCGCGGAAAAAGATTCTATATTTCGAGGGTAAGAGCTGTTGGGCCTGATGGTATTGAGCGCTTGCTCCCAACAACTNTGGAAGTAATTGTTAATTAATAAAAGACGAAGATATGAAACGCTTTATATGTATCATGGCTTTTCTTTGCACATCACTTGGNATGTATCAGGTAGTTGCGCAACCTAAAGCGCGTAAAGCTAAGCAAGAAGTTAAGGAATCAGCTCCGGTTCTTTCTGTAAGAGCGCAAACTCAGTATACCGGTCAACTTGATATGCCCGAGGAAGTGGTTTGGAAACGTGAGATTTACAGAACGCTTGATCTGAAGAAGGAAAAGAATACCGCCTTGTATTATCCTGTGGAACCGATGGGGGATAAAATGAATCTTTTTACTTTAATATTTAAATTGATGGCAGAGGGTAAGATTCCTGCTTACGAATATCGCCTGGATGGCACAGAAATATTGACTACTGATAATAAAGTGAAATTTAAAGATGTGCTCGACCGTTTTCATATTTATTATCAGATAAAGAAAGATACGCAGAACAAAGATACTCTTTTTACTTTTGATAATAGTGATATACCCAGTAATGAGGTTCTCAGCTATTTTATAAAAGAAGTTTGGTTCTTTGATCAACACTCATCAACTTACAATTCAAAGGTGGTAGCAATTTGTCCGGTGCTTCANCGTAGTGGTGATTTCTCTATGGAAGTAACTAAATATCCTATGTTTTGGTTAAACTACAGTGATCTTAGTCCTTATCTGGTTCGTATGAATATGATGGCTAGTAATTTGAATAACACTTNTAATATAAGTCTNGATGATTATTTTACNACTCGTCAGTTTAGTGGGGATATTTATAAAACTACCAATATGATGAATCAGACTCTTGCACAGTATTGCACTACCGATAGTGCTATGGTNAAAGAGCAGAAAAANATNGAAGGTCAGCTNAAAGCTTTTGAGGAACATTTATGGGAAAGTGATACAATCTCACAGAAGAATATTGCAAGTAAGAAAGTGGCTTCCTCAATCAAAACGAAAGCGATAAAGAGTTCCAGACGAAAAGCGCAGGCTGTATCTGAAGTGAAAGTNAANAAAGAAAAGTCTTCTNCNGNTTCTGCACCNAAAGCATCTGTTCGCCGTCAAAGAAGATAGTTATTTTAGAACACTCTGCTACCTGTCACTATTTAAATCTTAATTGATTAGCTGAGAGTAAAATGTGTTAGTGGTCGATAAATAGTAACACAACTATTTATCGACCACTAATTTATTATATCTACAACCTTTTTGGGTGTATAATCAAGCCTTAACTTTACCTTTTATGAGGTACTCCGTATTCTTTTGCACTAATGCTGTCAATAGGAATNTCCCANATCTTNACATTCTTTACTGCAGGATCTGAATATTCAAAGGTTTTATCAGAATACTGTTTCATAATGATATTAAGTGCATCTCGTTTATCCTCTAAATTCTCAATGAAGTGAACCTTTCCTCTGCAAATAACACTTTTTGCTTTCATGCGATAGCTACAAGCAACCTGAGGGTGTTGAAATACCAGTTCGTGATCAATGCTGAAAGTTATACAAACATTGTTATTGTGATTTAGAATATCAATAGAGTGTCCTGTAGGACCTGAATGTAAATAGATTACTCCATCCTGATATCCAAAGTTCATGGGGATAACATATGGATTGTTTTCACTATCAACCATTCCTACATAACAAATGTCACATCTGGAGATTATTTCTTCTACTTTTTCNTGTTCGTCTAATACTACTGTCTTCATTCTTGTGTCTCGTTAGTTTGTTTTGTCCAATGTACTTTTGCCAGTTCAAATCCATTATTTACCAATCGGTAAACGATAGGGCGTAATTCTTCATTGTCNATTATTGGTTTGCGATAAAGAATCCATAAATTGGATCTTGAAGAGTTTGAAACAACAGCCCATTGGTAATCCTCATCTAAATCGATAACCCAGTAATCACCTTTAAATGGCCAATGGAACTGAACTTTAAGTTTTGCATTTCCGCTATTTGGTACAATAAAAGCTTTACCCTTAATTTCGCCATCTTTATTTGATTTCTTGTATCTGTTGATAACTTCCAAATAACCATCTTTTTGAATGTATTCTGCAGAAACATTAGTGGCGCCTCCGGCGGGCCGTCATTTAAAAAGCCGTTCCTTTTCTCTACACGAAAGCATTAAACGAGAGCGCCCTTTTTCTATATATAAAACTCCCATTCTCCGACAACCCGGACTACGCATAAACCTCGGCGAACGGAGGTTTGTTGAAACCTTCGATTACAATAATTATTTTCTCTTCTATACCTTTGCCGAAAATACGATAGTACCCGAAAAAGGGAAAAAGAAAAACGGTGTAAAGTGACCGAATACATAGTCCATCAACGCGTTCGGATTTTCTCGGGCGCATTTTCGATTCGTTCTTCAAATTCGCTTAAGTCGAGGCCAAGAAAAAGCACATTCTCGCGTTTTGAGCTCATAGGCCAGTTGGAACTATACGGGCTCCTTCGACCAAACCTTTGCACGTCTAAATGTCCCTTTTTGCGAACTAGACTCTTCCTTTTCTTATGGCGGAACATAATAGGACACCTTGGCCTACCCTGCCTATTTACGTAGAAAAATGAAAATTATAAATTTAACCTACCCGTCTCCCATTCTAAAGGACGGAAATGCTTATAGCGGACCTACCGTGTCTTTATAACTGATGACTATTATTTTCCAACTTTAAATTTCTTACACCGGAGCCTGGCAAAAAGTATAGAATAATAGTCTATTTCTTTCTAATGCGTCTTTGTTTCTATGAGAAAATGAAAACTGATATCACCTATAATGGGTCGATTACTCCAAGAGTCGATAAAATATTTCTTCAACCAAGAAACTAGCTTGTGATAGTTGAAAATGTTAAGTTTCGCACCATCGTTAAACAGGCGCACGAGTGGCATCACCACTAAAGAGATACCTTCATTGATTTATAAGGATACAAAACCAATTTGATGTCACTAAGAATCCAGCGAATTAAGCCAAGCATACTTATACTACCGATATACTTACTTTGTGAAGAATTATATTTCGAAACTCAAAAAAATGTAGCAGTCAAATCACCCCCTATAAATATTTTGATGGTTATACTTACTTAGTCGTGAGAACGGTTGTCATAACGTGATGCCCTTCACGACTACCCAATTTCTCGGTCTTTTTTGATCTTCCAGTCGACTTTCGAAAACTCCCTTTGAAATACCCTTTCAACTATGTTAGAGGTGTCTTAAATATAACGTTCATTCTTTCACCGAAGGGAGTTAGTTTTGCTTTCGCAATTTCTCAAGGTCTGCTTTTTCCGCGTCCGACATAGACTTCACTTTCACTTTTTTCTTTTCAAAAAGGAAGAAGACAAAGGACGGTGGTTTTCGGTAGACAGCGGCAGTTTCCCTTCATCGAATAAAATCTGGTGAGAACGATGGACAGTGATAAATTTAGAATTAACTAATTCGACTCTCATTTTACAACAATCACCAGCAATTTATCATTGTGTTGTATAAATAGCCTGGTGATTAAATAATATAGATAGTTGGAAAAAAACCTCACATATTAGTTCGGAATTGAAATGGGAAAATACTCCATGAGCCAATAAGAAAACGTGATTTTTTACGACAGTTATCCTTAAAGGGTATAGAAATGTAAGAAATGACGTCCTAAGACTTATAAGTTTCCAAAATAGTCTTATGACAAAGTATTACTATAATTCACGTAGAGGGCAAATAGGAGATTTTAAGAGTTACTACACTTGGAAAGGAGAACGTTTATTGTGAAAAACGAAAGTACGCTATCGATGTTCGTTGGACTCCCACAACTTTATGGTGCAAGCACTAGTTACGACTTTCAATAATGTTTGTAACAATAACACTAAATCTTATAGTTATCTCACAGGACACCCTGGACTATACATTTATCTAATGAGCGTAGGACTAATAGGTTTCAAGTACCCCTATTGTATACCTAACAAAAGTGATAAGTTGGTAAGGATGTATTGGTTTACAGTGTAGACCTCTAATAAAGAAGATGAAAAAGACAAAAGCAGATTATGATGACAAAAGTAAGAACACAGAGCCAACCCAAACAAAAAACAGGTTACAATGAAAAACGGTCAAGTTTAGGTAATAAATGGTTAGGCCATTTGCTATCCCGCATTAAGAAGTAACAGATAATAACCAAACTGCTATTTCTTAGGGTATTGTAACCTAGAACTTCTCAAACTTTGTTGTCGGGTAACCGCATTAGGAGTAGATTTAGCCATGGCGTCCAATAGTGGAAATTTACCGGTTACCTTGAACTTGAAATTCAAAACCTAAAGGCGATAAACCATGTTATTTTCGAAATGGGAAATAAAGCGGTAGAAATAAACTAAAGAACATAGACAACCATTGAAGGTTTATTGGTAGAAAAACTTACATAAGACGTCTTTGTAATCACCGCGGAATAGGTAGTGTCACAAACCATGTGCAGGTTAAAGCATGTATTAGGCCGTATAGTAGATAAAGTTGTATCCTTGAACGAAAGGCCTAACAAAAAAAAAGCGAAGTAAAAAATTATTTTTAATTATGCATTCATTGTAAAATACCTTTTTCAAAACAATTTTTAACCTTTCTTAATAAGTTTGTACGTTTAGTTCGACCAAAGAAAAAGTTACAAACCCGCCCCGTTAAAATACCCCACTATCTTAAGAGGATTCGATATACAAGACACAAAGAATGCCCTGGAATCCGTTACAAGAAAAAGTATAAGTATTATTAGTAGTAGGTCTAGTGCCTATCCTTGGTAAGGAGCCGGAATAAAGTAAATCAAGATGTATGTATGGGTAAGTCACTACGGGCTTTATTGAGGCAGATCTAAACAGCGTTCTGGCAAGCGAGTATAAGTTGAACGAACAAAAATGACTCCTGCAAGACGTAATCGGCCGTAAACAAGGACCAGCTTTATACACGTGTGTTTCGAGAAGCATAAACCTTAAAGCTTCCGACAAAAGAGGAAGGCTATAGAAACCGCTGCTTACTGGTAATTTTAGCCCTTCTGCCTATCCACACCCATTTTACTCACATTAATTAGCCCTTTCGGTTTAGGCATACAGGTACAACACATAATGCTGTCATAACACAGAAAAAAAACCGAAAGATCTAAACGTACAATAACTAAGTGACAGAATATGAAGCGTAAGGACGGAAGTTAATAAGGGAACTAATATGCATTGTCACATATTAACTATAAACTATATAGTTCAGTAAAACAAGCTATTCATGCTGTCGAATATAGTTTTTGACCCTTTATTTGACCTCCTATTTAATAGGTCCAAAAAGTCCTAGTGCCCCTTAACGCCACGGCACTTTTACAGTCGTTGGCCCTACTGTGCCAGTCCATTGTGATAAACTCGTCTCGATTCAAACATAGTAATCAGCTCTGACGCCAAAATGCAAGTACCAAATGTACGGTTGTTCAAGATGAAGCCATCATATATTAAGCCACTCTCTTAGTAGAACTGTAAGCCACGTCTAACTGATACATCTTGATTTACTCTTATTCAGGCTCCCCTTAACGCAAGGATAGGCAACTAGACCTGACTACTAATAATACTTAGAACTACCTTTTCTTTATAACGGATTCCCCAGCATTCTTTGGTGTTCCTTGTATATCGAATTCTCTAAGATTAGGTGGTATTTTCAACGGGCCGTTTGTAAACTTTTCCTTTGTCGAACTAAATTAACCCGTAACCAACTTATTAAAGAAAGATAAAAAATCGATTTTGAAATAAAAAGGTATTTGTAACCAATGAATGCATCAATTCAAAAATTAATTTATATTACTTCGCTTTTTTTTGTTGTTAGGCTTCGTCAAGGGATAACAAATCCTTTTATCTATCTATACCCGGCCCTCATACCATGCCTTCAACCCGTGCGAATGGTTGTGACCATACGTCTCTCCGCCGTGGTGATAACAAAGACCCGTCTCAAC
>JGI20225J20221_1003202_pt1 | contig 10291 bp, 8 predicted proteins | sample BioMet4_FD_20221 | JGI IMG/M metagenome (IMG submission 20221) | reverse complement strand
AGCCTGATAACATTGAATCTGTCCGCAACAATGCACGCATTGGGGAAACCAACTCCCGCCAAAGTCGACGATACGCAGAGTTTCATTCCAATACAGGACCATTTTGGACTTTATGGCGGCCTTGCAGTGATGCAAAAAATCGCGCGCATAATCGGCGGCACTGCGCCCTTTTACCGCGTCAAATACCCCTGCGGCGGCCAAAAGTCGCAAAAGGGTGGTCGCAAAGCCCCTGTCTGCGCGTAAATCTTATGGCTCATCAATGCCCAGGAATGCGCGGCATGTGCGGTTTGCCCACGTGCTGCTCTGTGCTGCATCATCTGGTGGTCAGTAGCCGCTCCACGCTGGCCTACTCCTATGCGGTGCTCGTCGCGATATTCCTTGCCAGGAAAAATCCCTTTATTGCTAGGCTTGAAAATATGTGCTGTTTGAGCAGTTCTGTTGTTCTGCTCCACAATTTTATGCCTTGCAAAGTCTGCGTATTAAAATATCTGCCGCCCAGCTTTCGCCATCGGATATTTATGGCAGCGAATTAACAGGCGTGACCCGCCCTTCCGTGAATGGAATATTACGGGATCGTCCGCCAGAATGAGTTCCTGATACGCAGCTTTTCACATCCCGCAGTGCGGGCACGTATTCTTGCCCGGTCCATCTGGCCTCAAACCCCACCCCAGGGGAACGTGGCTGGACCACTTTTTCGATTTGCAAAATCCCGCAAGCCCAATTAACAATCCCCACCAGGGCCTTCTCTTCTTTTCTTGGTCGGAAATAAAAGCTGGCCCTGATGGGCATTACCAACTTAATCTGGTATGCCCATTTTTTCTTGGGAGACCGCTATGCCCCCGTCTTTGAGGCCATGATGGGACGGGCAAGGAGAATACGTGCCCGCACTGCCGGATTGTGAAAAGCTGGTATCAAGGACTCATTATTCTGGCGGACGATTTCCGTTAATATTTTCCATTCACGGAAGGGGCGGTCCACGGCCTGTTAAATTCCGCTGCCCATAAATACCGATTGCGAAAGCTGCGGCAGATATTTAATACCGTACTTTGCAGGCAAAAAGTGTGGAGGCATGAACAACAGGAACGCTTTCAAACGAACATATTTCCAAGCCTACAATAAAGGGATTTCCTGCAAAGGATATCGCCGACGAGCACCGCATAGGAGTAGCCAGCGTGGAGGCTTACTACCCACCAGATGATGCCAGCACAAGGAGCAGCCACTGGGGCAAACCGCACATGCCCGCGCATTTCGGGCATTGATGAGCCATAGATTTACGCGCAGACCAGGGCTTTGCGGACCCCACCTTTTGCGACTTGGCCCGCCGCAGGGTATTTTGACCGCGGTAAAAGGGCGCAGTGGCCGCCGATTGATTGCGCGATTTTTTGCAAATCCACTGCAAGGCCGCCATAAAGGTCAAACAATGGTCTGTATGGATATGAACTTCTCGTACCGGCGACCTTGTCGGGAGTGGTTCCCAATTGCGTGCATTGTGCGGACAGATTTTCATGTTATCCAGGCTGGTGAATCAACACTTTTTCAGAGCGTGCAAGCAATTTATGGAAAAACCAACCTTGCGCTTTATGGGCGAAGGCGGTATGATGCGTCTCTTGCTGACTCGCCTGATCGATTTAACCAGACTCCACAGGGGAAAAGAGCGATTTACGAACATACTTGGGCTGACAGGGCGGGGCATTGAATCCACTGCTTACGGCAATTTTTGCATGAAAACAGCGGATTTATTGCGTGTTGCGGGCGCCAAAACATTGATTCTTGTCGCAAGTATGCTAGCTGAATTATTTGGACAAAAATTGATCAACTTCGAAAAAACCGCCCTTCGCGCCGTGCGCACATTGGGCAAGGACGTTGCATAATTGGCGGGAGAAGAAGTGGGCCCGTAATGTTTCCGGTTTACCCGGAATTAACGAGCATCACAGAAGGCTTTCACCGCAAAAATGAAGTTGATCAGGCGGCGTGGCGTATGGCTTTCGCAACTTCGAAAACTACCCGCCTGCTTGGCGCGTTTTGTGCGCTGAATATGCTGGGGAATCGGTTCAGGAAGACCTGCGGAAAAACTGCCCCGTTGAAGGGGATGCCCCCGTCTTTGGTGTAGAGGCCGTAATGGTGCGTATCGTGTATTCCACGGAACTCCAAACCGAAAAAAGGCGGGCTATCGCGGGGGCTAAAAAAGCAACAACAAAAGAGGGCTTACGCGGATAGTATCCGTAAGCCTCTGTAATTTCTGGAGCCCTTGAGCAGGATTGAACTGCTGACCTCATCCTTACCAAGGATGCACTCTACCGACTGAGCTACAAGGGCGTAGCAACGAAGAAAGCTTCTATCCTAACCGTAGTGGATCGTCAAGCATTCCTTCACGATTTTTTTCTTTTTTTAAAACACGCAGGTCTTGGAATGTACGGCCCCCTTAGTCAGTCAGCATTTTGTGGATGGTGCGGAACAATGCCCTGCGGGCGTGCGGGGCGCTGTTGTCGGCGGCTTCTTTGCGCGCGGCAAGGGCCATGGTGCGCAGTTCGCCCGCCTCAAGTGGCTTGTTGCCCGTAGCTGGCGCGTCTTCCTCAGGCTGGGCGGCCTTTGTCCTGGTTGCCAGCAGGGTTTCCACCAGGCCTGTCAGCTCCTCCTCGTCGGCGGAGAGCAGTCGGTCGCGCCACTGCTCGGCCTTGTGCAGGGCGGCGGTGGCGGCTGCGGAAACCTCGCGGCGCGCATCCAGCATCGCCCGAATGGGCGCGGGGTCGATCTCGCGCATGACGCGGCCGATAAACTGCATCTGACGGCGGCGGCCCTCGTGATCGCCAATGCGCGAGTAGAGCGTCAGCGCTTCCTTGAGATCGGCTGGCAGGTCAAGGCTTTTGACCTCCTGGGGCCCGAGGCGCGTCAGCTCCTCGCCCATGTTTTGCAGGGCAATGCTCTGGCGTTTTTTTTCAGAGCGGCTGGGCGTCAGGGAGTCGAAACCATCCGCCTCGTCGCTGGATTTCCATTGATACTGATTTTTGCGCGGCATGCCGTCTCCGTCAGATGTAAATGCCCAGCAGCACGCCGATCAGCACGACCGGCGAAATGATGCCGTTGAGTGTAAAAAACGCCGTGTTTACGTGGCGCAGGTCCTGGGGTTTCATGAGCCTGTGTTCAACGAGCAGCATAACGCTGATGCCCAGCCATACAACATACCACGGCCACGAAAGCCCGGCGGCAAAGCCCGCCAGCAGCAGAAAGATGGACGTCATGGCGTGCGAAAAAGCGGCCACAGTCAGCGCCGTATCCGGCCCCAGCGAGGCTGGCACGGAATGCAGCTCAAAGGCCACGTCAAAGTCCATGTCCTGAAAGGCATAATAGATGTCAAAGGCAGCCACCCAAAAGGTCACGCCCCAAAACAGCAGCACCGGCGCAAGCCCCAGGCTCGTTGGGTTGACCGAAAGCCAGCCCGCCAGCGGTGCAAGCCCCAGAGTCGCCCCAAGCCAGAAGTGGCAAAGGGCCGTAAAGCGCTTGAGCACGCTATAGATGGCTGCAAACAGCAGCGCAGGCACGGAGAGCCACAGGCATACGGTGTTTAACGCCGCGCATGCGGCAATAAAAATAACGGCCATCAGCGCGCAAAAGGCCCAGGTTTGTCCCTTGCTGATGACGCCTGTAACCAGCGGGCGCTGCTGCGTGCGCGGGTTGTCGCGGTCAAAGGGCAGGTCGGCCAGCCGGTTGAAGGCCATGGCAAACGAGCGTGCCGCGATCATGCCGATGGTCAGAAAAACAAGGCTGCGGGCAGAGGGAAGCCCCCGCGCGGCCAAAAAAGCGCCAGCCCAGGCGTAGGGCAGGGCAAAAACAGAGTGCTCGATCTTGATCATCCGGCAGATGTCGCCAAACTGGCCAAACGGCGTGGAAAGCCTCATGCCGGAGAGCGAAAAAAAACGCATGTGTTCTCCTTAACCGCCGCAGTCGGCGGGGTCGCCCTGCAGTTTGGCAAGGGCGTGGGGCAGGGCGGGCAGCACGGCGGCAAGGTTTTCCACAACGGCCTTGCGGCTGCCCGGCAGGTTGATGATGATGCTTTGCCCCAGCGCACCTGCGGCCGCGCGCGATATGACCGCGTGGGGCGTTTTGGCAAGGCTGGCGGCCAGCATGGCCTGTGTAAAGCCCGGCAGGGGCGTATCAAGCAGGGCGGCGGTGATTTGCGGCGTTATGTCCCGCGGCGAAAGCCCCGTGCCGCCGGTGGTGCAGATGATGTCAAAACCCATGCTCAGGGCCAGGTCGGTGAGCAGGGCGCGCAGCTGGGCCGGTTCGTCCGGCAGCAAAAAACCCTGGCTGTGGCACAGCGGCATGGCGGAGCCAATCATCTCGGCAATGGCCGGGCCGCTCAGGTCAAGCCGCTGGCCGCGTGCGCCCTTGTCGGAAAGCGTCACCCAGGCAAGGCTGTGCCCGGTCTTGCGCGCCGTAACTTCAAGCGGCCCCTCTGGCAGGTCGGTGAGCGCGGTCAAAAGCAGGCACTGGGCAGCATGGGCCGCCTGCCAGGGTTCTTCTCCATTGCCGCCGAGGGCCGACATCCCCGGAGGCAGGGGCATCCAGGTGCGCCCGGTAACCTTGAGCAGGGCCGTGCCGCAGGCTCCGCAAAAGCATGTGCCCACCCTCAGGTGCGGCATAGCCCACGGTTCGGGCGTCATGAGGCCGTGACTGCGGCAAAAATCTGTATCCGTGGCGGCGACTGGCAGCAGGGGCAGACATTGGCCCCGCTTGCAGGCGTGTACGTGCAGCAGGATATTCATACGTTGCTCCGAAGGGCTGACCGATGGGATGCTATCGGATTAGAGTGGGCAATAGATTATTGTAGCCGCAAGCGCAATGGGTTACAAGTCCGATACGCGCCCGGCTTGCGCGACCTGCGCGTTGTGAAGTTTTTTCTTTGCCTGCGCACAGCTTTTGCTGCCCCGCGCGGGCGGCCCCCCACGCTGCCGTGCAGCATCATTTCCGTGTATCAAGGAGTATCCCATGAGTACCCGCAGCCAGGATCAGACCCAGGACCTGAAGGTTCTCGGCACAGGCCGGCTTCAGTCCCCGGAAGGCGGCCCCAGCGTAGCCTTGCTGGAGGCCTTTCCCAACTGCTTTCCCCAGCGTCCCTATGTGATCAGCATCAGCTTTCCCGAATTTACGTCGTTGTGCCCGGTGACCGGCCAGCCCGACTGCGGCACCATCACCGTGGAATATATCCCCGACGAACTGTGCGTGGAATCCAAGAGCTTCAAGCTCTACATGTTCGCCTTCCGCAATCACCAGTCCTTTATGGAAACCATCACCAACAATGTGCTGGAAGACCTGCGCACCCTGCTTAATCCGTGCTGGTGCAGGGTCAAGGGGCTGTTTGCGCCGCGCGGCGGCACGCGCATCCACGTGTTTGCCGAAACGTTCAAGGACGGCATGCCCGAAGAGCAGAACCGCCTTGTGCGCGAAGCCGTGGCCGCGTGGAAGTCAGAGCCTGATCCGCACCGTCCGTAGGCGCGTCTGGCGTCGCCCCCGGCAGGTGATGGATGCCCTGAACTTTTGCAGGACTGCAACGAGGAACAATGATCGCTTCTGACAGCGGCGGCACACAAGGGCAGCGTAGCGCGGCCCCGGTGGGTGACGCTTCCGGCGCGGCCGGAAACGGCTCTCGGCCTGCGGGCGGCTTTGCCCGCACGGCGGCCCTGCTGGGCGGCTTTGCCCTTGTTTCGCGGGTGCTCGGGCTATTGCGCGACATGAGCATGGCCTGGCTTGTGGGCGGCGGCGCTGCCGCTGACGCGCTGGTGGCGGCCATGCGCCTGCCCCATGTGCTGCGCCGCATGCTGGGCGAGGGGTCGCTTTCCATGACCCTGACGGCCAGTCTGGTGCATCTGGAGCGTCATAGCCCAGCCCCTGGGCAGGCCTTTTCGCAGGCTGGCCGCAACCGGGGCATGCGTTTGCTGGCCCGTGCCCTGGCCATAAGGCTGGGGCTTGTGCTGGCGCTGCTTACCGCATTGGGGCTGGTTGCGGCGCCGTGGCTTACAGACGTGCTGGCCCCCGGTTTTTACGGGCCAGAGCGGCACGAGGCCATACATCTGCTGCGCATCTGCCTGCCCTACACGCTGGCGGCGGGCATGGCGGCTCTGGGTATGGCCCTGCTGCACAGCCTTGGGGTGTTCTGGCTGCCTGCGGCGTCTCCCGCTCTGTTCAACATTGTTATTCTGCTGTTTGCGGCTGCGGCTGCGCTGGGCCTGCTGCCCGCCGCGCCCGCGCTGGCTGTGGGCATGCTGTGCGGCGGCCTTGCCCAGTGGTTTGCCCAGTGGCTGGCTGTACGGCGGCTGTTGCCTGACCAGACAGACGGGCAGCCGGAGTGCCGAAATCAGCATGAAAATCAGGATATGGCGACGCTGCGCGCGCGGGCGGCGTCCCTTGCCTGGGGCTGCCTGCGGCGCGTGCCCGCCGGGCTGCTTGGCGCCTCTGCCCCGCAGCTGGCCATGCTGGCCGCCATGTCGCTGGCATCAAGCCTGGGGCGGGGGCAGGTGGCGGCCCTCTATTATGCCGAGCGGCTTTTGGAGCTGCCCCTGGGGCTGGTGGGCGTGTGCCTGGGTATGGCCAGCTTGCCTACCTTGAGTCGGCTGGCAGCGGTCAGGGATTTTTCGCTGTTTTCTGTCCAGCTGGGCACGGCGTTGCGGCTGACCCTGCTGCTGAGCCTGCCCGCCGCCGCCGGATTGTGGGCCGTGGGCCCGCGTCTGGTGGAGGGCCTGCTGCGTCACGGAGCCTTTGGCGACAGCGCCGCCTATGAAACAGCTCTAGCCCTGCGGGCGTACCTGCCGGGGCTGCCCGCTTTTGCGGTTAACCGTTCGCTGCTGGCGGCCTGCAATGCCCTGGGCGAGGCCCGGCGCACTGCGGCCAGCGCCGTTTGGGCAGTGGCAGCCACACTTGCGGTCGGGGCGGCACTGGTCCATAGTCTTTCGGGGAGCCTTGGGGTCATGGCCCCGGCGCTGGCTGTGAGTCTTGGTTTATGGCTGCAGTGCGGTTTTTTGCTATATGTGCTGCGCAGCGGCTTGAAAAGAAATTTTTTGCACGCTTCTGCGGGCTGGACCTGCCTGCCTGCTGCGGGCGCAGTCGCGCGGCAGCTGGCGGCTGCCGCAGTCACGGGTTTGAGCGCATGGCAACTGCTGGAGATGCTGCGCGGGCGCGGCGTCTGGCTTGAGCTGGCTCTGGCCATCCTTGGGGGCGCGGCGTCCTGGCTGGCGTGCCTGCTGATTATGCGCGACGTCGATGCCCTTACGGCTGCCCGCGCAATGGTGTACCGTCTGCGTGGCAGACCCCACAAACAGTAAGGAGCGCGGGAACGTGTTCTCGCGGCAATGTGTATGCCTCATATAAATCACGTTCTGCGCCGCAGGCTGGCCCTGATTGTATGGGCGGCCGCACTGCTGCTGTTTTTGCTCATGGGCTTGTGGAACGTCAACGAGGACAGGCAGGAGGCGGAAAACCGCCTCAGCAGCGAGGCCGGGCGCACGGCGGCCCAGCTGGCGGCCCTGCTGTCGTTGCCCGCGTGGGAGCTGGACGAGCTGGCAGCCCGCACCATTGTCATTGCTGCCATGGCGGACGAGTCCATTTACGCCGTCAAGGTGCAGACAAACCGGGGGCTGCTGGAAGGGCAGAGGCGCAACTATCAGTGGGAACCCGTGCCCTGGGACGATGAAATTGCCGAAAACAGCGTGCAGGGCATGAATCCTCTCAAGATGGAAGGGCGCCCCGTTGGTTCGGTGGAGGTTTACCTTTCGCCCCGCCTCACGGACGAAGACCTTGCCCAGAAGGCCCGCCGGGAGGTGGCGCGGTTCTCCCTGTCCGCCGCGTTCTGCACGCTGGTGCTGCTGGTCCTGCTGTGGCACTGGGGCGACCTTGCCCGGTTGCGGCTTTTGCTGTTTGACCGCAGCCCAGGCCGTCTTGACGCGCCGTTTGCAGGGCAGGGAGATGCCCCGGCCAATACGCCGGGTGATACTTTGGTCAATACCGCTGGCGGCGCGGATTCTCCCCCGGCTCCCGCAGTTGTCGACGGCAACGCCGCTGTGGCGGCAAGCCCGCAGGCCGTCCCCGCTGCGCAGGTTGCCGCGTCCGCACCCCAGAGCGACGGCATCACCGCCGGGGCCGTCATAAGCGCCGAGCTTGGACATGCTTTTTTGCTGCGTCGGCCTGAAGCCTGGCGCATCACAGCCGGGCTGTTTGGCAGAACCTTTGCCCACGCGCCCAACCTGATGCTGCGGCTCTACGCGGCTGAAGACGCGGAAAACCTGTGCCGCCTGGGGCGGATTCTGGAAAAAGCCGCGCCCTGCGTGGGGGCGGAAAGGCTGACCTCTGCCGCGCACGCCGTACAGTGGGCCATTAATGGCGCGGATGCCGGATCTGTGGCGCGGACGGTGGAAGAGTGCGTGCTGGCGCTGCGCGAAGTGCTTGACGCTCTGGAAGGGCAGCCGTCTGCCAAGGAACGTAGGCCCTCAGTATAATAATAGGGTGGAAGATAAGGAGAATATATGGGTTTTTTTTCAGCCATTAAAAAAATATTTGGCGGTGCCGAGGGTGCGGCCGCGCCTGAGACGCAGGCGGACATAAACGCGGTTGCCTCCGCGCCGGAAGGCGGACAGGCGGCGCCAACCCCTGCGGACGCGTCTTCCGCATCCCATCCCCTTGCCGCCGGCCCCGCCGGCGAAGCTCTTACCCTGCGCCTGCGCGAGGCGGAACCCCGGCTCTCCGTATGGCTTGGCATTGTGCTTGAAGACGTGGACGAGGCGGGTGATCTGCTGTGGCAGCGTCTGTCCTTTTTGCTGCGCGCCCTTGATGCGCCAGAGGCTGAAGCGCAGAATTTCGTGCGTGATTTTCAGGGCTGGCTCGCCCGCATGGATTATCGGCAGGTGGAGGAATTCCGCTCTGAACTCCAGTACCGGCTGGCTCTTGCCCTCGACATGGAAGACGAGGAGGACGAGCGCAACCGCCTGTTTCTCAAAATCAGTCAGGGGCTTTCGCGCACGCGTGAGCAGTTTGCCAAGGGGCTGGACGCGCTGTTTGCCGGGCATGGCGAGCTCAACGACGCATTCTGGGAAGAACTGGAAGAACTCTTTATCATGGCCGACCTTGGCTACGAGCCCTCCATCGAGCTGGTGGAGCGCCTTAAAGAACGCGCCCGCAAGGAAAAAGTTACGCAATCCGTCAAGGTGCGCGAGCTGCTCATGGCCGAGGTGGAAGAGATTTTTCGCGCGCCGCGCCGCATCGCAGCCGTTAACCCGCCTGAGGTCGTGCTGATGATCGGCGTCAACGGCGTGGGCAAAACCACCACCATTGCCAAGCTGGCCCATCGCGACCGCATGCAGGGCAAAAAGGTCATGATTGCCGCCGCCGATACCTTTCGCGCTGCCGCCATCGAGCAGCTGCAAGTCTGGGCCGAGCGCGTAGGGGCGCTGTTTCATGCGCGCACGGCCGGGTCGGACCCCGCTGCGGTTGCCTACGAGGCCATGGACCGCGCGCTGCAGGAAGGTGTGGACGTGCTCTATGTAGATACGGCGGGCCGCCTGCAGACCAAGGTCAACCTGATGGAAGAACTGAGCAAAATACGTCAGGTGCTGGGCAAAAAGCACGCTGGCGCACCGCACCGCACCATACTGGTGATCGACGCTACCACCGGGCAGAACGCCCTTTCGCAGACCAAACTGTTCAAGGAGGCCGCAGGCATTGACGAGCTTATCATCACCAAGCTCGACGGCACGGCCAAGGGCGGCGTGGCCATTGCCGTAGCCATGCAGCACCATCTGCCCATCACCTACGTGGGGCTGGGTGAAAAAATGGAAGACCTGCGCCCCTTCAGCGGCGCGGACTACGCCCGAGCACTGTTGGGTGCAAGGGCCGACGCCTAGGGCAATATCCTGGGCCGTCGCCGTACAAAATTGCAAGCCCGGTCCAAGGCCGGTAGCGGAGCATGCCATGAGAAGAGCGTTTATCTGTCCGTCCAAGTATGTGCAGGGTGAAAACGAACTGTTCAATCTTGGATATTTTGTAAGGCAGTACGGAACGTCGGCCCTGCTGGTCGCTACAAAAACCAGCGTCAAGCGCGTGCGCGAGGCGCTGGACGCCACAGCTGCCAAGTTTGGCGTTACCTTTGTGGAGACGGATTTTCAGGGCGAGTGCTCGCGCGACGAAATCGCCCGCCTGAGCGAGCTGGCCCGCAAGCATTCCTGCCACTGCACCGTGGGGCTTGGCGGCGGCAAGGCGCTGGACACGGCGCGCTGCGTGGCCGCTGGGCACGGGCTTATTGTGGTTC
>JGI20225J20221_1003728_pt1 | contig 10304 bp, 9 predicted proteins | sample BioMet4_FD_20221 | JGI IMG/M metagenome (IMG submission 20221) | reverse complement strand
ACTGAACGTCTTTATGATTTCGAGAAACAAGGAATACAGGTTGTTCCTAGTGCTCGCGCTGTAAACTTTACAATGAACCGTAAGGCAATCCGTGATTTAGCAGCAAAAGAACTTGGTTTGAAAACAGCTAAGTATTTCTATGCAACTACTTTGGAAGAGCTTAAAGAAGCAGCTGATAAGATTGGTTTCCCATGCGTGGTTAAACCTCTAATGTCGTCTTCTGGTAAAGGACAGTCTTTGGTTAGGTCGGCAGAAGAACTTGATCATGCCTGGGAGTATGGTTGCAGTGGAAGCCGCGGTGATATAAAAGAATTAATAATTGAGGAATTTATTAAATTCGATAGTGAAATTACTTTGTTGACTGTTACTCAGAAAAATGGACCAACTCTATTCTGTCCACCAATAGGTCATGTACAGAAAGGTGGCGATTATCGTGAAAGTTTTCAGCCTGCACATATAGATCCAGCTCATTTGAAAGAGGCTGAAGATATGGCTGAGAAAGTAACCAAGGCATTGACCGGTGCCGGACTTTGGGGTGTTGAATTTTTCCTTAGCCATGAGAATGGTGTATATTTCTCCGAATTATCACCTCGTCCGCATGATACTGGTATGGTAACATTGGCCGGTACACAAAATCTAAATGAATTCGAACTTCACCTCCGTGCTGTACTTGGTCTGCCAATTCCTGGAATTAAGCAGGAAAGAGTGGGGGTAAGTGCTGTTATTCTTTCTCCTATTGCCAGTAAAGAAGCACCTCGATATAAAGGTTTGGAAGATGTAGCGAAAGAGGAAGATACTTATCTTCGTATATTTGGTAAGCCATTTACAAAGGTTAATCGCCGTATGGGAGTAGTGTTATGCTATGCTCCGTTAGGATCTGACTTAGATAAACTTAGAGATAAAGCGAAAGATATTGCTTCCAGAGTAGAAGTATATTAATTTAAACCTGATATATTAAAAATCCCTTGTACAAAAGAATGTAATCTTTTGTACAAGGGATTTCTTTCTTTTGTACAGAAGAATTAATTCTTTTGTACAATATATATAAAACCTNCCTTTGTATTTTTTAGATTCTTCTCGTTCTTTATAATTTCTTCTTTTATTGAACATCTTGTCTTTATTTTTTGTTAAATATCAAATGATTATTTAACAATGAAAAGCTATATGACAAATAAATCTGATATAGGATTAATAGGTCTTGCAGTGATGGGAGAAAATCTTGCATTGAACATAGAGAGTAAAGGATGGCGAGTTTCTGTATACAATCGAACGGTAGCGGGTGTGGAAGAGGGTGTAGTTGAACGTTTTGTATCTGGACGTGCTCATGGGAAAAAGATTATGGGCTTTAATAATATAGAAGATTTTGTAAATTCTATATCTCAGCCTCGCAAAATAATGTTGATGGTGCGTGCCGGTAATCCNGTAGATGAATTAATGGAGCAGCTCTATCCATATCTTTCTTCGGGAGATATATTGATTGATGGAGGTAATTCTAATTATGAAGACACTGCAAGAAGAGTTAGAGAATCTGAAGCAAAAGATATTTATTTCATAGGAGCCGGTGTTTCGGGGGGTGAAGAAGGAGCTTTGCATGGTGCATCAATTATGCCTGGAGGGTCAGCCGGTGCCTGGTTTGAGGTAAGACCTATTCTTCAGAGTATAGCAGCAAAAGCCGAAGATGGTTCTCCTTGCTGCGAATGGATTGGGCCGGGCGGTTCTGGACACTTTGTGAAAATGATTCATAATGGCATTGAATATGGCGATATGCAGTTAATTTCCGAAGCATACTTTATAATGAAGCACTTATTAGAGGCTTCAAATGAAGAAATGGCTGCTTATTTTGAAACCTGGAATGAAGGAAAACTCAAGAGCTTCTTAATAGAAATTACATCTAAAATATTAAAATATAAAGATGCTGGTGGTGATTATCTGATCGATAAAATTTTGGATACTGCGGGACAGAAGGGAACAGGAAAATGGTCGGTTATTAATGCCATGGAATTAGAAATGCCACTAAACCTTATTGCGACTGCTGTTTTTGAGAGAAATCTTTCGGCCAGAAAAGAACTTCGTATGGAGGCTTCAAGTATATATCACAGAGAAGCTTCTCAAAAAACATATTTGGCTGAGGAACTGATTAAAGAAATATATAGTTCTCTATATGCATCTAAATTAGTCTCCTATGCTCAAGGATTTAATGTGCTGAAATATGCTTCTGATAAATATGGATGGAGATTGAATTTGGCCTCTATAGCACGGCTTTGGAGAGGAGGATGTATTATTCGTTCTGCATTCTTAAATGAAATTGCCAAAGCATTTGAAGAGGATAGACATCTGTCTAATTTGCTTCTAGCCCCTTATTTCAAAGACGAAATTGTATCGGCGTTACCTTTCTGGAAACGATTGGTTTCAGTAGCTGCTAAAGAAGAATTACCTGTGCCAGCTTTTTCATCTGCTCTTAATTACTTCTATTCTTTGACAACCAATAATCTACCTGCAAATTTAGTACAGGCGCAACGAGACTACTTTGGCGCACATACCTTTGAAAGAATAGATTTGCCAAGAGGCGTCTTTATGCATGAGAATTGGATTGGAAAAGCAAACAGTACTAAGTCTGGAAATTATATTATATAATAAATGTTGAGCTATGGATAAGCCTAAAAGCATGATAATGGTTATTTTTGGAGCATCAGGCGACTTGACTCGTCGTAAATTGATGCCTGCTCTTTATTTGTTGTATAAACTCAAAAAACTACCCGTAAATTTTGCAGTTTTAGGTGTTGCACGCACTCAATATACGGATGAAGAGTATCGTGAACGTATTAATTTACAGTTGCATCGTTTTTTAAAAGCTGAAGATTTAAATGAATCTCTGATCGATTCTTTTGTTAATATGTTGCATTATTTTTCAATGGATCCGTCTAATCCTAACGACTATTTGCATTTACAACCCAAGCTTTTGGAACTTGATGCTAAGATTGAAAGTGGAGAGCAATATCTGTATTACCTTGCAACTCCGCCTTCATTATATGGGGTAATTCCTCAGTACTTAAAAAATGTAGGATTGAATTTGGATAAAGGTGTAAGAGGAAAAAAGCGAATTGTTGTGGAAAAGCCTTTTGGGTATGATCTTGATTCAGCTCTTGAACTAAATAACGTTTATTATAAGGATGCATTTCGGGAAGATCAGATTTTTCGAATAGATCATTATTTGGGAAAAGAGACTGTACAAAATATTATGGCTCTTCGTTTTGCCAATAGCGTTTTCGAACCGGTGTGGAACAGAAACTATATTGATCATATTGAAATTACCGCTGTAGAAAATATGGGAGTTGAACAAAGAGGAGGGTATTTTGATGAGACGGGTACTTTACGTGATATGGTTCAAAATCATCTTATTCAACTAGTAGCTATTACTGCTATGGAACCCCCTATGGCTTTTAATGCAGATAGTTTTCGTGATGAGGTGGCTAAAGTATATCAATCTCTAACACCATTAACTGAAAAAGATATGCATGAACATATTATTCGTGGACAATATGTAGCTTCAGAAAAGAAAAAAGGATATCGTGAAGAAAAAGATGTAGATCCATTATCTAGAACAGAAACTTATGTTGCCATGAAACTGGGTATTAGCAATTGGCGATGGAATGGTGTACCTTTTTATATTCGTACAGGAAAGCAGATGCCAACTAAGGTTAGCGAAATAATTGTCCATTTTAAGCCTACTCCATTTTTGTTGTTTAATTGCTCGGATAAACAATGTCCTACAGCAAATCAATTAATTATCCGTATTTTGCCAGATGAAGGGATAGTGCTAAAGTTTACAATGAAAGTTCCTGGAGCAGGATTTGAAGTTAAGCAAGTTGCTATGGATTTTAGTTATAAAAGTTTAGGTTCTCTTCCTTCAGAAGATGCTTATGTTCGTCTTATTGAAGATTGTATGATAGGAGATCCAACATTGTTTACTCGAAGTGATGCTGTAGAAGCAAGTTGGAGGTTTTTTACTCCTGTACTGAATTTTTGGGAAACACATCCGGAAATACCAGTCTATGGTTATCCAGCTGGAACTTGGGGGCCTAAAGAATCTGAAGCTTTGATGCAGGAACATGGAGTACAGTGGATTAATCCTTGCAAAAACTTAACAAATACTGATTTGTATTGTGAACTTTAATTAGATCAAATGATAAAAGTAAATAGTTTCTCTTCTTCTCTGGAAGCAGCCCATGCTTTAACAAAAGTTCTTTTGCATCAGATAAATGCATCTGGTACAAAAAACTTTCATTTGGCAATATCAGGTGGAACTACTCCTGTTGGGTTGTTTCGACTTTGGGCTGAAGATTATAAAAACACTATACCTTGGAGTAGAATACATCTTTATTGGGTAGATGAACGATGTGTTCCTCCCGAGAGTCTGATAGCAATTATGGAATGACTAAACGCGTATTACTTGATAAAGTCACAATTCCTATTATGCAAATTCACCCTATTCATGGAGAAGATACTCCTGAAATAGAAGCAAAGCGGTATTCTTTTTTAGTAGAAAATTTATTAATAAAGGAGAATTTGTGTCCAGTTTTTGATTGTATTCTCTTGGGAATAGGTACTGATGGACATACCTCTTCTTTATTTACTGGCCAGAATAATTTATTAAATTCGCCTGAAATTTATGCTGTAAGTATTCATCCTCAAACAAGACAAAAACGCATAGCTTTAACAGGTTTGCCAATTCTTCATGCAAAGAAGGTTTTCTTTTATGCTTTCGGCAAGAATAAATCAGATATTTTAAAAGAGGTAATTAAAGGTAATGATAACTATCCTGCAGGTTATATTGTATCTAGATAACTGATTCAGAATTGTTCACTGATATTCTATAACCGTATAAAAAAGAATATTCCCCGTACCTGACCTCTGTCAGACGGGGAATATACAAAAACTAAACTAGACTTAACTAAACTAAACTATTCTATATTGAGTTCTCGCAACTCCTTAACTGAAACGGAAAAATCCGTGTGATTTTTGACGCGTTTTAGAACTAATTCTCCAACTTTTTGTGCGTCTTCCCGGCTTTTAAAAGCTTTCTCTTCAGAAATAGCCGGAATAAATGGTTGATCGATCAATATTCGATTTCCCTCTTTTATTTGATAACCATATCCGCCTTTTACACTTACAACTTCTAATAANAAATTCTCTGTAACGGACTATTGTTACTATTTCTTCTAATACTACTATAATACCGGTCCATTAACCGAGCACTTTTCCTCGAACACCTTGTAAACAGTAGGCTGCGTTTCGGAAAAACTGATGTCCGATGTAGGACCAAGTGAATTTTTCTAATAACCTAGATACCTAGGACTCTGAATCGTCTAGAAACAGCCTCTATTCGCTGCTACCTGATGTGAGGTAAATTTCCTAGCCGAGCACGACCACGACAACCGGAAGAGATGTCCTTCGTTTTCCTAACAACATTGGTCCTCCATCATCATCAGATATAATACTGCTATTACACCCTTAATAATTGGGATACTTTTTCTTCTTCTATTCCTCATATTAAGAAATATGTTATATTCATATAGGCAGTAATAGTGACGAAAAAATATCATTTTAGTTTTCCCTAACAGATCTTACTTTTCTTTATAATAATCTTCAACATTCACATTTCCGCCTATACCAAATAGTTTATTTTCTCCCTTTAGCTTATAACTAGCTAGTTCGGTAAACTAAGGCCCGATTAAGAACTTCTCTTACTTCGAAAATTTTCGGCCCTTCGTGCGGTGTTTTTCAACCTCCTAAATCAAGATTTTGCGCAGTTTTTAGTGTGCCTAAAAAGGCATAAAGGTCAAATTCCTACAACGCTCTCTGAGTTCATATCTTATCAAATCAAATCAATTCAGGATCAAATTCAAAAAACATATAAGGGGCAGACTGGTCTCCAGTCCATGCCCCTTATACAGAAAAAACATCGCCATATCCTGATAGGGCACTTGTTAAGACTTAGTGAGTTAGATCTATGTTATATTGGACCGTCCTATCAATTAGTAATGGAAATTAGTGGGAGGAAAATTTTATAGACTAAAAAAACGGATTGCCGTATTTTCTTTTGGAAGAAACGTTACTTCTTTACCGTTTGGTCAATTTCGTTACGCAAAAACAGAACAAAACTCCTACTTATGGAACGTTCGTTTATTTAAAGTCCGCTTAAATTATTTATAAGACCGGTCCTTTATTTCTTCTCCATACAGGTAGTCATTTGGGATAAAGGGGTTCTCTTATGTTAGGTTTTTGCCCTTGTTTAAGCAGCAATGTCTCTTAAAGCAGTCCAAGTTCCTTTTGATGGATCAAATTTCCAGAAGTCATCACAATAAGAACCGTTAGATTGACCACCTACAACATAAGCAATATTGTTAATTACGAATGCACTACCTCCACGGCGTTTCTGTCCACTAAAGCTATTCATTCCGTTAGTGCCATCCATAATTTCCCATTTGTCATTTACAGGATCGTAACGATAAAAATCTTTCAAATAGTTTTTATCATATCCAGTACCTACATAACCATAATTTCCGATTGAGAATGATAATGCATAATATCTGCCAGAACCTGCGAAATCAGCTTTCTGTGTCCATTTATTTGATGTTGGATCATATTCCCATGTATCTTTTAGATATGTATTCCCATTGTACCCAGTGGTAATATAACCTTTACCATTTACAGAAAAACCTACAGCAGCGTTTCTTGCAGCACTTTCAGGTAAACTAGCTCTCTGAGTCCAGCTGTTTGATGATACATTGTATCTCCAAAGGTCGTTTAAACGTTCGTCACCATCGTATCCGCAACAAACATATCCGTCTCCATCAATCATAAATGAAGCGGCATCATTTCTTGCCACACCATCAAAATCAGAACGTTGTTCCCATACACCTTGAGTATATGTGCTCTCGCTAGTGCAAGAAGAGAGAGTCAAAGCGGCGAAACAACTTATCAATAATAGTTTTTTCATCTTTTTTAAATACAATAATACATTCATAATGTTGTTAATTCTATATTTATTTCTGCGGCCAAAAGTAGTTTCATCGATACTCTTAAACAAAATTAATCGACGAAATGGGAAATTTTATCGTCAAATCGAATGATATTATCGATAAAAGACGTAAATTGCGACCGTTTTTATAAATGGGTGAAATTTATACTTTTATGGGTGGAATTACCTGTTTTGTCGATTGTATTTTATTTATATAGGTTTTGCTATTTTTTTTGCACTAAAATACTTTTAGAAGTGAATATGAAAAAGATACTTTTTTTGATTTCGTTTGTTTCATTACTGTTTTGTATATCTTGTCGAAATGAGACTTCAACTTTAGGAGAAGAATGGGTTGAGAGTGATTTGAAAAATGTTATGTCTGATACTTGTACAGTAAGATTAAGCACTGTTTTCTTGGACTCGATTTATACATCAAACAAAAGTGTAGCCCAGCTAGGCTATTACAGTGATAACACTTGGGGGAAGATATCAGCTTCTACTTATGTTGAATATTCTCCGGCGACTTTTACTCCAAATGAAAAATATACGTATAGATTTGATTCTCTTACTATTTCTATGAAATGTAATGGTGATTATTTGGGTGATACTCTTTCAAAGGTAAAAGTGCACTTGCATGAATTGACAGAGAATCTTGTTCTTGATACATATACAAAGTATCTATATAGTAATTCTTCTTTTTCTTATAATTCGGAACCATTTTCTACTATAAATATACAGCCAAATCCAAAAGGAAAGAAGACTTTGGAATATCGACTCTCTGATGATTTAGGGAAAACATGGTTTAATAAAATATTAGCAAAATCTGATGACTTTAAAAATTCAGATGATTTTAGACATTATTTTAAAGGTATTGCTTTTGTTCCAGACGAGGCAAGTAATAAGTCTATTATGGGATTTGGAATAAGTGATTCCAGTATGTATATTACTTTATATTACCATGAAATTGGTCAAGAATCAGTTGAGGGAACTGTGAAATTTGTTCCAACTACTCCTAATTTTAATAAAGTAAAACATGATCGTACAGATACTCCATTGCAGAATTTTAGTCATAAGCTGACCGAAATAGTTTCTGATAAGATGTCTAATATATCTTATGTTCAGGGTTTAACAGGCTTATATACAAAAATTGAGTTTCCTTATTTAAATAATTTATTAGAGGCTGGAAAAATGGTTAGCATTGAATCAGCTAAGCTTTATTTATACCCTGTAAAAGGGTCTTATGGGCTTAATAATCCTTTGCCGTCTTCTTTAGCTCTTTATCAATCTAATGAAAACAATGTAACAGAAGATCAGATAACAGATTTATTGGGATCTTCAGTTCAAACAGGTAGTCTTGTTACTGACGAGTCGCTTCATGAAAATACATATTATTCTTTTGATGTTACAAGCTTTTTGCAGAGTAATTTAGGAAAGGTTGGTTATAATATAAAGAATCTGCAACTTGTTTTGCCTGAAAGTAAGATAAATACATCTTACCAAAGTGTTATTTTTGGTGATATGAAGCATCCTCAAAGTAATGTGAAGTTGTCTGTTCTTTATAAGGTTTATAAAACGAATTAATATTGAATTAATAAAAATGAATACTTCTAGAATACTTTTATTATCTTTATTTATATCTCTTTTTCTCAATGTCTCTGCACAAAATAGTACGAATTCTCCTTCTTCAATGTTTGGTATAGGTGATATTACTGTTGGAGAAGCTGGCAAGTATGTTGGTATGGGTGGAGTTGGGATAGCTCTTCGTTCTGATAATTTTCTAAATGGTTTAAATCCGTCTGCTTTAACTGCAATGGATAGTGCAAAGTTCGTTTACGAAGCTGGGGCTAATGTCTCATTTGAAAAATATACAACTAGAGGAAGAAGCTCATCTTCTGTTACGGGTAACATTCGTAATCTAGGTATTGGTTTTAGAGTTATGCCTTCGTGGTATGCTGCTGCTGGTTTAGCTCCATTGAGTAGTATGGGATATGCTATTACTGTAGATCAACCGGTTGAAGGAACAGAAGGAACTATTTCTTCTTTGTTTGAAGGAAGTGGTGGTTTGTCTAAAGTGTACCTATCTAATGCATTTAAATTCTCAAAGAATTTTTCTTTGGGATTAAATCTTTCTTATATAATGGGTAGTACTACTCAGTCTGAGGTACAAGGAAATACATCAATTAAAGATATTTCTTATAAAAAAGCATTTTATGCAGATTTCGGTTTGCAATATAATATTGCTCTGAATAAAAAGTGGAATATGAACTTTGGTGGTGTGTATGGCTATAAACAACAACTAAGTCTGAATAACGATCGAACTGTAATTAATTCATCGAGTAGTGAGACCTTGACTGAGAAATTACATCCAAAATCTCAATTCTTGCCACAATACTTTGGAGGTGGTGTTGCTTTGAATAATAAACGTTTGACATTATCAGCTGATTATAAATTGACTCAGTGGTCTGTAATGGTGTCTGATAATTCTTCTGTTTCGTATTGTGATCAACATGCTGTGAATATTGGAGCAGATCTGCTTTCTGGTGAGTCTTTTACTAACCCGTGGCATTTTATGGTAGGAGCAGGCGTTTCAAATTCCTATGTTGTTCTTAAAAGTAAGAAGCCTATGAACTATCACGTTAGTGCTGGTTTAGGTATTCCCGTAATGACTGGTAATTTGGTTTCTTTTGGAGTTAAATATGAGACTCAAGCAGGAGCTGGTTCGAATGTTCAAAAGAATCAAATGTTTTCATTCTTCTTAAATTTGACATTTTCGGAACGAACTCCTCGTTCAAAAATATATTAAAACATAGACTTTAAAGGTCTTTTAATAGAATCGCGCAGTTTTCCATTTTGGCAAAATTGCGCGATTCTATTAATGTTTGCCAATGATTCCCAAACTCATTATCTTTATCAATCTTAAAATCTTCCGAACCATTAGTATCTATACGATTGAGAAGTAATTCGATGTTAATTTTATTTATATCAATTGATGGCTGATATAATATATTCTCGCTTTTTGTATCTTCAGCAACTTCATGTATTAGATTTATTTCTTGTAGAAGACTCAGGATTTGATGAGTTAGTCTAATTGGTATTTTATATTCCAAAGATATTTCTTCTGCGCTGTATGGTTTTTCTCCTTTTTCAAATCGTTTACAGATTAATGACATAATAAGTATTGATATAAAATCTCTATACCTTCTGCTTATATTTTTAGTGTCTTTTTCAAAGTTGAAGTTTTTGATGTTTTGCCCCGCGTATGTAAGTTCTGCTCCGAAAAGTA
>JGI20225J20221_1000845_pt2 | contig 10308 bp, 10 predicted proteins | sample BioMet4_FD_20221 | JGI IMG/M metagenome (IMG submission 20221) | reverse complement strand
CGGATATAAAGTCAAACCGCCCCGGCCGGAAACCGCAATTTACCTTGGCAAAAAGGCATCGCCGTCCATAAACGGATTTAACTATGGCAAGTTACCTTGAAAGCGCTGTTATGAAAGAGACAACCAGGATGAAATAGAGGGCTTATTGGAAGAANNNTTTCAATAACAAAAACCGGTTATTTACGGATAAAAGCCCGCGTAAAACTTATCCTTTATTGAGCAAAGAAAAAGCCCTCAGAGCGCTGAGGGCCTATATTACTTACTCCCTTACTTCGCTTCCTTTGCTTCCTTTGCATCGAAAGCGTCAATCAAGGCGAAGATTTCCGCCATATTCTTCTTAAGCTCCATTGTCGGGGCTGGGTTAAAAGGTTTATCCATCGGCAAGACCATCAAGGTATCTTCGTAGCCCATCGCGATATAAGTCGTGCCGCGTTTGACCGAGATGGCCAAATCGACTAAAGTCGCATCGGTTTCGATCGCCTTCAAGGCTTCACGAACCGGGTGGCTCAAGAGCTTCTTGCCATCGCTCGGGCCATAGACAACCATCGTCTTGCTGTCTTCGAGGACTTCGAAACTATCAAGGGTCGTCGGCGGGAGAGCCCGTTTGTTCCCTTTCAGATAAATAATGATTTCCGCACCTTCGTTGGTGTTCGGAACCACAAGGTACTTACCAACAAAGCAAGTCGCCAAACTCTTTTGACCATTGATCGACCCGGCGGCATCGGCCATGGTGATGGCTTTGTCTTTGTAGGTGAAGTGGATGCAATCACGACTGCCGACCTTAACGACTTTCTGATAGAGGTTAGCAGCGTTGAAGACAGCAGCATCGAGCTTGTCGTCGACGGTGCCGGTCAGATTGCTGATCTGATCCCCGAAGACATACGCGTTATTGTGTTTGTAATAATCAGAAAAATAAGCCTTCATCGCCTTATCAATCTTTTTGCGGAATAAGACCGAATAGACGCCGAGGACAATCACGGCGACCGCGACCGAACTGAGCAAAATCACCGTGCCTGGAGTGGTGTTATTGATCGGGCTGAAGGTGACGCCGAGCCAAGCGCCCAAAATCACAAGCAAAATGCCGCCAGTGACGAGCCACTTGACCATATTTTCGTGCTTGTAGGCCTTGAAGAAACCGACTCGGGCGGTTTCGATACCCTGGAGTTCAGAATCCTCATAGGTATAGGTCACAGGAACGGGCTTTTCTTTGCCCTTTGTTTCCTTCACCGGCACTGGCTCGGGAGCAGGTTCCGGATTATCTTTTTCGGCATAAAGATCCACTTTTGGCTGTTCAGGCTTTTTCTCTTCTTCGACTTTCACGGGGGCGGGAGCAGAAACGGGAGCGGCTTCGTCGGCGAAATCGCTGTCGGCCTTTTTTGGCTCTTCCGTGGGTTTAACGTCTTTTTTCTCTTCTTCCATAGGTACCTCTTTTTTGACGGACTATTGCACTATAGCACGAAGAGACAATAAGTTAAAAACTTATTCAGCGTTCGCTGATGCTTTTTTTACAGGGAAGAAAAGGTTCAATCGCGCTAAAGGGGCATAGAGAATTTCCATCGCCGCTAGCGAGATGGCGCCCGTGACGGGAATGTAAATGGCGTTGTATTGAAGAGCCGGAATAAAATCGTAGCCGTAGTTGACCATCGAACTGGCGCTGGAGCCCACATAGCGAATGAAGGTTGCGAGGATACAGCCCACCGCAATCCAAACAAAGCCGATGATTGACCAGCCCTTCTTGCCTTTCTGGAAAACCAGTTTCGAAAAGAAGCCGAGCGTGGCGCAAGAACCGAAGCCCACCAAATAATCCAGCGGATAGGTAAAGAAACCATAACCATCGGTCAGGCAAGTGATGAGACCAAAAATAAAAGCGCTGGCGATGAAGCCTTTGGTCGGCCCGTGGCGCAAAGCGATAACAAAAAGCGGAATCAAACCGAGGTTGATCGAACCAGGGCCCATACTGACGGGAATCCGAATAAACTGAAGACCGATGGCCATGGCACTCAAGATGCCAATTTCGGCCATGTCCCGAGCGTTGAACGCGTCTTTTTCGTTGGCAGCCACTAAATCAAAAAACGCGGCAATAAAACAGAAAATCCCTGCAAAGTCGCAGCCAAAGGATAATTTCGTCGAAGCCACATAGGCATAGTCTTTGTAATAATCCGCCCCGTTGGTTTTGCCAACCGCATCATAGCAAAGCACAAAATCAAAAAGGCTGGTTCCAGTGAAGAAGAAAATGCCAGCGCAAATGAAGAACAAGAGCGAAGCGATGTAACAGTTGTTCCATTTGCGGCCCAAGATCGACAAGATAACGCCGGCGGCCACAAAAGCGTAACTCACAATGAAGGGCCACACTTGAAAGAGTTGGTTAGCCCAAACATCGCTCCGGTCACTGCTCTTGGCAAAAGTCCAATAATCACCGACGGCATCATAGGTAGCAGCCACTCCTTTGCTTGTAAGAGCGGGACCCGCTAACGAAACGAAAACCAATAAACCAGCGATGATGGCCAAAAGCCACAAATGNCTCTTGATCCACCTTTCGAATCGATTTTCCGACTGTGCGTTGTCCATTAAAAAATTCCTCCTTTCGCACAACCGGAGGAACTTGAAATGAAGTACCTCCGCCAGCATTGCCTGGATCAGGTGCCGTCGAACCGGATATACGGTTCCTCTCAGCCCACTATGGTGAGCTCCGGATCACTTAAGTTTAGTTTATTCGATGCGCCAGTCAATAGGCGAAAGCCCATTTTTTTCGAGGAAGGCGTTGCATTGGCTAAAGAGATGCTGCCCGAACCAGCCGCCGTAATTCGCNGCCATCGGCGAAGGATGCGAGGCAGTTAGAGCGATGTGCTTTGGGCTATGAATACTTGACAAATATTGTTTAGCGAAACGGCCCCAGAGCATAAAGACAATCGGTTGATCGAGCGTGTCCAAATACATCATGACGTCGGCGATGAAGGCGTTGTATTCGGGTCGAGCGTGCGATAAGGGCACGCCAGCCCGAACGGTGAGATAGGCGTTCAAAAGCAAGATGCCTTGCTCGGCCCATGGAGTCAAATCGCCATTAGAGAAGTTCATATTGATTTTGAGGTCGGATTGGATTTCTTTGTAAACGTTGATTAGCGAAGGCGGCGGATCGATGCCACGGGGAACCGAGAACGAAAGGCCCATCGCCTGACCGGGGTTATGATAAGGATCTTGGCCAATGATGACGACTTTTAAATCTTTCGGCTTGGTGAGCTTAAAAGCCTGATACACCATATCCCGCGGGGGATAAATCGTGTAGTTTTGGTACTCACTCTGCAAAAACGAATGGAGGGTTTTTGAATATTCTTTCTCTTTGACTTGGTCGAAAAGATCTTTCCAGTCCGCAATCATGCTTTTATTATCGGTCTTTTGAGAGGTGAAGTGTCAATGAGGAAGTTTTATACTTAAACCCAGTTATGAAAGTCCTTTGGCTTTTTAATCACCCCGCCCCCTATAAAATTGACTTCTTCAATACCTTAGGCCAAAAAATCGAACTGACCACGATTTTCGAGCGGACATCCGAAGGCGACCGTAAGAAGGAGTTCTATTACGAGAAGGCCAAAGCTTTTAAGGAGATCATTCTTCCGTCGATCAAATTCGGTGACTACAACAACTACTGCCCCTCGATCCTTTCTGCCCTCAAGAAAAACAAGGCCGACCTCGTGGTCATCAATGGCTGGAGCACCTTGACCGAAATGAAGGCCCTCCGTTATTTGAAACTTCATAAAATCCCCTACATTTTTGCAATCAACGGGGGAATCGCACGGGAAAACGAAGCGAAATGGAAGAGAAAGCTCAAAGAGAAGTATCTGCACGGAGCCACGCTTTATCTTTCACCCGATGCCCGCTCCTCCGACTACTTAACTTACTATGGCGTCGACCCAAGCAAAATTCGTCTTTACCCCTACTCCACCATCTTCGCTTCGGAGATCGCTTCGAAGCCTTTGAACGCCGAAGAAAAGCGAGCGACCCGCCTCAAAGAAGGCATCCCAGGCGAAGAGCTCTATCTTTCGGTCGGCAGTTTCATCTCACGGAAGAATAATAGTGAGCTTTTGCGTTATTGGAAAATGATGAGCCCGAAGAAGACGCTCCTTTTGATCGGAAACGGCCCCGAAGAAAAAAGCTACCGCGACTATATTGCGGTGAATCATTTGACGAATGTGCTGATTAAAACATTCGTGCCCCACAAAGAGATCCTCCGTTATTTCGCGATGGCCGATGCCTCGGTCTTTTTGACCAAAGAAGACATTTATGGCCACGTGGTTAATGAGTGTTTAAGCCAAGGAACGCCCGTCATTGCCTCCTTGAATGCCAACTCGGCTCGCAAATTAATCCAGAACGGAGTCAATGGCTATTTGGTCTCGCTCGATAAAGAAAGCGAAGTCCGCCAAGCCCTTCAAAACCCCTTAGCCCCCTCGATGGGTGAAAAAGCGATTGAGACCGCCAAAGACAACACGATCGAAGCAATGGCTGACGCCCATATGCGCATCTTTGAGGAGGCGTTAAAAGCATGAAGATCCTCTATCTCACGACCGCCAGCGCTGAAACGGAATACACTCGTCTTTTAAACGAAGGCTATGCTCTGACGAATCCTTCGAATCAAAACTTCCACGACAAACTCATCCAAGCCCTCGCCATCAGTGACGAGGTTGCGGTGATCTCCTTCGTCCCCGCTTCCTGCAAAGACGCTTCAATAAAAGACGCGGGACTTTTCCATTACGTCAATTCGAAAGGAAGGATGATCGATCGCCTCGGCGCTAAAAAACACTCGGGGGTTGCCCTCGGAGAAAAGCTTCTCAAAGAGGGAGGCGATCTCATCCTCTTTGATGCCCTCAATCGAAGCTGCGGAAATGTGGCGATTGCTTTGGCCAAAAAGAAGAAGATCCCCGCCGTCGCCATCATAACCGATAATCCGAAAAACCTTGCAAAAGTCCCTTATTTTTACCTTAAGGCCTTCAAAAAGCATTTGAAGGCATCCCTGGCGAGTCTCGCTCTCTCCTCAGGTTTATTGGCCTCTGTGGGGATGATAGAGAAGCCTCACTTCCTTTTCGCGGGGTTGGTGGAAGAACCCAAAAGCGATCATCGTCTTTTTAGCGAAGGCCGTTACCTTTATTTCGGCGGCGCCCTTTTGGCCCGTTATGGCGTTTTGAACCTCATCGAGGCCTATAACGAAACTGCGCCGGACTACGACCTTGTTATCGCCGGCCATGAAAAGCCCTCGGCCGACTTCGAAACACTGATTCAAAGGAATCCCCGCATTCATTTCCTAGGCCAAGTCAGCAAAAGGGAAAACTATGACCTCGAAAGCCACGCCGCCCTCCTCATTAACCCTCGGCCTTATGATGAGAGACTCGATCAAGAATCGATCCCATCGAAACTCCTCGAATACCTAGCGACCCCAACGCCGATTTTATCAACCATCCACACCGCTCTTCAAAAAGAATACCCGAGTGACGTCAACTGGTTAAGTGATTCTTCTGTAGCGGGAATCAAAGCCTTTTTCCTCGCCCATCTCGATCCTCAAAAGAAATGGACGGGGCTCGTCGAAAACCATGCTCAAACGAAAGTATTAGAGCATTATGGCTTGGCGCCGATGGGTCAAGCCCTTCACGCCTTCTTGCAAGATTTAAAGACATCGACTAACTGATCCATCACCTTATTGAAATCGAAGTGGGCCGTGAAATAGGCTCTATTTTTCGCGCCCATCTCTTGCCGTTCTTGTTCGCTCAACGAACAAAGGGCATCGATGCTCTTGGCGATGCCTTCGGGCTTCTCGCTCGCAAAAAGCGCGCCACCGGCTTTTTCGAGCACTTCGCGACCATCGCCACCGATCGAAGCGAGAATGACCCGGCCATAAGCTAAGGAAGATATCAGTTTGTTCGGAATCGTTTTCGAAACTGGCGAAGCGGTGTCGGCGAGCGGAACGAGCAAAGCTGTCGCATTGGCAAAATAGGTCGGCACTTCGCTTGAAGGAACCAGCGGATGATAAACGACGATATCCTGAAGTCCTTTCTCTTTGACGAGATCCAAAACGGAGGCTAAACGGGCACCAGAACCCACGATATGGAACTGGAAGTCTTTTCGCTCTTTGAGATAAGCGCAGGCTTCAACATAATTCTCGATGAGTTGGAGGTTGCCAACGTTGCCGGCATAGACAAGGTTATAGGGTTTCTCATAGACTACCGCGTTCGAAGGGATTGGGCTGACCAGCGGAGGCTGAAGGACAAAGACGACCTTTTTCTCTGGCAATTTTAGAACATCGGAAAAGTACGCGGCGAAAGAAGGCGAGGAGATCAGGATCTCATCGGCTGAGGAATAGATTTTGCGCGAGGAACGATAAAGAAGGCGATAAGCCAAAGAATTCTTTCGGATCCTTCCCGCGATAACCGCGCTCTCGGGCCAGAGGTCCAAACAATGAATCACGTGGGGTTTGCAGTGCTTTTTTGCATAAATCCCTCCGCCTTCAACGGAGATGAGAGGGGACATGGACATCGAATAAACCAAGTCGAAGTCTTCTTGATAATGGTGGAGATAGCGTTTGCAGTTCGCCCAGAAAGAAAGATAGTTCCGAATCAGGGAAAGCCGACTCCTACCCCGGGCCGTTAACTTCAAGCGATGAACATGAACGCCATGGATCGTTTCGTCAGTGATTTTCTCATAGCCTGGCAAGATGCGACCGAAACCATAATTGGGTTTGCCCGTGACGACCGTCACCTCGTTACCGCGAGCGGAGAGGGCCTCGCAGATGGGGGTGATCACGACGTTTTCCGGGTAGTAATATTGGCAGACGACCAAAATTCGCATAGGGGAATTATCGCACACCCTGACCATAAAATCTTCAAAGCGTATAATGAATTCATTATGTTAGCCAAACGTTTGCACGAAGACCGCTTCAAACGCTTCCTCGTCGCGCCGTGGCGGAATCTCGTCAAAACCCTTTCGCCCGTCTCTTACGTGAAATGCCAATATCGCTATATCACGCATCACAAGCTCAACTTAAAGAATCCGACCCGTTACACCGAGAAGCTACAGTATCTCCGTCTTTTCGTTGATCCCAAGGATCCGAAGGTCATCCGTTGCGCTGGCCGCGTCGGCGTTCGCGACTATGTGAAGGAGTGCGGATTCGAAGAGAATTTGATCCCGTCATTAGGGGTCTATGACTCCTTTGAGCAAATCCCATTTGGCCAACTGCCAGACCGGTTCGTCATGAAGTGTTCTCACGCTTCTGGCTTCAACCTGATCGTCAAAAATAAGAGCGCCCTCAACAAAGAAGAAGCCAAGGTCAAATTCGATAAGTGGCTCAAAACCGACTATGGCAAGAAAACGATGGAACGCCATTATTCGTTCATCAAGCCACAGATCTTAATCGAGCAATACATCGGAAACGAAGATTCTTTGCCCGTCGAATACAAAATCCATGTCTTTAATGGCACCGCCCGCAATCTCTATGTCGTGACCGGACGGGGCAAAGATATCCGCTACACCCAATATTACATCGACTGGACGCCTTTTGACGGTTCTCAATTCAATGGCTGGCTCAAATCCGATGCTCCGCTCGAAAAACCGAAAAACTATGAAACAATGGTCCGGATGGCCGAAAAGTTGGCGGCTCCGTTCCCTTTCGTTCGGGTCGACCTCTACGATATCGATGGCAAAATCTACTTCGGCGAGATGACCTTTACCCCCGCCAAAGGGACGCTCATTTTCGATGACGACAAAACCGACTTCGAACAAGGAGCTTGGCTCGACATCTCGAAAGAGAGAAAACACTAGTTACTTCCAAGACGAATCCGGGAACATCACTTCATAGACCATCGCGCCCCAATAGAAGGTGCTGTCTTTGCTACGGTCGGCGCTTTCTTTGCTTATATCGATGGCCGGATCGCGGAAATTCGTATAGCTAAAGGAGAAGCCGACGATGCCCACCGTCGAAGCGATGCCAATCGCGGAAAAATTAAAGCCAAACCACGTCACGCCTTCGCCGCCCGAATCGGTTCGAACCACCACGTCTTTCGCCAAAACGCTGGTGTAGGTATAACCGCTTTCGGAAGCGACATAGAATTTAAAAGCGGCATCGAACATCGTCAAGCGGCGGACGACNGNGCCCGTCGTCGCGCTGCTCGTCACTGTCATATTCTCGAGATAGTTCGATCCACCTCTTAAAGACATCAAGAAGTAATCGCCATCGGCCATCGTTTTCGGGAAAAAGGCATCGTAACCATTCGAATCGAGTTGAACGAGGGCTCGCATATGATCGCCATTGCAATAGAGTTGGCCATCATATAGTTTGCTTAAGAAACCATTCTTGAACGCTCCATCGGTAGTCGCCAAACATTTGGTTCGGCCAAAGGAAGTACCGACATAGTCGCTATCGCGGCCAACATCGACATAGCGCCAATCATGGGCTGGATCTGTCGTTAAGGTTGTTGTCGCGCCATTCATGGTGTAATTCAGAACTTCTGGATACATCGTCTTCAGCCCTTTGCGGCTAATCACATTCCCATCGAAAGTAACATCGTTCGAGTAGGCGCCAAAATCGCCAGCGCTATCGCCATTGAAATATTGATCGCTCGTGATGGTCTTGGTTAAGGATTCTGTGCTGGTTTTGCTGGCGAAATCGTGGCGGCCCGTATAGAAATTATTCTCGAATAAGCCGCTTTCATATTGGCCAGTCGGATAAAGTTCGCTGGTCTTGGCGCACGAGAGCAAACTGAGGCCGGTGAGAGCCAAGAGAGATACTTTTAATTCCTTAGTCATGGTTTTTCACCTCCATGTTGCCTTTCTTCGCCAAAGGGAAGATTGGGGTATAGACATAGCCCAAGAAGAAGACCAATAAGAGAATCATTCCATTCCGGGCCAAGGGCGAGACATAAAGGCTCGGGTTCTCATTGAGCGGAGTCGAATCGGTTGAAAGCGAGGCATAAAGCACAGAGGAAGCAACCAAGAGCAAAATCAGAATCTTGCCTCCATCGAGCGCTTCTTCGAGATGAATGTATTTCCGGAAAGCCATGATGGCAAAAACCAGCATCACAAAGAGACCCAAAAAGCCGAGGACGCCGCCTTCGTAGAGGGCCGCGAATTCAAAGATGCGGTTATCCACGAAGAAGGAGGCGTTAACCGAGGCGCCAAGCCATTCGCCGATTTGATTGAAACCAATGCCAAAGAGGCCAGTGATATCAAAACCACCGCCGACCTTATGGAAAGCGACCGCGACACTTTCATTGGCCGCCGCCAAGAATCGGTTATTGAAGAGTTTGCCTAAGAAGCCGCTCGGGGGAATGGCAACACCCCCTCTTATGCCATTGATGAACATGATCAAAAGGAAAAGAGAACCTAAGCCCAAAGCGGCATAGCCAACGATCTTCTCCCATTTCGGAGTCGCTCGGGGGAATTTGACGAAGCGGAGCAGGAGGGCGAAGAGCACAAAGGGAATTGCCAACTTAAACCCAAAGACATAAGGAACGAAGAGCATGGCAAAGAAACCAATGTCCCCCGCCACCGCGACACCGATGAAGAGAAGCTTGTTTTTCTTCGGGGAAATAAAGAGCAAGGAAAGGAGCGAAATAGCCAAAACGAAGGCGAATTGCATCGAATATTTGAGACTGACACTCAAGATCTTAAACCCATAAAGCAAGGAATAGTCATCGGCGATAGCGATGTAGCGCCCATCGTAGAAGCGAACGTCTTTCGCATAGCGGATGGCGTAGAAGAAGCCATAATCCGCCAAGGTGGCGATCGACGAGATCAAAACCAGCAGCGCTAAACCAAAGAGAACAGCCAAAACGATCTTTTCGAGGGCCAAGCTCTTTAAGTGGCGGCACATCAGGCCAATCGCATAAAAGGCCAAGATGCCCATCAGGTTGATCANNGCGCTCGAAAAGGAAGAGAAACTCGANGTAAGCCAAAACTTCGAAAATGAGCAAAAAANNGCAAAAACGATTAAGGGNATTGAATAGTAAAACAGACGCTTTCCTTCCGCNTTGTCTTTNTTGAGCGGCACCAAGGCGTAGAAAGCCACCGCGAGAACAAAAGCGATTGCCTCATAGAGATAGGTCCAGTTATTGCCGCCGAAACTGAAGGAGACGAGGGCTAAGAAGGCTAAGACAACATATGAAAGAATCCTATCCCAATCGAGTGGCTTTTTTCCCGTCGCTGGAGTTGGATTTTCTTCGGCAAGTTCTCGCTTTTCGCTTTTTATCATTACCAATACGCTCCATTATCTATTTTNTCANNNCCTTTCGGNTTNTTCGNNGGNTCTGGGTCGAATCCANTACTCATTGANNC
>JGI20225J20221_1000635_pt2 | contig 10316 bp, 8 predicted proteins | sample BioMet4_FD_20221 | JGI IMG/M metagenome (IMG submission 20221) | reverse complement strand
GCGCACGGGTGCTTTGAAACAGAAGGCGCCAAACGGCACGTACTTTGAATTTGTTCCTGATGAAAGCATCTTTGGCAAATACAGTTTCAATATGGAATTTGTAGAGCACCGCATGTGGAACTATGCGTACTTGAACCAGGGGCTTACGATTCGCCTGAACGGAAAAGATTTTGCGAGTGAGAACGGTTTGCTCGATTTGCTCACGAATGAAATTGACACAGAATGTCTCTATGATGTGGGAAGTTATCAGGGCGAGCATTTGAAGTTTGCATTCACGCACACGAACGCGTACGGTGAAAATTATTTTTCATTTGTAAACGGCCAGTACACTGCTGACGGCGGTACGCATCTTACAGCCTTCAAAGAGGGCTTCATCAAGGGTGTGAACGACTTCTTCAAGGCTGCCTACAAGAGCGAGGACATACGCGAAGGAATAACGGCGGCTGTCTTGGTGAAGGTGAAGGACCCGGTGTTCGAAAGCCAGACGAAGAACAAGCTCGGCAATACGGACATTCGCCAGTGGATTATTTCTGAAACACAGAGCGGTCTTGACGACTGGCTGCATCATAATCCTGAAGCGGCCCGCAAGATGCAGGACAAAATCCTTGCAAACGAAAAGCTGCGCACGGAGCTTTCTGCGGTGAAGAAGGAAGCGAAGGAAGCGGCAAAGAAGATTTCGCTCAAGATTCCAAAGCTCAAGGACTGCCGCTATCATATGGAAGACGGAGAAAAGGGTGAAGACAGCATGATATTCGTGACGGAAGGAGATTCTGCTACTGGTTCAATGATTGGCTGCCGCAATGTTTCTAACCAGGCTATATTCAGCTTGCGCGGAAAGCCGGCAAACATGTTCGGCTGCCGGCAGAGCGACATCTACAAAGTTGAGGAGCTGTACAACCTGATGATGGCGCTTGGCATTGAAAACGACACGTCCGGTCTGCGCTACAGCAAAATCATCATCGCAACTGATGCTGATAACGATGGTTTCCATATTCGAAATCTTGTGCTTACGTTCTTCCTGGGCTTCTTCGAGGAGCTGGTGACGAGCGGGCGCGTGTTCATTTTGGAGACGCCGCTTTTCCGCGCACGGAACAAGAAGGAGACAATCTACTGCTATTCGGAAGATGAACGCGACAAGGCGGTGAAGAAACTTGGTTCCGGAGTTGAGGTGACACGATTCAAGGGACTTGGTGAAATCAGCCCGAACGAATTCGGCCAGTTCATTGCGCCGGAGACCATGCACCTGACGCCGGTTGAAGTGCAGGCGCTTAAGAATGTGCCGCCGCTTCTTGAATTCTACATGGGAAAGAACACACCGCAGCGCCGTGAGTTCATAGAAAAACATCTGCTTGCAGACATAGACGCATAAGGGTGGAAGAAAAATGGCATTTGTAAAAAATATATTCGACAAGAACTTTATTGAGTACGCAAGCTACGTCATACGCGACCGTGCAATTCCTGAGCTTGAGGACGGATTGAAGCCTGTTCAGCGACGCATTTTGCATACGCTCTTTGAGATGGACGACGGCAAATTCCACAAGGTGGCGAATGTCGTCGGTCAGTGCATGAAGTACCATCCGCACGGAGACGCTTCCATTGGCGACGCGCTCATCGTGCTTGCAAACAAGGAAATATTCATAGAGAAGCAGGGAAACTTCGGCAACATCTACACGGGTGACCGCGCATCTGCACCTCGTTACATTGAGTGCCGCATCCGCCCGCTCGCAAAGGACTTCATGTACAACCCGAACATCACGCAGTATATACCGAGCTATGACGGCCGCAGCAAAGAGCCGGTGGTGTTCCCCGCAAAACTTCCTATCGTACTGATTATCGGTGCGGAAGGAATTGCAGTCGGCATGAGCACGAAGATTCTGAGCCACAACATAAAGGAAGTTGTCGAGGCGGAAATCCACGCGCTCAAGAAGGAGCCGTTCAAGCTGTACCCTGACTTCCCGACGGGCGGCCTCATCGATGTGAGCAACTACAACGACGGCAACGGAACGCTTGTCACGCGTGCGAAGATGGATTTGAGCGATGAGCAAGGGGGGCAATTTGTTCATCCACCGATAGCTTCCGTAACGGCGCACCATCACCCCCAAACACCGACCAGACGCTTTATTGCCTCCGTTAGAAAAGGCAACGCGAAAGGCGTTGACAATGGTGGAAAGAATTGCCTTCGAAATCAAATGACTACACAAGCGACCATGTTGGAGATAGAATTAAAAGGCCTTCCAGGCGCTGGTGTCTACGCGAAGGGACGTGGTGAAGAGCCTCTTTGCGCTTACACTGATGTGAGCAGACGGGTGAACTGCCAGTCTGCCTCGTCATCAAGGACAACCAGCCGCAGGTGGATGGGATGCACTTGAAATCATCAAACTCCAGGCCAGAAGCTCCACGGGCATCTTGAAGGGCTGAGCTTGGAATTGAACGCGGGACGAGGCTTACCCGAAACGGCTGCACCATGCGCACCACTTGGAACGTATCTTTGTTGAGGAAGCGAATCTACAAAAAAATAGAGCAGATGAAGACGGCAGGGAAAGGCGTGGTGATAGGCGGTGCTCGGACGGTTTCAAGCCGTTTAAAAAAGAACCCTTGTGCGCGATGTGAACAACTGAAGATGTTGACACACTTTTGAAGATTCCGATTAGACGCATTTCCCTCTATGACATGAACAAGAACAAAGAGGAAGTTGATGCGATTAACAGTCGCATGAGGGAAATAAATAAGTTATTGAAGAACCTGACTGCATACGCGATAACGTATCTTACGGGAATGCTTGCAAAATTCAAGCCGGAAGAATTAGTCCGCCACACAGAAGTCAAGAAATTCAATGCTGTTGATGTGAAGGAAGTGGTGAAGCGCGACACACCGCTCCGCTACGATGAAAAAGGATATCTTGGCACAAGCGTGAGCGGCGGCGCGGAAATAGTGAAGGTTACGCCGTTCGACCGCATCTTCTTCATGCGAAAGAGCGGCATCTACACGGTGTGCGACGTCCCGGACAAGCTGTTTGTGGACACCGGCATGTGGTACTGCAACTACGCGGAGAAGGACATCATCAACAACGTGCTCTTCACCGTCATCTACCGCGACCCCAAGACAAAGTTCGCGTACATCAAGCGGTGCAGAATCGCCGCATGGATTATGAACCGCGACTACTTCATTGCCCCTGACGGCATGGAAGTGCTCTACGTTGACACGCGCGAAAAATTCACCTTCACGCTTCATTACGTGAAGAAGCCCAGAATACACACGCTTGAAGAATCGTTCAAGGCTCAGGACTATGAGGAAAAAGGACTTAAGGCAAACGGTGTGCGCTTAAGCCCGCGCGAGACTGACACTGTCGAAGCAGAACCTGCCGACGGCCAGGCAAAATTATTCTAAAGGAAATACATGACAAGTAAAAAGAGTCTGCCAAAACCAAAGTACCGTACCATGATTGCCGTGCTTAACCAGTGCGCAAAAACAAATATGAGCAAGGCTTTTTTTGCCGTGCTTGTAAATGAAATACTCTGCTCTCTGCTGTTGTCTTTTGCAACGATTCCGGTTGTGATGGACTTGGCCCGCAAGAATCCCAATCCGAACGCGCAGACATTTGAGCTGCCTTCCGTGAGAAGTTTCATCATGACCGGCGTGCTGCTTGTCATTGCTCTCTTTTTTGCAATCACTTTGATTTACGGACTGGTTGTCATTGTTGCGCGCATGGTGGAAAAGAGACGGGTGACGTTGGGATATTTATTCCAGGGGTTCAGGGAGCGTTCACGAGTGTTTAAGGCGAGTGCGATTTTTATCGTGCTTGTTTTACTGGGAACAGCTGTCTTTGTCGCCTTGGAATTATTTGTGGGAAACAAATACGCGGTTACCATAACTTCACAGGTACTTGCGCAGTCGCCGGAAAAAATAAGCAGCTATATCATCATAGCGATGTTGGTCTATGTCTTTATACAGATTATCTTCCTGCTGCCGTTTGTCTTTGTGTGGATGCTCGTTCATGCAGACAGCTCTCTGCGGCCGTTCAAGGCGTTTGTGGTGAGCGCACGCCTTTTGTTTGGAAAGGTGTTCCATTTTGTTGGATTTTTAATCTACGCGGGGGGACTGAATCTGCTTGTGCTTGTTGCGGTGAATGTGATTGATGCATTCATTCCACAAAATGCACAGACCGCGCTGCAGTTTGTTTCTGTTGTGCTCAGCATGGTCGGCTTCGTGGCGCAGTACATTGCAAAAGTCCGCATGTATATTGCCGTTCCTATTTATTTTTATTCGCTCACCGGTGTCATGCATGTGCATACTTCAGAAAATGATGAGCCGTCTGACGATGCAGGTCATCCTGATGACCGGCCGGAAATTACCGATATAACAAAGAGTGGCGGCGGGTCGTCGGAAGAAAAATGAACGTACCGCTTACTCATGGGCGCGCGGAAATTTCCGTAAAAAATTCACGTTTCATTGCGGAGATTTTTCCGGTGGCAAATCAAAGCCTGGCAAAAGAAACGCTCCGTGTGGTAAAGCAACAATACAAAGATGCATCTCATGTCGTCCATGCATTTATTACCGGCAGCTCAGGTGAAATCAACGGCATGAGCGATGACGGTGAACCTTCGGGAACGGCAGGAAGACCTGTCCTTGATGTGCTCAAGGGCAGCGGTTTGACAAATGTGCTGCTCACGGTGACAAGATATTTTGGCGGTACGCTTCTTGGCACGGGCGGACTTGTCCACGCCTATTCTGAAAGCGCAAAGGCGGTGCTGAACGTCTGCCAGAGCGAGCCGCTTGTAGAGAAGAAAAAATTTTCTTTTGCTGTTGAATACGCCCGGTACGATGACATTAAACGTATATACAAGACATTCCACATAGATTCGCTTACAGAACAGTACGGTTCACTTGTAGAGGCGCAGGGAATGATAGTTGCGCAGGAAGCGGATGAATTCCGTGTTCAGATACGCAACTGCACACACGGACAGACGGAGGTTCATTTTACATCATGCATTTGATTTTTATTAGGCACGGAGATCCCGATTATACAATTGATTCGCTGACTGCAAAAGGTGAACAGGAGGCGGTGCTGCTTGGCGAGCGAATGGCAAAATGGAGAATCACAAAATCATACGTGTCGCCGATGGGACGTGCCGTCAAAACTGCGCAGCTTGCACTCAAAAGACAAAATAAAAAGGCAGAGATCCTCAACTGGCTCCGGGAATTTAATTACCCGGTGATTGATGAAAAAAACGGTGAAAAAAGAATTGCCTGGGACTGGCTGCCGCAGGAGTACATCGCCGAGCCGCGCTATTTTGATGGAAAAGAATGGTGCGACACGCCGACAATGAAAAGCGGTGACATGGAATCTCATTACCGCGAGGTTTCATCGGGAATCGACGGCATTCTTTCTGGTTCAGGATATAAACGTGCTTCCCCGTTGTCATTTATATATCAGTGCGCTCCACATCTATCAGCTGAAGCGGCGTCTGCCGACAATCATCTTGACGCATTCCAACCAAATCTTGACGACAGAACTATTGTGTTCTTCTGCCACCTTGGCGTCATGTTTGCGGTCATTGCGCATCTTACCGGCATGAGCCCCGTTCAACTCTGGCAGGGATTCTTTGTTGCGCCGTCATCAGTGACTGTGCTGGGTGCGGAAGAGCGCGTGCCCGGTGAAGCTGTGTTCCGCGTGCAGACATTGGGCGACTGTTCACATTTGCTTTCTGCAAAGGAACCGCCGTCGGCAAGTGGATTCTTCGGCAATTGTTTTGCATACTAAAAATACTGGAATATGCGCAAAAAAAAGAATATATTGTAAGTATACTTATTGCTAGGTAATTGAAGGTTATATGCAAATTGGAACTATTCGCATTGACAAGACATATATTCATGAAACAATGCGGTATCTGCTCTTTGGACTTTCTGGTTCGGGAGTAAGTTATGCATGTTACATCTTGTTCACCCGCGCTTTTGAAATTTCATTCATTCCGGCGACACTTATGGCAAGTTTCCTTGCAAATACGTATGGTTATTTTGTGAACAATAAATTTGTGTTTATTTCGGCGCAAAGTGAAAGTCAGGGAAGGGACAGTTCCCTGCGCTACCTTCAGTACCTTTCTTCGCGCCTGTTTCTCTGTTTTACAGAATCAGTTGTGCTTTCATATTTCATAGACACGCTTGGCATGTATGACATAATGGTCAAATGTGTTTCCGGCAGTGTGGTTGGCATACTGAATTATCTGTTTACGAAGCTCGTCATCTTTGCAGAAAAGAATGACCGCTTTGCCGGATATGTGAAGTCTGTTGAAGGAAAGTACGCTCACCCTGCAGGAGTTTCTGTTGCGAAGCAGGTGGTATTCACACCGGTATTTATGATTTCCGATTGAAATGGGAAAAGCCCTGCGGCAGAAAAAATAATTTTTAAGCCGCAGGGGCTTTTTTTATGTATGCAGCACCACAAGACGTGATGCAAATTAGTCTTTTACAAAATTCCTTTTTGAGGAAGTCAAAGGTCAAGCTCCGGGATAGAGCACGTGCTTGGCTGAGCAGCTTCTGCACGCGGGGTCCTTCGCCTTCTGCTCAACTTTCGGATCGAGCACAATTCTTTCCCTTTGCCGGTTTTGCCGTCCTTTTGCAATGCCAGGTTTTGTTCCTTTGAGAACGAGCGAAGGTCGATGATGTGGCCGCGATTTTCCTTCATGTCGTTTGTGTCCATGCGAAGCGTGGTTTACTCCAGGAGTTCCCCACACGCCGCCGCCGCTTGTCCCACCATGCGCCGTTCTTGTCTCATACGGAAGTGCGTTCAGCATTGAGTGTGTGACGCCGCACTGGAACATTGCTGCTTCAGCCTGGCGGCCGGTGAGAGTCCGAAGGGGTGGTCACGTCGATGAGCATGAGGTGGTTCCTCGGTGCCGTTCGTCTGGAGGCGCATGCCGACTTCATGCATTCGTCAGCAAGCGCCCTGGTGCGTTCTTGACGATGTTCTGCCGCGTACTGCTGGTATGCCGGAGTGCGTGACTCCTTGAATGCGATTGCCTTTGCTGCCACCACATGGAGGGAGACCGGTCCGCCGAGTACCATCGGGCAGCCCTTGTTCACGTAGTCTTTTCGAATCTTTTTTTTGCAGAGGATGATTGCGCCGCGGCGGTCCGCGGAGTGTCTTGTTGTGTTGTTGAAGTGACGATGTCTGCCCACTGCACCGGGTCCGTATTCGCCGGTGAGCACTTTGCCTGCGACAAGTCCTGCGAAGTGAGCCATGTCCACCATGAGCACTGCGCCGCATTTGTCAGCAATCTGGCGGAAGCGTTTGAAATTAATCTTGCGCGGGTATGCGGAGAAGCCGGTAAGCAGAATGAGCGGCTTCACTTCCATAGCCTGCTTTTCAATTGCATCGTAGTCGAGGAGGCCTGTCTTTTCGTCAACGCCGTACGGGTGGCTCTCGAACATGCGTGCAGAGACGTTCATGCGGTAGCCGTGGGTAAGGTGTCCGCCGCAGCTGTAGTCAAGGCCCATGAGACGCTGGTTTCCAAAGCGCTTGCGGAGCATGTCGAATTGTTCAGCGGTGAGGTCCATGAGTGACTTCACGCCGAGTTCTTCAAGAGTAGGAGTTTCAACTTTCTTAGAAAGAATTGCCCAGTAGGCGACGACATTCGCATCGCAGCCGGCATGTGGCTGGACGTACGCATAGTCTGCGCCAAAAAGTTTTTCCGCTTCCTCGGCGGCTGTCTTTTCAACGGAGTCGATGTTTTCGCATCCGCCGTAATAACGGTGCTCCGGATATCCTTCCGCGTATTTGTCTGTAAGGAGGTTTCCCATGGCAGCCTGCACGTTGAGCGAGCAGTAGTTTTCGCTTGCGACGAGCTTCAGGTGTTTGCGCTGCGTGGCGAGTTCCTTCACGACGTCAGCGGCAATATCCGGTCCCACCTGGGCAACCTGCTGGAGGTTTGCAACGTAGGTGAGCATTGCTGGATTTGGCTTGCCGTTTGTCTGGGCAAGGTAATCTTCGATTGGTGTGGACATAAAACACTCCTTGTGCGGTTTTTCTTCGCTTTAGGCGATGCGCCGCTTTATAAAATGATTTTTTGCCCTCAAACCCAGGCGTGCGGTCGGGGTGAACTTCATGATGGTGCTCCATCAAAAACGCCAGAAGTATACCCCTATAGTAGCGGAAAAGTGCAGTAAATTCAATAGAATTACACTAAATACAGCCTTTTACAAGGAAAATGACGCGCTTTTGGCGGCGAAGGCGCTTTCTTTTAAGCAGCTCTATTGTCAGAAAAGACAAAAAAAACTAAACTCAGCGTATGAAAGACAGAATATATATGAATGACGGATGGTATTTTTCACCCCGTTTTGAAGAGAAGATGACACAGCCCAAATACAGCGGCATCATGGAAAAAGTGCGGCTTCCGCACACGGTGAGCGTAACGCCGTTCAATGACTTTGACGAGGGTATATATCAGAAAATCAGCGCATACCGGACTTCGTTCACCACGCAGACAAGCTGGAAGAGCAAACGCATACTGCTTACCATAGAGGGCGCCGCGCACGCAAGTGAAGTGTATCTTAACGGCGTGTCTGTAGGCGCGCACAGCTGCGGCTATACATCGTTCACCATCGACCTTACTCCGTACCTGTCGGCTGCTGGTAGAAAGAATGTTCTTGTGGTAAAAGTTGACAGCCGCGAAACGCTCGACATTCCCCCGTTTGGAAATGTCATTGACTATATGACATACGGTGGAATTTACCGGGACGTATATCTTGAAGTGAAGAATCAGGTGTACATTACGGATGTAGCCGTTGCGACAAAGAACAATCACTTGAATACAACGGTGACCATCAACACGTCGCTCAACACGGAAGGCTTCCTGCTGCGTCAGACAGTCACTCCGTATGAAAACGAGGACGCCGAGCCTTCTGCAGAAATAATCGCAGGCATCTCAAACACAAAAATATTCACCGCGGCGGACGCAGCGCCTGTTCAAGCGTGGAGTCTTGAGCATCCGACGCTCTACGTGCTCAAGACAGAACTGGTGGACACAAAGGGCAAAGTCGTTGACAGAAACCGCGTGAGGTTTGGATTCAGGGACATACGTTTTGACCGTACCGGATTCTATCTCAACAATAAAAAAATAAAACTCCGCGGGTTGAACCGCCATCAGAGCTATCCGTATGTTGGCTATGCTATGCCTAAGAACATTCAGCGTGAAGATGCGGACATTTTGAAATATGAATTGGGACTCAACGAAGTGCGTACTTCTCATTACCCGCAGAGCCGGTATTTCATCGAGCGCTGCGATGAGATTGGTTTGCTCGTATTCACGGAGATTCCCGGCTGGCAGCATATTGGCGGTGCGGAGTGGCAGGATCAGGCGGTGAAGAATGTGCATGACATGATTATGCAGTACCGCAACCATCCGTCGGTGTTCATGTGGGGCGTGCGGATTAATGAAAGTGTTGACAACGATGCGCTGTACACACGCACAAACAATGTCGCGCATGAACTTGACAAGACACGTCCTACGGCAGGAGTGCGCTACCTTAAGCAGAGTCATCTGCTTGAGGATGTCTACACGTACAACGACTTCAGCCACACCGGCAAAAATGCAGGCGCGCTGCATAAGAATAAAGTCACCGACACCGATAAAGGGTACATGATTTCTGAATACAACGGTCATATGTTTCCCACAAAGACGTTTGACAGCGAGTCTCAGAGAACGGAGCACGCGCTTCGTCATGCAAACGTCCTTGACACGGTGGCGGGCTACGATGACATTGCCGGCGCAAGCGGGTGGTGTGCCTTTGACTATAATACGCACAAGGATTTTGGCAGCGGCGACCGCATCTGCTACCACGGCGTCATGGACATGTTCCGCAATCCAAAACTTGCTGCGGCGGTGTATAAAAGTCAGGCGGACTATACCGTCGCCGGAGATGTTCTTGAAGTAAGCTCCTCAATGGACAGAGGTGAATATCCGGGCTGCAACAGAGGCCCGGTATGGGTGTTCACCAACGCTGACAGCGTGTTCTCTCTAGCTAAATAAAAAGTTTCTCGCTTGCTCAAAACAGAAAACATTTGTGTGCGTCGCGTTACTCGGGCCATGCGCCGTTATATGTGAAGTGGCTTCTTTCAACAGGACAGGCATCGCCGCGCGTGTAACAACTTACTGTCTGGAGTGAAGAAGGCGCACAAGGCGTCTTTATACTAGGAGCATAGTGTTCTGCGCACGGTATACGATCAGTTAGTTAGTATTATCCAGGCACGCCTTCTAAGAACATGCCGCTCAGAAGTGCGACATATAACGGAACTACTTTTATAACAAATGTATGTAGAA
>JGI20225J20221_1003188_pt1 | contig 10367 bp, 7 predicted proteins | sample BioMet4_FD_20221 | JGI IMG/M metagenome (IMG submission 20221) | reverse complement strand
CCCTTTTTTTTCCAAAGCATCCTGTAATGCCAACGAATTCATTACCGTTGCCAGCATTCCCATATAGTCGGCTGAAACTCGATCCATTCCTTTTGCGCTGCCGGATAAGCCGCGCCATATATTACCGCCGCCTACTACGATAGCAACTTGAATACCCATTTTTGATATAGCGACCACATCATCTGCAATCTTATCTACTGTCTCAGGATCAATTCCATAGCCTACATTTCCGGCTAATGCTTCTCCGCTTAATTTTAAAACGATTCGTTTAAACTTTCTTGTATCCATATGGTGCCTCCTGTTGGGAAAGAAATTTTTCTGAAAAAACTCAGATACATGACAATACGCCACATTAGAAAATAAGAGAACACATGTGACGGTGTTCTCTTATTTGATCTTATTTAGCTTGTGCCATTACTTCCGAAACGAAGTCATCATTGCGCTTTTCCAACCCTTCGCCTAATTCGTAGCGCGTATAACGGCGGATATCAATTTTTTCACCAATCTTCGCAATATTCTCATTAATGACATGAGTAATGTCTTTGTCAGGATCTTTAATGAAAGGCTGTTCCATTAAACAATTTTCTTTATAAAATTTTTCAATTCGGCCAATTGTCATTTTTTCAACAATTTTTTCCGGTTTACCTTCATTCAATGCTTGAATACGAAGAACTTCTCTTTCATGATCAATAACAGATTCAGGAACTTCTTCTCTTTTTAAATATGTCGGTTTAGCTGCAGCAATCTGCATAGCGATGTCTTTACAAAGAGATTTAAAATTATCGGTTTGTGCAACAAAGTCGGTTTCACAATTTACTTCAACAAGGACGCCAATACGTCCATTGCCATGAATATAAGAGTAAACTAAGCCTTCAGCAGCAATACGACTTGCTTTTTTAGCTGCCGCAGCTAACCCTTTTTCACGTAAAAAATCAACAGCTTTGTCCATATCACCATCGGTAGCCGCCAGCGCTTTTTTACAGTCCATCATACCGGCACCGGTTTTTGTTCTTAAATCTTTTACCATGCTTGCAGTAATCATAATATTCCTCCTAAAATTATAATAATTATAATTCAGTTTAATAAAGGTAAGGAATCAAAATAACTCCTTACCTTTATATGATCAAAATCATTTAATTCTCAAAAAACGTCATATATTATTCTGCCGAATCTGTTACTTCGCCTTCCGCTCCAACAGTTTCGGATTCTTCGTTCTGTTCTCCCTGACGACCTTCAAGAATGGCATCTGCAATACGGCCAGTTAATAATTTAACTGCACGGATTGCATCATCGTTAGCCGGAATAGGATAATCAATTACATCGGGATCGCAATTAGTATCAACCGTAGCGATAATAGGAATATGCAGCTTACGTGCTTCAGCAACTGCAATTTCTTCTTTTTTAGGATCAATAATGAACAATGCACTTGGCAATACTTTCATTTCTTTGATACCGCCCAAATACTTCTGCAATTTATCCATTTCGTGTTTCAAACCGATAACTTCTTTTTTCGGTAATACATCAAATGTACCGTCTTCTTCTTGTTTTTCTAATGTTTTTAGACGTTTTACACGTTTTTCAATGGTCTGATAATTTGTCAGCATACCACCGAGCCAACGTTCATTTACATAAAACATGTTGCAGCGTTCTGCTTCACTTTTAATGGATTCCTGTGCTTGTTTTTTGGTGCCGACAAAAAGAACCGTACCACCTTCTGCTGCTAAATCGCGAACAAAATTATACGCTTCGTCCATTTTTTTAACGGTTTTCTGTAAATCAATAATGTAAATACCGTTACGTTCGGTAAAGATAAAACGAGCCATTTTCGGGTTCCAGCGTCTTGTTTGGTGACCAAAATGAACGCCTGCTTCTAACAATTGTTTCATAGATACTACTGCCATAATTATAATTCCTCCTGTTTTGTCCTCCGTCCGGTCATTACCTATTATCACCGAATAAACGGCACAGCAATAAGTTCGACGTGACGTGTGTATTTTTAACCTTTAATATTATATCATACCCCTAACCTGTGCACAAGTATTTTTTTAAAAGGAAACCCAAGGAACAGAAACAGCCGTATAAGCCGTATAATTAGAAAAAAACGATTGCATTCAATTGAACACAATCGTTTTCGTACTCATTAATTAAGTATATACACTTCAACACTGCGACGTCCAAACTGCATGCAGGAACCATAATCTTCCATGCATAAATCAATTCGATTCCCTACAATAGCACTCCCTGTATCAGCAGCAATTGCTTCACCGTAACCGGGGACAAAAACTCGGGAACCTAAAGGAATGACATGCGGGTCAACGGCAACTACGCCGTAATGTGCAGGTATTCCTGTAGCTGTAATACCATCGCCCGAACCATCAGTGGGAAGATAGGCAGTGGCTTCCATGCTAAATACTGCCCGATATCGTGAAATATTACCACGGGAAACTTCGACAGTTGCTCGTGTTCCAACGTGACGAATCATGGGTTTCATTTCGGCGATGACAGAGGAAGAAATTATTTCTTTGCCAACTATTTCTCCGTCTAAACTTACAATATTTGTTTTTACTGTTCTGCGTCCATTAATGCCTTCTTGAATAAGTTGTTCTTCACCTTGTGCCAGATTATCATCGGGAACGCTCTCCACAGTATAGGGAATAACTTCATCTTCCGTAACCTTTTTTTTAGATAACGTACCCACACGAATCCACATACCTTTTTGGACTTTCATTGAAGGATCACCGTAAACACGATAATTTTTTCGATCATAGCCGTATTGTTCAGCAACTTCCTGCGTTGTCTGCTTGGCTGTTTCTACAACCTGAGACTTATCTTTAAAAATCAGCATGACCGGGACAGCACGGTGTACTTCTAAAGTACTGCCAGATTTAAGCGTCGGTGTGGATAGTGCGGCTTCATCGTTAGGCCCTAAGGAAATATTCTCTTCACGCAAAAGAGCTTCTGTATTCACTGCTCGTGTAAAAACAGTATTTGTCTGACCATCAGCAGTTATCGTTACCGATTTTCCTTTTGTGACAAAACCAGTCAAGGAAACGATAACAAGCAGCGAAATAAGAATCAAATACATTTGCGTAAAGGGACCTCTTTGCAATTTATTCATCAAATCCCTCCTAAGCACTTACATTCTACCAAAGAAGGACAATGACGTCAATTTTTAATGGTTTACAATTAACAGCTAAAACATGATGATATCATATTATTTGCCATTTGTTAACCATGATCATTAACTAAAAACAATAGATACTATCTATAATGAAGGCATTATTGAGATTATATTGCATATTTTCCCACATGAAAGTAAAATTTACCAAAAAACAGTCATTAATTCGCCACTTATCGACCATAATTTTACTTTTACTACCACTTTATAATTATAAATAAACTGTATTATCTGTATTGTTGTTATAATTGTTCTTTAATTGATTTTTTGTGTCTCCTGTAAAAAGACATACAATATATGGTGCATATTATATATCCGGACAATAATTTTTAATCATTACTGTCCGGATATATAAATTAAATTATGAAATATTAATTTTTATCGATTTTTGGCAAGTCGCCATAGTTGCATATGCGTCCTTTTCTTTTCCCAATTGAATCAAGAAATTCTTCTGCCTTAGCTGTATCTTTTTCTATACCGGCAGCAACCTTCACCAATTCTTTTACATAATCCCAGTCAGTATACATACGTGCCATAACAGTTGAAGCTTCTTGATTGCCGCCGCCATGAAGTGCCATCGCAGTCCAGTTAGATCCTCTCACCATATGTTCTATGAAACGAGAGGCTCGAAGTCTGTCAAGTGCTGTGTAATCAGGGTTTCCTGGATTAAAAGCTCGTTGACAAATACTCCCTACCCCGGCACTGCGCATATCCATTTCAGAAGGTGCTGTTTCACCAAACCCAGCCAAAATATCACGGGCATACCGCACGGCATCAAACGGGATTTTTGTGCAAGTATATTTACAAGTATGAGACATCAAGGGGTTAGGAATCCAAAAGCCGCTGGGATGCTGAAATCCTTCGACTCCGGAAGCAAGCGATAACCCATATACGGTCTCTGCCGTCATAGACATTTCTGTTAACTTAGTACGAATATGTCCTGCTTTTTGCACACCGATCATATCGGCAATCAGACTGGCTGCACCGCAAAGAGCAGAACAGCCTCCGGCTTTGCATCCGCCGGCCGTAAGGCGATGAACGGCTGTAAAATAGCTAAGCAGTCTTCCAACATACGTTACTTCTCCACAGAGGAATACGCGGTCATTGGGAACAAAAACTTTATCAAAGTATACTAATGCTTGGTGATCTGCATATTTTTTACCCAAGTCGATACCTTCAATATCATCGTTCACTTCAAAAAATCGTTTATCTTGCGGTGTCCGCCCCAGCACAAAAGTAATTCCCGGTGAATCGGCGGGAACAGCACAAGCAACGGCAAAGTCTTTATCTTCCGGTTTCATATTAGTCGTTGGCACAATCACAATTTCATGAGCAAAAAGTATGCCGGTTTGATTACATTTGAAACCGCTGATAACAATACCATCGTCACGTATTTCATCGACATGTACATACATATCCTTATCTGGCTGTGCATGAGGCGGAAGGGTACGCAGTCCTTTTACATCTGTCACTGTTACTGTACAAGTTAAATCATGTTTTTGCACATAATCGAGAAATGTCATGAATCGTTCAAAATAATGCGTCCCCAAATCATGATCCATATCATAGCAAGCAGGACCTAATCCGGCGAAGGCTTCTGAGCCGGTGCAGCGGTGCGTACAGCAGCCGATTACTTCAGCCAAGGCCCGCGCAGCCCGTGTTTTTCTATTAGCATCTTCGGCAGAACGAAGCGGTGCATTATAAATGCTGACATCTTCACCATTTAAATGGGATTTTACCGTAATCAGATCTTTCCAAGCCGGGCGTTGTGCCAATTCATAAACTTTGGAGATGGCATTAAAACTCGCGGCCAATGGAGGAAATGCTGTCAAATTTTCAATTTTTTTCCCTAGAAACCAGACATTCATTGGTTTACGAGCACGAATACTGTCCTGGAATTGTTTTTTTGTCATTAACATGATAAAACCTCCTTTTATACTGTTCTGTCAAATAATTAAATGCATTTTTTTGGCAGCTGTCGTCAACTCTTCACGAAACGCCGGATGTGCAATACTGATAATCGCTTTTGCCCGCTGTGAACAAGTCATTCCCTTTAGCCGTACCACACCAAACTCTGTTACTAGATAGTCGACATCATTTCGAGTGGTACTGACACAAGAACCTTCCGTAAGAATCGGTTTTATTTTTGACAAGCTGCCTTTTTTCGCAGAAGATTTAAATGCCAGAAAAGATTTTCCACCCTTAGATGCGGCCGCTCCGCGAATAAAATCAACTTGCCCGCCTACTCCGCTGTAATTCATCATCCCCATGGTTTCCGAACATACTTGTCCGAATAAATCTACTTCCATGCAAGAGTTAATAGAAATAACATTATCATTTTGTGCAATAATTCTTGGATCGTTGACATAATCAACGGGTAAAAATTCAACGGCAGGATTGTCATCGATAAAATCATAGGTGCCGCGGGATGCAAAGGTAAAAGTTACAACTGATTTTCCCGGATGTATTTTTTTTCGTTCATTCGTAATGGCACCCGTTCGATATAAATCGACCATACTGTCACAAAACATCTCGCTATGGATACCTAAATCTTTTTTTGAAGATAAAGCTTTCGCTACCGCATTGGGGATACCTCCTATACCTAATTGCAGTGTTGCTCCATCCGGAATCATATCAGCGATCATTCCTCCGATTTTTAAATCATCATCGGTAATAGGCGGCGATGCTACTTCTGTGATAGGCGTATTATTTTCCATAAGCCCATCAATTTCAGTAATATGGATAAAAGATCCAAAAGTACGCGGCATAGTAGGATTGACTTCCAGAAAAATCTTTTTTGCCCGTTTGCGGATATCACTTAAATCCGCCGCTGTACCACAGCTGAAATATCCATGTCTATCCATAGGGGATACGGTTGCATAAAATATATCAGGAGCACCTAATATTTCCTTCCATACTAAGGGCACCTGACTATAATTAGCAGGTAAATAATCAGCACGTCCCTGCCAAATCGCTTCACGATCAAACGCACTGACAAAATGGGAAACATGGCGTATATATTTCTCCATGCCCGCTGCCATATACGACTGATTGCGAAGAGGTAGTAAGATATAATGATATATATCTGTTATTTTATTGGCTGTAGCGTATGCTGCCAACGCCGATAAAATTCCTACAGGTTCCGTAACTTGTCCATTACTGACACAAATATTCCCTGTTTTAAATTGTGCCGCGATTTCCTGCGGCAACATTTTTTTCTTTTCATATATCCTATTCCAAGTATCCATTGTCATCGCTCCTCCCTAAAAAAATTACCGGCATGTCATACATCCTTCATTTATTTATATGAAATACGTATGCCAAATACAGAAAACCTCTATTTTACCGTGCAGACGCACTGTCTAAAAAATAATACGCCACCCTGTTGATGTGTTTTTGCATCAACAGGGTGGCGTATTATTTTTAATCTGCTTAGATAACGATATCTAGAATGATGAAGAAATGCATCAAATAATGTAGATATGCATCACCGACAAAGTTTATTCATCTTTCGGGAAACTGTTGCTTGGTCTATTCCCAGTGCATGGGCCATTTCTCTGGTGGTTTTATACTTTTTAGCAGCCTGCATCAGCAATTGCCGCTCCACATCTTGTACCGCTTCCTTCATTGGCTGTATTCCATGGACAACAATTCCAGGATTGTTGTCTTCTGCTACTTTTTGAGGCAAATGTTCAGGCAAAAGCAAATTTCCGGGAACAAGTACTACCATCGTTTCAATAACATTTTCCAATTCCCGTATATTGCCCGGCCAATTTCGTTCTCCTAAAGAATGACATATTTCTAATGATAATTTTTTATTTTTTTTGTATTTTTCATTGTAGATTTGAACGAAATATCTTGCTAACGGAATAATGTCATCCCGTCGTTCCCGCAAAGGCGGGACTTCAATATTGATCACATTTAAGCGATAATATAAATCTTGCCTGAAGGTCCCGGCCTCTACCATTTTCCATAAATTGCGATTTGTGGCAGCTATGATGCGGACATCAATGGGTACCGGCTTGCTTCCGCCAATGCGCAATACTTCTTTTTCCTGAATAACACGCAGTAATTTTACTTGGGAAGCTAAACTTAGTTCGCCAATTTCATCCAGCAATAATGTGCCTGTGTTAGCTAGTTCAAAAAAACCGATTTTACCATTTTTACGGGCACCTGTAAAAGAACCATGTTCATATCCGAATAATTCAGATTCAAACAATGTATCGGGAATAGCTCCGCAGTTGATTTTAATAAGAGGCTTAGTATTTCGGTTACTGTGCTGGTAAATTGCATCAACGACTCTTTCCTTGCCAGTTCCTGATTCACCGGTAATAAGAACCGTAGAATCAACAGAAGAAACTACGTTAATGATTTCCATAATGCGAGTCATTTTTTTGCTGTGGACGATAATAGTATCCTGGACGATATCCTTGCTTTTCATATTAGCGATTTCCCGTACATAATCAGCCATAGCCAGCTCCTGTTTCTCGAGCTTGTGTCTAAGCATATTCATTGCCGATACATCTTGAATGGTTACAATAACACATGTAAGTTTCTTTTCATTAAAACTTGGAATTCCCGTATAAATTAATTTTTTACCGGCATATTCAGAGGCTACGATTACTTTATCCCGCTGCTGCAAGACCTTTTCTACAATACCTTCTCTAAAAACACCTTTTTGTACAATGAGCGTGGAAGACTGTCCGATTAACGTTTTGCGATGTACATTAAAAGTTCGTTCTACGGCTTTGTTGATGCGAATAATAATTCCATTTCCATCTGCTACGATGACCCCGTCTGCAACCGATTCAATAATTGCATCAATTTCTTTCAAGGTATTGGTTAAAATATCCACTTCCTGTGAAGCGCATACAGCATGACCGGATTCATGCAGAACCAAAATGCTCCCATTCCGTTTTTCTTTATTTTCCCAAGGATAAATATTGCAAATAATCCAATTTTCTCCATTATCAACGGAAAAACGTCCCTGTCCGTTTCCTATATCAATTTGCTCCGATAATTTTGCCAACAGTTCATGGTAATTTACATTTGATTCTTTTGCTAGTTTCTGGGCTGCCAAATTATAATAAATGGGATGTCCGTCTCGATTTACAATGAGAATAGAGCAATATATAGCATTGATGACATTTTCATAATCATGGGTAGTTAAATGCAGCAGTGTGTTGTTCATATCGATTTTCTCCTTTTTGAGTCTGAAAATCAAAGATGGCTGGAGAGCGTCTTATATAATACTATTATATATACAGTAAAATCATTCAAGCTGCTTAATTCGTTCTTCAACTTTTTTTAACAGTGTAAGCTGGGCGTATACTTTTTTCCTTGAATCAGAAACTTCCTCTCTGTGGTATGAACCATCGGCTTCCATACAATATGCTTTTACATTATCCTCCAAATACAGGTGCAAAATTTTCTTGATTCTTTGTTTATGCTGTTCGTAATCGACAGGAATCATCAATTCTACTCGTTCATTGAGATTGCGCGGCATCCAGTCTGCTGATGAAATAAACACATCTTCCCTGCCGTTATTGTAAAAATAAAATAAACGGCTGTGTTCCAAAAAACGTCCGACAATACTGCGAACCGTGATATTCTCACTAACATTTTTTATACCCGGACGCAGTACGCAAATTCCCCTTATGATTAATTCAATTTTAACACCGGCACAGGAAGCTTCATACAGTTTAGCAATAACATGTTTATCTAAAAGAGAATTCATTTTGGCTATAATTTTTGCCGGTTGGCCTGTCTTTGGCAATAGCTATTTCCTGATCTATTTCAGATATAATGCGTTCTCTTAAGTTTAAAGGAGCTACTACAAATTTATTCAAACAGGAGGATCCGAATAACCTGAACAACAGGATTAAAAAATGCGGAAGGCGTCAATGCCAATCAATGGATCTTTCGTAAAAAATACCGATATCCTGTATATATTTTTAGCCGTTAATCCGTTTATAATTTCCGGTTAGCCCAAGTGCACATATCGTCTAATGCCTTCTTCTTCCCGTCTTACTACCATTGTTAATTTTTGAATGTGTTTTTAAGCCTTGTATGCCGTATATGACATACAACCCCGATTTTCCCAGTTTACGAGCCATCAAAATATTATTCGCTTCATCAAAACGAGCCTTGACTCCCATCAACACCGTTACTTGTTTACCGTTTTCCGCAGCATCACTTTAAAGCCGCAATAATATGGAGATTCATTTGCTGACACGGTATAAGGTTTGCTTAATAGCCAAAACATGAGGATCAGAGGGCAGCTAAACGAATAAAATTTTCAACTATGGTAAATGCCTCAAAGGGATGATGAACCATAATATTCCTGTGATGAAACGGCCCTCCCAAAAAGTCCCGCTGCAGGTGCGGGGCAGCCAATTCATCAAGCGGGGCCCTGCGGTGGTAAAAATGGCTTATATCTGTAAAAATAGTCATATTCATGGAATTATGCGCCAAAATATTTTAACAATTCCAGCGGACCATTTATCATGTAAATATCTTGATCATCCAAGCTGCAGTTATGGGATAAAAAACAAGCGGTATCCGTACGACTTTGCGTTATAAGCAAAGCTTCTAAACGTACAGCAGCCTCCCTTGCGTCTTTTTTTTTTTAAAAGACTTTTCTTACTTTCTGTCCAATAAATCTTCTACACTCATCGTCAATAATCCCAGATCCGCCATCCGGGTTCATCCGAAAAAGGAGTTACCTTCTAAAAATGGTACCAGCCGGTGGAAAAAAGATGTTTTAGCGGCATACCCGCGCTTAATATCATTCCTCTAAAAGCAATAATTTCTCAAGGACTTTTGTGGTACCGCGGAAGCTTAATAATTCATATCTAAAACAGCCAGATGCGTACGGAAGTTACTGCCCTGTACGCACGGGCAGGGTCTTTTTCTTGTCCCGCCCAAAATGCAACGGCAAGATTTAAACTAAGGACTAGAAAGGGAAGGAAAAGGGATGACTGGAATCAAACCAGGCCCATTCGGAGGTTACCTACTGGATATATTTCACTTTCCAAAAAAAGTATTCAGCCCAATATCTTTTTGTTCTTCTGTAAGTTGGGGACGAACCCGCCAATATAATTGCAAACCTTTCGGTAAAGCAGCCCTTATTCCTTATTAATGCTCAAAATATCGATATTGTTGTTCCATTTACTAATATATGGGGCCA
>JGI20225J20221_1003186_pt1 | contig 10369 bp, 4 predicted proteins | sample BioMet4_FD_20221 | JGI IMG/M metagenome (IMG submission 20221) | reverse complement strand
GCGGTTCTATTATAATACAGGCGAGAGCCGAGATACAGGAGATAAAGGGAAGAGAAGTCATTATAGTCCACGAGATCCCGTATCAGGTCAACAAGGCTCTGCTCATAGAGAGCATAGCCCAGCTTGTGAAAGATAAGAAAATAAACGACATTTCCGATCTGCGCGACGAGAGCGACAGAAGGGGAATGCGCATAGTGATAGAGATAAAACGCGACGGAAACGCGCAGGTCGTACTGAACCAGCTTTACAAGCATACGCAGATGCAGATATCTTTCGGCGTTATAATGCTGGCCATAGTCGACGGAAGGCCGCATGTTCTCAGCGTCAAGGAAGTCCTTCAGCAGTATATAAGGCACCGTCAGATAGTGGTTACAAACAGGACCAGATATAATCTGAAAAAAGCTCTGGCGCGCGCGCATATACTGAAAGGTTATCTGATCGCCCTTAACAATATCGACGCCGTTGTCGATATCATTAAGAAATCTAAGGATTCGAAGGAAGCGAAATCTTCTCTGATGACAGGGTTTGATCTGAGCGATATACAGGCCCAGGCCATACTCGACATGAGACTCCATCAGCTGACGCAGCTCGAGAGCGGTGCCATACAGGCCGAACTGGCCGAACTGGAAAAGCTCATAGAGGAGTACAGAGCCATACTGGCGGATCCGCAGAAAATACTGGATATAATAAAGAAAGAGCTTATCGAAATGAAGAACAAATACGGAGATAAGCGCAGAACCGAGATAGCCGGCGCGGCGGACGAACTCAATATAGAAGACTTCATACCCGAAGAACAGGTAGTGATAAGCATGTCCCACAGCGGTTATATCAAACGTATCCCGCTCGACACTTACAGAGTACAGGGCAGGGGAGGAAAGGGTATAATAGGTTCCGAGTTGAAAGAAGACGATTTCATCGAAAAACTTTTTATAACTTCCAGCCACGCCACCATACTGATGTTCACCACCCGCGGCAAAGTATATTCGCTGCGCGGTTACGAGATCCCTGAAGCGAGCCGCACTTCGCGCGGCAAGGCCATAGTGAACCTCATACAGATGAACGATGAAAAAGTGACTTCGGTTCTGGCCTTCAGCAGTTTCAGCAATGTGAAGGATATGCAGGGTTATATAGTCATGTGCACCAGGGGCGGAACGATAAAAAAGACTCCTCTTTCCGATTTCGCTAATATCAGGCGCACAGGAATAATAGCTATCGGCCTCGGAGACGGAGACGTTCTGACCAGTGTGGAGTTCTCTTCAGGAAACGACGATATATTTATCGCGACGAAAGAAGGAATGTCCATAAGATTCGATGAGCCTGAGGTTCGTCAGATGGGCAGGAACGCCGCCGGAGTGAGAGGCATAAAACTCGCGGATAACGACCAGGTGGTCGCTATGATACCTGTTCCCAAGGACAGCATCAAACGCATACTGACGGTCTGCAGGAAGGGTTACGGTAAATGCACCGAGATCGGAGAATACAGACTTCAGCACCGCGGCGGTAGCGGTATCATCACGATTAAAGCCAATAAACGCAACGGCGAGGTCGTGGAAGCTTATCTTGTCGATCCTAAAAAGGATAATCTTATGGCCATGACGGAACACGGCAAGATAATAAGAGTGTCTCTGAATACCCTCAGATCGATAAGCCGGAACACGCAGGGAGTCCGTATCGTCGCTCTGTCGGAGGACGACACGATAGCTTCAGTGGCTCCGGTGCCGGAAGAGGACGAGCCGACCGGGCAGGAGAACCTGCTTTCGGTCCCGGCTGACAATAAAGACCCGGGTGAAGCGGTAGAAGACAAAGGCGGTCAGGATAATCCTTCGGACGAAGAGAAAGGTTCCGAAGAATAATAGTGTAGACTGCGACCGGCGGCTGGCCGCTTTGCGGTCAGCCGCCTTTTTAGGCCTGCAGAAAGATTTTCTGTAGTTTAAGCGGATGTGGTGTTTATTATGACGACGAGTTTATTTTTTTCTTATGTTTTTACTTTGACGCTGGTAATGGACCCGCTCGGAAACATCCCTATTTTTCTCAGCACTTTAAAAGTCGTGCCTGACCACAGGAGAAAAGTGGTACTGGTAAGGGAACTGCTTATAGCGCTCGTTATCATGATGGTTTTCTTATTCTTCGGCAAATCTCTCATTTCTATGCTGGCCATAGATCTCACTTCGATGCGGGTGAGCGGAGGACTTATACTTCTTATCATCGCTCTTCAGATGATATTCGCGGGCGGCGATAATAAGGAGGAAGAGGAAGGTCATACCGGTATGACGCATAATGTCCCTAAGGGAGAGCCTTTCATAGTCCCTCTCGCCATTCCTCTGGTTTCAGGCCCTTCCGTTCTCACCACTCTGCTTATTTTTACCGCCAGCGGCAAAGGCAATATGATAGAATGGTCCGGGGTCTGCGTTACTGCCTGGGTGATAAACGGCGTGGTCCTCGGTCTTATGTCCGACGCCCTGGCCAGGATACTCGGGCCGCGCGGCATGCTGGCGGTGGAGAAACTTATGGGTATGATACTGGCCACTATTTCCACCCAGATGATTATGACCGGGCTGAGGGAATTCCTTGTTAAGTAGTCTTTTCTAGGTTTTGAGTTTCTTCTGTCGGCGGACGCATTATTTTGTTTTTAAATTTTATAATCACTTTCTGATGAGCGAATTTTATTTTATCTACGATTCATTTTTAGGGACGTCGTTTTTGTATATTCCGACGGCAGAAATATTACTAAGGTAGATTTAAAGTTAAGAGCCGCAGGGAATGCCCTTATTAAGAGGCCCTGCGAACTCGAGGTGTTCGCCAGAGTTAAAGAGTGGGCTGGATATTTATTTTCGGCGGCGGATATCCTGATTTTTAAACTTCCTGTTCCAAGCCCGAAGGGAACTAAATTTTCAAAAAACGTCTGGCGTATAATCAGTAATATTCCATACGGGCATATTCTTACCTACGGGGAAAATAGCGGATATGATATCTTCCGGAAAGCGGGAACAGAATGTCGGCCAGAGCCGTGGGCGCGGCCTGCGGCAGAAATCCAGTCCCCCGTGTTTAATTCCTTGCCACAGAGTGCTGGGCCGAAGGTAACAGGACTGACGGGGTTATTCTTCCGGTCTGGAGATATAAAGATAAAACTTCTCGAACTTGAAAAGACAGAATTCGTTTTGTGAATATAATCAATTTTTTACTCCGGGGTGGCAAGTAAAATAATCTTGTAAGCGATCATTAAACTTATGTAAACTTATTTTATGGTTCTTTATCAGTTGTCTGGTAATGTGGATCATAAATAAGAGAGCCGGGGGGTTTTGATCTGACCTGTGTTTCTGTTAATTTTTAGTATATTATAACAGAGGCCCGCGGAGGGGGATTTTTTTCCCGGACAATTAAATAAAAAAATGTTTTTCAGGAGAAAAAATGGCGGTTAAAAAAATGTTTTCTGGTTTTGGGCTGTCGGCATGTTTTCCAATAGCCGCGGGCCGCTCAGACAGTTTTCAACTTCAACCCGCCGAAACTGCCGGAGAACAGGAAATAAAAATCGCTTAAGGATCAATACGATAAGGTTTTCTATTCTAATAAAATATCCCGATGAAAATCTTAAGGCCGCACTTAGCGGAATAGACTCCGTCCTTCAGAAGATAATGCTTGAGAACAGGCCTTAATTCCGAAAAGGGAAGCAGGAAAGCCTACGGATCTTTCCAACAAACTCGGACAACTCAAGGGCTGAAGATGATTTTAAGGCCGGATGCAGATAAGAGCCGCCCTCTTTGGATTATACTAAAGAGAAAAGCGGATATAGAAATACAGATAAAGAGAATGGAACTGGCCGAGAAGAAAAGCCGTTAGCGCTAACACTATATTAAAGGGCCAGGCTTGATAAACTGAAGACCGAACTGGATCTCAAGGGACAGAAAAGAAGACTGGAAAAAACAGACCAATACCGACCCGGTTTACTCGAAGAATCCTTTCGATGAGAAGAGCGGAGAACTTATAATAAGCGACAGAAGGATATCCCTCAACGGTCCAATTCTTGAAAAAACGGCTGACTACGTCACCGACAGAATACAGTATTTTAATAATATTTCCGATTATCCCATATTTATAGTCATAGACACTTCTCCCGGCGGTTCGGTGATGTCCGGATACAGGATACTCAAGGCCATGGAGTCCAGCAAGTCTCCCGTTTACGTGGTGGTTAAATCTTATGCCGCGAGCATGGCGGCGGTCATAACTACTCTCGCTGAAAAATCTTTCGTTTATCCTAATGCGATAATACTGCATCATCAGATGTCTTCGATGAGCTGGGGTAATATGACCCAGATGAAAGAACAGCTCGAACTGGCCAGACAGTGGGAAAAGAGGCTGGATACACCCGTCGTTAAGAAAATGGGAATAACTATGGACGAGTTCAGAAAAGAGATGTACGAGAAGAACTCAGACGGCGACTGGCAGGAATTCGGCGACAATGCCGTTAAATATAAATGGGCTGATTATGTCGTGAACAGAATAGACGAGACCGGCGTGGTCAAGAACCCTGATTACAGCGACGGTACTAAAAAGAATTTCTACAGTAATGAAAAAACCGATGAGAACGGCAACAGATACTTAAGTCTTCCGCGTCTGGAACCGTTTGATTTCTATTTCATTTATAATCCGGACAGATACTACAGATAAAACTGTCCGAGTGTATTTCGGGGAGCGGCCGGAGAATAAAATCTCCGGCCGCTTTTTTGCGCGGCAATACCGTGCTGCCGGAGCTTATATAAAGGTTTATGCTTAATAATTATATTTGGGCCGTGAAATATTCGGGACGGTTTATCTTTCGCGGGATAGTGGTCCGCAGATAAAATATAAATAGTTTCCGGCCGCGCGGACCGGTCTCTGTAATTGTTTATAGAGGTTTACAGTTAAATTAATGTCGGATAAATAAGAGTTTTTCTTAGTTGGAATTTATTATATTAACCGCGTTTTTTCATTCCTGTCCGAATTTCTGGTAAACTTTCAGGTCGAAAACAGATATCACGGACAGAAGATGGTCGAAGATATCGGACTGCACTCCCTCGTAGTATACCCAGTCCGTATTATTGCAGAAACAGTATATTTCAAGCGGAAGCCCTTCCGTTGTTGGGGCTAGCTGTCTGACCATGCAGGTAAAATTTCTGGATATGTTCCGGTTGTGCTTCAGGTATTCGAGGCAGTAGGCCCGGAAAGTTCCTATATTGCTTAAACGCCGGGCATTATACTCGTCGGCCCCCGTATTCGTCTCGCGGATCTGCTTTTTCTTTTTTTCCAGATATTCGCGCAGCAGATTGAATTTTTCCAGCTTTTCTATGTCGGCGTCGTTCAGAAAATGTATGCTTTTCATATCTATGTTTATAGAGCGTTTTATTCTTCGCCCTCCCGATTCCGACATTCCTCTCCAGTTAGTGAAAGCGGTAGATATGAAACTGTTGGCCGGTATATTGACTATGGTATTATCCCAGTTTCTCACGCGCACCGTGGTGAGAAGGATGTCTATTACTTCTCCGTCCGCGTTCTGGTTGGGCATCACTATCCAGTCTCCTACTCTGACAAGGTCGTTGAGTATGAGCTGGAAGCCGGACACGAGGCCCAATATCGCGTTCTGAAAGATCATTATCAGTATGGCTGACAGGGCGGTCAAGCCGCCGATAAGATAGGCCGGGTCTTTATTAGTGAGCGTCGATATGGCCAGTATTATGGTTATTATCCATATGATTATTTTTATTGCCTGTACGAGTCCTTTTACCGGTAGATTTATGCTTTTTTCGAATCTGTCCGACATAACGCCCAGAAGAGCCGACAGCGTTATGCTGACTGTGATTATCGAGAAAGCGTTGAGAACGCGGTAGAAAAGGGTATTGAGGGTCGGGTGCTGCAGATTGAGCGCTTCCATTATTACATTCGCCGAAGAAGCCAGGAACATCGTGAGAACCATGAACAGGAAGGAGCACAGAAAACTGTTTTTCCCTATAAGTTTTATCCAGCTGTTGTCTCCTATATTTTTTCTGTCGCCTATCCGGATCACTATGCCGTGCGTTATCTCGGAAAGATATTTGAATATAAAAAGTATAAAAGTGAACAGGGCCGCGGTTATTATGTACTGGCCCGCGTAAGGCAGAGAATTGAACAATCCGAGTATATGCATAGTAAACTCCAAAAAACGAGTAGAAGAATTATATCAAATATATAATTATCACAGGGCGATTAAAAGGGACCGGATAAATATTTTTATATTCTGGGGTCTAACCGAAATTATATATAATTTATAGTAACAGTATCTTAAAATTAAATTTTATAGTGCGGTTTGCTATGGGATACGACAGATTTTTACAATTGAGGCCTTTTATCGCCGGCGTGAAGCTTTACGCCGGAGCGCTGTTGTTCTATGCTTGAATCTACCATCAATAAACCGGGAAAGATCGACTGGGGTGTTTTCTTAGCCATGCTGTCCCTTATAACGCTCGGGTCGGCCGCGGTGATCTCTTCCGTTTCCGCTCTTCCGCTGGCGAAAAACATATAATAGCGGGCTCATCTGGCCGCCGTTCCGGTGGCGCTTGTTTCTTTTTTCGTTTTCTGGCGGTTTAATTATCAGATTTTTCAGGATCAGTGGAAATTCGTCTATATATTCCTTATGAATTTTTCTGTCGGGGGTCCTTATACTCGGCGTCGCCGCCAAAGGGTCGCGGTCGTGGTACAATCTCGGTTTTCTGCATATACAGCCTTCCGAATTCGCCAGAGTGGGCATAATACTGGTTCTGGCTAATTTTCTGGATAAGTACGGAGGCAGAATAGAAAATTTCAGCACCGTTATAGGAGCAGTTTCTCGTATGCGTTCCGATGTATATACTGCTGCTGCTGCAGCCTGATTTTTCGGCCATCGTTGGTCTTTTCCGGTAGTTCCCCTTATGCTTTACGCGGCAGGCGCTAAGATTTTTCATCTCGTGAGTTTTCTTATCTGGGCTTTTTTTGTCCGGCGCTCTGCCGGTTTTGTGGACTCTGCTGAGAATAAAACCGCAGCTTACGGATAATGTTTTTCGGCCGCCTGGCTGGCTTCTCTGCCGTTTCTCCCTCTGCAGTGGCTCATATTCTCGGTCGCGGTCGTTTTGGCCGCCGCGCGGCTGCCATAAAGCTCTTTCCGAAACTGTTTATCCGTATACCTTCTTTTTATATAATCGCCATGACGCGTGGTTCTCCTTTCAGGTTTTTTATACGGGTCTGTTCGTTCAGCATCATATGAAAGTGCATCAGCAGAAAAGGCTGGAGGTGTTTCCTTTCGCCGGAATCGGATTCGCGCGGGGCAGGTTATAATCTTCTTCGGCTAGAATAGCTATAGACGTCCGGAGAGATCTCCGGCAAGGGTTTCACTTCCGGGACTCGCATCCCAGACTGGTTTTCGTGCCGGAAGACATTAACGGATTTTCATACTGGGCCGTGGTGGAGAGAGCCCCACTGGCTCTTTAATACGAACATGTTTTTCGTTACTAATAATGTATATTTATTATTTATGCAAGCGAGTTTTTAAAAAGGCTAAGGACGGCGCGGGAGAATTTCGGCTTTATCTCGTGAACTGCGGCATATCAGTCTTTTTTCTTGTGTATTCTTTTCTGTTTAATAACGGCATGATGCTGGGATTTCTTCCCGTTTACAGGGCGTGCCTTTACCGGCCTCTTTCTTACGGGCGTCTCCAATCTTAGTGCCACGGGCCATGGGCCCCTGGATAGCGGGAATCAGTTTACGGCCGCAGGGACATATATTGTGTTTAAAAAAGAGATGACATCCAGTCCAGAATAAGAAGTCACGATACGGCCCGCCTTACGTCCGCGGTCGGATCGTCCCGCGCCGAACAGGCTTGGCGGGAATGATAGCAGGCGGGCGGTTGAGCGGAAGGGGGGGCTTGCCTTGTTTTCGGAAAGGGGGGGGGGGGGGGGCGGCAAGGGCCCCCAAGATTTTTGTCCGGGGCCTGGTTCTTGCCTCCAGGGGGTGGAGTGTGGGGGAGCGTCTGCGAATTTTTTGATTTTAATTTTAAGGTTTTCGTGGTCTGGACAAACGGGTTTAGGAATACGCGTCAGTGTTTATCGACGACCGATAGTTTCTAAGATCCTTTCCGCGGTGACGGATTGTGTCCTGGTCTTTTCTTCCCTTCGGTAGAAGCCGGCGCGCTGACAGCGCGAGATACCATCCTGCGGCGGAGATTCCGGCGCTTCCCACGCCGAAGACGCTTTTTTACGCTTAAGACTATCCTTCACGGGCACGGATTCGAAAAAAAGCGAGTTCGACGCAGAAGCGGGTATTGTCGCTCCTTATCCCGCGGAACTAAGGAGCAGACTGGCTGTCGTGCACAGGCGCCTAATAATAACAGCAGAGGAGGCGCTTTCACGTTTAGCGAGCGAGAAGAGAACTTGATTTTGGACTCGCAAGATAAGGGATAAAACTATTCTTCTGGCGGAGGAGCACTGGGAGAACTGAAGACCTTTTTAAGGTTTTTATATATAAGTTGTCATACGTATCGGAGTTTTGTATGAGATGAAAATGCTAAATCTGAAAGGTCCCAAAAGGGAAATTTATTCGCCCAACTAAGTCGTCTTCGAAAAGAGACTAGGATAATGGCGTATGTAGTGGAAGGACGGACGCTGGCCGATGGACTTGGGTAGCGCGAACATGAGAAAGCTAAGTCAGGATAATATAATCGCAAATATTTTACTAAGGCCTCGTGGTCTGCTAATGTGGCTTCCGGCATCTCCAGCGCTTTTATAAACGTTAGCGGTTGGTACGGAGAGAAAAAGAAGCGCCATATTTATATATATCCGACGTTCTGGGAGGTCAAAAGGAGGCCGTTATAGAAAATCTGCTAAGAGAGGAACCAGCCGAGGCTGCAATGGTTACAGTTACGAAAAGGCGCGATAAGCACCAAGGGTTGATGAAAGTCAGCCATGGACATCTCGCCTGCCCGGTCGTATCTGGCCTGACCTCCGTCTACCAGGATCTCGTAGGAGTGTCGAAGAATATATACAGTCGCCCGGAAGAAAGAACAGGCTCTCCGAAATAATGCGGCGGCTCGCGAATCCTGAGATAATGTCCCGGCAAAGGCTTGCGATAGTCAGGACGCCGAGGCGGAACGGAGCCACGGAAAAGGAGCTGGACGGCGAGTCTCAGATATCTCTTGAGACTCTGGGACATGCATATATGCTCAATACGGATCAGTCCAAACCGCCCTGGCCTTCTGCACAGCGACATGGATATGACGGTGGCAGTGGCGCGGACATACTGTCCGAGAAACAACGTCGAAGTATATATGCTCGACCGACTACGACGCCTTATAAGACAAGTGTGCTGACGATTTTGTGTCCAAGACTATCCTCCGGAAACTTAGGGAGCGATCCGTTATTTACGACGGGAGACCCGATATTCAAGGCTTTCGACGGTCGAAAAGGGATAAATAGACCCACCATCCGCAGGAATAAACAGTTCCGTTTCAGAACGGGAAGTCTGGTCATGCAAGGAGGGCGGAATCGCTTATGCAGCCATAAGACGGTCAACCCACGGGCCGTTTTCACCGGCAATAACCCACGCAGGAAGACCATCCGTTGCCGGCCGAGCTAAAATCTGGAAGCGGCCAAAAGAGATAGCCAGGGGCCAGCTGCGCCTGCGGAATTAGTAGGCGGGCAATTAATAGCTCATCTGATTTCATACGATATTGAAAAAGGCGGGCCATCCGTCATAAACTGATAGAAAGCTTTCTCAGGATGCCGTCATTCTACGGACAGGGTCAAATAATACGCATAGCTTGCTCATATGACTTGCGGCGATTCGGCTTGTTGAAATGACCTGCGCTGAGGCGCAAGAGACCAGAGCACTCTCAGTCTGATAACCGAAGAATGTCCGGAGTGCCACGGTCCGGCCGCGTATGCGCGCAAAAGTTCTATCATAAAGCTCCAGCGCGAGATGAAGAAGACCATGGGCCGGCCCGCGGATAATGCGTCTCGTATAATCCGGTGCTATTGCGAATAGACAAAAAGGCAGCCAGCGACGTTTTCGAAACGTAATATACACCGCAGCTTTAAAACTTCTTCGATCCTCTTTGTCCGGAAATTACAGGATATTCTTGGAGTGAGATACGGCTTCTATCCCGCGAAGGCCTTCGGATGTTTTATTTATATCAGGATGTCTGTAGATGCGTTGTTTAAAAAGTGTTTTTTTCATCTGTCTGTGATATCCCTTATCCGTATGTTCCCGCGAGAGCAAGATAAGCGAGGAAATTAACTAAGCAAGGCGTTTCCCGGGAAAAGAATAGCGCGCTTATGAACTTAACGACGAACTTTTATGAGCGTCTGCCCAGTCGTCATGAGTGTCTTCGCGC
>JGI20225J20221_1003185_pt1 | contig 10371 bp, 7 predicted proteins | sample BioMet4_FD_20221 | JGI IMG/M metagenome (IMG submission 20221) | reverse complement strand
TTTATACTCCTAAAACGGCGGATAGAAAAAAAGATGTGCATGGTATAATGGAGCAACTGATAGTAATTGCTGAACATGAAATTGTGCAGGATCCTGCTATGTGGTTTTGGGTGCACGATCGTTGGAAAGACGGTAAAGAAAGATACAGGAAGTTTATGGAAGGGGAAAAGGCTTAATGGAAAATTTCCAGCAACAAACACTAGCTGCGGAAGTAGCGTGTAATGGCATTGGACTACATTCAGGTAAACCGGTAGAACTTAAGTTAGTACCGGCTCCTGCAGATACGGGGATTGTTTTTATCCGCACGGATTTGCCTAATAAACCACATGTCAGAGCTGTTACGGCTAACATAACTTCCACGTTGAAAGCAACCACACTTAGCGAAAATAACGCTGAAGTTTTTACTGTAGAACATGTTATGGCGGCCTTAGCTATGACAAGAATCGATAATTGTTTTGTAGAGATGTCTTCTCCTGAGCCTCCGGTAGCTGATGGAAGTGCTGATACCTTTGTACAAGCAATATTGAAAGTTGGAAGAGTTACACAAGACAAAAAACGCAATGTTTATAAGGTTGACAAAGCATTTGCAGTTTATGACAAGGATCGCTACATATGTGTATTGCCTTATGATGGATATAGGATTACATTTACATCTATAAATTCTCATCCCATGCTGGGAACTCAAGTTTTTGACTTAGAGTGTACAGAAGATAGATTGTTGGAAGATATTGCCCCTGCTAGAACAGTAGCCTTTGTAGAAGAATTGGATGCTATGCGCAAAATGGGTATGGGTAAGGGTGGAACCACAGAAAACGTAGTTGTTTTCGATACAGACAAGATTTTGTCTGTGCCTAGGTTTAAAGATGAGCTTATTAGGCACAAAATTTTGGATGTTATAGGTGATTTATATTTGTTGGGGTCGATTCAGGCACATGTTATTGCTATGAAAACAGGGCATGCGTTTAATGCTAATGTAGCAAAACAGATAGATGATTATCGTAATGATAAATTTGAAGCAAGGAGTAAAAAAATGATTACACTAGACATTAGAGAAATTCAAAAAGTTCTTCCACATCGTTATCCTATGCTTTTAGTTGATCGCATCTTGGAGTTAGAGCCCATGAAAAGAGCAGTAGGTATAAAAAATATCACCATGAATGAATCTCAATTTATGGGACATTTCCCCGGAGATCCTATAATGCCCGGTATTATGCTAATTGAAGCTATGGCGCAGGTGGGTGGAGTAGCAATGCTTTATCCTGAAGAAAACAGAGGGAAAATTGCTGTTTTTGGTAAAATTGATAAAGTTCGTTTTCGTAAACAAGTTGTTCCCGGCGATCAATTGGTCACCACAGCCATCGTTACTAAGGTTAGAGGGACTATGGGAGTAATTAATTGCAGAGGTACCGTTGATGGAGAATTAGCTTGTGAAGGGGAATTCTTTTTTGCCATTATGGATCCTAAAGAATAAAAGAGCAGTTTTTGGTAGAAATATTGAGTATTTGAGAGTAAATGAGCTGAAATATGCAAAATTACCTTGATTTTAGCACGCCAAATTTTTCTGCGATAGCGTGACTATATAGTCGATATTTTTTTAAATAGTTATTGGGAGTGAGAAAATTATGGGATTTGATTCAGCAGTAATGCCAATACGTAAAGTTCATGAGACAGCTATCGTTTATCCCGGGGCGATTTTAGGGAGAAATGTACAAGTTGGACCTTATGCGGTTATAGGCGAACATGTAACTATTGGGGAAGGCACAATTATTCATCCACATGTGGTTATTGATGGTTATACAACCATTGGAAAGAATTGCGAGTTCTTTCCGGGGGCAAGTATTGGTGCTGCACCTCAGGATTTGAAATATAAGGGAGAAGAAACCAGCACAATTTTAGGTGATGGCGTAGTTGTGCATGAATGCGCAACCATTCACCGCGCCGTAGGCGAAGGCAATGAGACGCGTGTGGGAAATAATGTGTTACTTATGGCTTATACTCATGTAGCACATAATTGTGTAGTAGGTAATAATGTTATTATGAGTAATGTAGCTACTTTAGCGGGACATGTTATTGTAGAGGACCGGGCTGTTATCGGCGGTTTAACTGCAGTTCACCAATTCACAAAAATCGGTCGCAATTGTATGTGTGGAGGCATGAGCAAGATTACTCAAGATATACCACCTTACGTTATCGTAGCAGGAAATCCTGCTCATGTATCAGGACTAAACAGCGTAGGACTTTCCAGAGCAGGTGTTTCACCAAAAGCCCGTGAAGAATTGAAACAGGCTTTTAAGATTCTTTACCGCAGCAGATATACTCTTCAAGAGGCCATAAGTGTTATGGAACAAGAGCTTGATAGTTGTGAAGAAGTAGAACATTTTATGCGGTTCTTGCGCAATGTAGAACGTGGTATTTGTCGTGCGACGGCTCGTGGAAGTAAGGAGTAGGATACCTTATGGACAAAACCTTAGGAATATTAGCCGGTGTGGGGCATTTGCCTGTTGAAGTTGTAAGAGGAGCGAAAGCTGCAGGATACAAAACCGTAGTTATTGGTGTGGTTCCAGGTTTAGATGAAGAATTATCCAAGGTTGCGGATACTTTTTATAGCACTCACATAGGCAAATTGGGTAAAATATTGGATATTCTCAGTAAAAATGGAATTAAAGCAGTTACCATGATTGGCAAAGTGACAAAAGAAATTTTATACAGTGAAGGGGCTATAGTTCCGGACTGGCAAGCTGTAAAACTATTATCTTCTTTGCCGGATAGGCATGATGATACTATTATGCGGGCTATTGTAGACAAGCTATCTTCACAAGGTATAGAGGTTATAGATCAGACGTTCTTTTTACAAGTTTTGATGCCTGAAGCAGGGGTTTTAAGCAAAAGACAACCTACTATGGAAGAAATGGAAGATATGGACTATGGTTTTTCCATGGCAAAAAAAATTGGTGGTTTAGATATTGGACAAACAGTAGTGGTTAAAAATAAGGCTATTATGGCCGTAGAAGCTATTGAAGGTACTGATAAATGTATTTTGCGCGGAGGAGCGTTAGGCAAGAACGTTATTGTAGCAAAAACTGCAAAACCGGCTCAAGATAATCGCTTTGATATGCCAAGTGTAGGCGTCGCAACCATCGAAGCCATGATTGCAGCTGGATCTGTTGGTCTTGTTGTAGAAGCAGGACGCACTTTGCTGGTTGACAGAGAGAAGATGCTTGCGTTGGCAGACGCTCACAATATAACGGTAGTCGCTAAACAGGCAAAAAAATGCTGAATATTTTGGGGTGGACAAGCGTCCACTCTATTTTTGTGTTATAATACAGTGTGATGTTTTGTGCAATTTTTTCTTCAATAGTATTTATCAATAAATTAAGGGAGTGCTTTTTGTGATTAAAATCCTTCTTTCTGCCGGTGAAGCATCAGGCGATTTGCACGCAGCAGCCCTTACTAAAGCTATTTTGGCTTTGGAACCGACGGCAGAGATTTACGGTATGGGCGGAGAAGCTATGCGCGCCGCCGGTGGTGAAGTGGTTTTTGATATTAAAGACCATGGCGTTATGGGCATAGTTGAAGTAATTCGCAAATTACCNCAATTATATAAGTTAAAAAAAGATTTTCGTAAGCTTATGCAAGATAGGCGTCCTGACTGTTTTGTTACTATTGACTATCCGGATTTTAATATGCGGATAGCTTCTATGGCAAAAGAAATGGGGATACCAATTGTTGCCTATATTGCGCCTTCTGCTTGGGTTTGGCGTAAAGGAAGAGCAAGGGACGTTGCAAAATTAGTTAATAAAGTGGCATCAATTTTTCCTTTTGAGTATGATCTATACAAAGCAGCCGGTGCCGATGTAGAATTTGTTGGACACCCCCTAGTGGATATAGTGAAATTACATATATCTGAAACTGCGGCCAAAGCGAAAGCAGGTAAGCGTGATGGTCATCCATTGATCCTTTTATTGCCGGGCAGCCGCATAAAAGAAATTAAAAATATGCTGCCACCCATGCTTAAAGCTTTAAAAATTATTAAAGCAAAAAATCCAGGGGTGGATTTTGTTGTCCCCAGAGCTTCAACAATTCCTTTGGGAATGTTAAAGGAATTAATAGCAGTGGCCGGAGTAGAAGTGCATATTGTTGAAGGGGATACCTATGATATTATGAGTGTAGCTGATGTAGCGTTGGCTACTAGCGGTACCGTTACTTTAGAAGCTGCTTTATGCGGTTTACCATCAGTTATCTGCTATAAAACCTCGGCTATAACGGTGGCTATTGCTAGATGTTTAGTTAGGATTCCTCATATTGGCCTGCCAAATATTGTAGCCGGTCGTCAGATTTTACCGGAGTTAATTCAAGAGGAAATGACTCCTGACAATATGGCCAAAGAAGTCTTAAACTTTTTAGAGCCATCTGAACATGCACGTATTCGCAAAGAATTAAAAGATGTTGTAAAAAAATTAGGCAAATCCGGTGCTGTAGAACGGGTAGCCAAATTAATACTAAAACAGGCTGGAGAACATAAATGAACCTATATTTACGCATACTTAGCTATATAAAGCCCTATTTACCACGACTGCTTCTAGCTGCCCTTTGCACGGCCTTAGCAGCCTGTGGCAATTTGTATGTTCCTTGGATTATTCGAGACGTTATTGATCAGGTATTTTCAGAAAGAGATAGTCATCTCTTAAATTTAATTGCCTTAGGTATCGTCGCTATCTTTTTTGCCAGAGGAATATTCTTCTATGGACAAAATTATTTAATGAGCTATGTTGGAGAACGTGTGGTTATTGATATTCGTGGTGCAGTTTATCGAAAGATGCAGCAGCTAAGCACTTCATTTTATGATAAAAACAAATTGGGTACCATTATGAGTTATGTAACTAATGACGTTTCCGCACTACAATCTGCTATGGTACAAAATACGATTGATATGATTACCGAGGGGTGCATACTTATTGGTTCCGTCGGGGCAATGATTTATTTGGATTGGAAACTAACACTTTTCACTTTTTGTACTTTCCCTGTGGTACTTTTGCTTATGGATGTGTTTGGCAAAAAGATTCGTGTTGCTGGCTACAACATACAAGAATGCACGGCGGATATTACTTCTGTTTTGCAAGAAACCTTGTCTTCCGCTCGTATAATAAAATCTTTTGTGCGCGAGGAATATGAAATAAATAGGTTTGAGCGTGAAAATATGGCGAATTTTGAGGCCAATATGAAAAACGCCAAACTCATGGCAATTTTAACCCCGGTTATTGAATTTGTTGCAGCCCTTGGCGTTACCGCCATTATTTGGTTTGGTGGCAGAAGCGTTATACATGGTGAAATTACACCGGGTTCGTTAGTCGCATTTTTGGTTTATGCCGTTAATATTTCAAACCCCATTAAGAGATTAACAAGAGTTATTGGAAGTATCCAAAAAGCTTTGGCAGCCGCTCAGAGAGTATTCTATATTTTAGATTTAGAAGATGGAATTAAGGATAAACCTGACGCTATTGTTTTGCCTCCGGTTCAAGGCGCAGTGGAATTTCAACACGTAGGTTTTGCCTACAACGAGAACGAACCTGTTTTGCAGGATGTTTCTTTCAAAGTTGAACCTGGGCAGGTAGTGGCGCTAGTTGGTCCTTCAGGTGCCGGGAAATCCACAATTGCTAATTTGCTACCTCGTTTCTATGATGTTACCAGTGGAAACATTACTATCGATGGACATGATATTGAAGATGTAAGCGTTTCCTCCCTGCGCACTCAGGTAGGTATAGTGCCACAGGAAACAACGCTTTTCAACGGCAGTGTGTATGATAATATACTATACGGTCGGTTAGAAGCGACTAAAGAAGAAGTTGAGATGGCAGCCAAGGCTGCTAATGCCCATGATTTTATTTTGGAATTACCGCAAGGTTATGATACTAGCCTGGGTGACCGCGGAGTTAATATTTCCGGAGGTCAACGTCAACGTATTTCTATTGCGCGAGCCATTCTTAAAGATCCAAGAATTTTAGTTTTAGACGAAGCTACCTCCGCGTTGGATACGGAAAGTGAAAGAGTAGTGCAAGAAGCCTTAGATCGCCTTATGGTGGGAAGAACCTCTTTTGTCATTGCCCATCGTTTGTCCACAGTACAAAACGCTCATAAGATTATAGTTTTAGATAGGGGACAAATTGCTGAGATAGGTACTCATCAAGAACTTATGGCCAAACATGGCCTTTATGCCCATCTTCATGACATTCAGTTCAAGACGGCGCAATTACAAAGGGGATAATNCATGTATTACATAGTCTATAATTGTTTAATTTTAATAGTGTTCGTTATTTTCATACTGCCATATTTTATTTGGCGTTTCTTCAAAGAAAAGGGTTTCCCCAGGCGGTTTAGGCAGTCCATGGGGAGGATTAGCGATGAAGAAATAGCGGCAGTAGCTCACAAGGATTGTATTTGGATTCATGGAGCCTCTGTTGGTGAAATTGTAGCTACTAGTCCTTTGGTAAAGGAAATACGCAAGGCAATGCCTGAGGCGAAAATCCTAGTATCGGCAGTAACTACGGGCGGGTATGATATGGCCAATCAAATTATTCCTGAAGCCGATGCTATTATCTATTTCCCTATAGACTTACCATTTATTTCAGAGTCTTTTGTAAAACGGATTATGCCACGTGTTTTCATGCCGGTAGAAACAGAACTGTGGCCTAACTTTCTACGTGCTATTAAATTACGCAAGATACCTGTTATGATGGTTAATGGTAGAATTTCTGATAAATCCGTAAAATCATATCGCTATTTATTCAGCATCCTATCAGACATGTTGGGATCTGTTACTAGATTTTGTATGCAGTCTTCCATAGATGCGGCCTATATTGCACATTTGGGAGCGGAAAAACGTAAGATATATGTTACAGGAAATACTAAATTTGACCAGACCTATGCTGCAGTTACCCCTGAAGATTTAACGCGTTATAAAGAAGAGCTTGGACTTATGGATGCTTATCCCGTCTTAGTAGGGGGAAGCACCCATCCTACAGAAGAAGCAGCCTTGTTTGACTCCTTTAATGTTATTCGTAAGGAGTTTCCCAAAGCAAGAATAGTTATAGCACCACGTAAACCAGGGAGAACAGACGAAATTGTTAAGTTGGCAAAGCAATATGGATTGGAAACCGGCTTGCGTTCTAAGCTTTTGAAAGAACCTTCCCCGCGAGTCCAATATCCTGTCATTATTATTGATACCATTGGTGAATTAGGACGCATTTATGCTGTAGGTGATGCCGTTTTTGTTGGTGGGACATTAATTAAGCATGGTGGTCATAATGTATTGGAACCTGCTGCTCATGCTAAACCAATTATTGTTGGGCCTAATATGTATAATTTCAAAGATTCATTTGCACTGCTTTCTAAAGTTGGCGCCTGCAGACAAATAGAAGATGCTGGGCAGCTAACAGATGTATTGTTGGAAGTTTTTAGAGATGATGATTTGCGTGCTAGAATGGGGAAGGCCTCTTTACAAGTCATTCATGAAAACCGCGGAGCTGCGGTGCGGACTATTGAGTATTTACAGGAATTGTTGAAAATAACTGCGACTGAGAGTATGGTTAATGCTCATTATAAAGTTAACACCAGAAATATAAATGATGAAGTAAGCCCCCGTATGCGGCCAGGGGACGCAGTTACTCAATATTTAATGCAGTTGTCTCATGGCCAAGATAATAATTTTATCGATTGGCTGGTATTGGCAACTTTACGAGGTTTTTCTGTGCTTTACGAGATAGGGGTAAGAATAAAACTTTATCTTTATGAAAAGGGTATTTTTTCACGTGCTAAACTAGATTGTTGCGTTATCAGTATTGGTAACATTACAGTTGGTGGAACCGGAAAAACTCCTACTGCTCAGAAAGTTGCCGTTATGATTCAAGAAATGGATTACAGGGTTGTTATTTTGAATCGTGGTTACCGTTCTCATTGGGATCAAGAGATTGGCGTAGTATCAGACGGTAAAAAGATTTTCATGACAGCATATGAAGCAGGTGATGAGGCTTATTTAATGGCTAAGACTTTACCTGGCATCCCGGTCATTATTGGCAAGGAACGTGCTATTACAGGCAAGTTCGCTGTAGAAAAATTAGGCGCTGAAGTTATTATTATGGATGATGGATACCAACATTGGCAACTGTATCGTGACCTAGATGTAGTTTTGGTGGATACTTTGAATATGTTCGGCAATGGCAGTTTGCTTCCCCGGGGAACATTGCGTGAACCTTTAAGAAACTTGAATCGAGCAGGTTTGTTCCTTTTGACCAAAAGCGACCAAAGCTCCAGCATCTCCAGAGATACTTTGTGCGATACTCTGCATAAGTACAATCATAAGGCTCCTATTATTGAGAGTATGCATAGGCCTTGCAATTACGTAGAAATTGCTGATTGGTACAAAGGCATTAAAACTCAAGCTTTACCTCTAGAAGACCTTGATGGGCAGTCTGTTATGGTATTTTCTGCTATTGGCAATCCTTCTTCTTTTGAACAGACGCTAACCAACGAAGGTTTGGAAATTGAAGAAGCGATACGTTATCCCGATCACCATGATTATGGTATGGTTGAGATGCAATATATCATGGATAGAGCTATTAATAAAAAAGTAAAAGCGTTGGTCACTACGGCTAAAGATGCTGTGAAAATCCCTACCGAATTCATTTATTTTGAGAGAGAAGTTCCTCTCTATGTTTTAAATATGGAAATTCAAATTACTTATGGTCAGGATGACTTCGAAAAAGCAATTTCTAACGCCATCAAAAAGGAGATAAAAAGATAATGAAAGTTATGTGTGTGATTCCCGCTCGGTTTTCATCTACTAGATTACCGGGGAAACCTTTAGCATTAATTGCAGGTAAGCCTATGATTCAGCACGTTTATACTAGGGCGTGTCAAGCTAAGTTACCACAAGAGGTATTGGTGGCAACAGATGATGAAAAAGTTGTTGAAACTGTCAAAGGGTTTGGTGGAAATGTTATAATGACTTCATCAGAACATCCTAGCGGTACTGATCGTTTGGCTGAAGTTGCTTTAAAATATCCTGATGTTGATGTTATAGTTAATGTTCAAGGAGACGAACCCATGATTACGCCGCAAGTTATTGATTTGTTGGCTGAAGCTTTTATCAAAGACCCACAGCTATCTATGGCAACTCTGAAAACCTTAATGGCACCGGAGGATTATAATAATCCTAATGCAGTAAAGGTAGTAACGGATTTTCATGATTATGCTCTCTATTTTTCTCGCAGCCTGATTCCTTATCCGCGTAAAAAGCCTGAAGATTTCAAGGTTTATAAACATGTGGGCATTTACGCTTATCGCAGAGATTTTCTTTTACAGTACGCGGCTTTGGCGCCAACTCCTATGGAACAAATAGAGTCTTTGGAACAATTGCGTGTTTTAGAAAATGGTTTTAAAATAAAAGTTTTAACTAGTGATTTTCAAGGTATTGGTATTGATACTAAGGAAGACTTGGATGCGGTCAATAAAATATTTGAACAAACAAATAAAGCGTAATATAGAGATATACTGAAACTAATGATAGGAAAGAGGCTGGTAATACAGCGAAAGGAGTGAAATATGCATATTGTTAAAATAGGTAATTATGAAGTTGGACAAGGGCATCCTTTATTATTAATGGCAGGCCCTTGTGTTCTAGAAGGTTACGAGCATAGCTTAGCTATTGGGCAAGCAGTTAAAAATATCTGTACTAAACTAGGGTTATCATATGTTTTCAAGGCCTCTTATGATAAGGCCAATCGTTCATCTGTAAAATCTTTTCGTGGTCCGGGGATCGAAGAAGGGCTAAAAATCTTGGCGCAAATAAAAAAAGACTTAGGTGTGCCCATTGTTAGTGACATCCATGAAACTATTCAGGTAGAAAAAGCCGCAGAAGTTTTGGATATTTTACAAATACCCGCTTTTTTGTGTCGACAAACTGATTTAGTTTATCAGGCAGCCAAAACCGGTAAAGTAGTTAATGTGAAAAAAGGTCAATTCTTGGCGCCTTGGGATATGAAAAATGTTGTAATAAAAGTTGAAGAAGCTGGCAGCCATAATTTAATGCTTACTGAGCGTGGGGTTAGTTTCGGTTATAATACACTTGTAACGGATATGCGTTCTTTGCCAATTATGAGAGAGTTGGGGTATCCCGTAGTTATGGATGCCACACATAGCGTGCAAACGCCAGGAGGACAGGGAACCACTTCCGGTGGGCAAAGCCAGTTTGTTCCTCATATGGCTAGAGCGGCGGCGGCTGTGGGCATAGATGCTTTGTTTTTGGAAGTGCATGACAATCCGGCGGAGGCTTTGTCAGATGGAGCAAATATGGTGCGGTTAGATCAATTGGAAGAA
>JGI20225J20221_1003184_pt1 | contig 10376 bp, 13 predicted proteins | sample BioMet4_FD_20221 | JGI IMG/M metagenome (IMG submission 20221) | reverse complement strand
AGGGCTTTAGTCTTTCGCAGGTAGCGGCGAACCATCCGTTTATGGTAGAATCATTGAGTGTGACGCCATTCTCTTTATACTTCTGTATCACCCTGTAGAAAGGCAAGTGATACATGAACTTATCCATAATGATATCAGTAAGGACAGATGCTCCGGCAATGCATTTGTCTATTGCCACCACAGGTATATCCGCTATTTCGAACGCTTTCCTTTCGGGATGGAGTATCTGGATATTGGATTTGAGCACAAATTTATGGCGTATGATCCGTCTGATATACACCATTGCGGGGATTCTTTCAAGCGAATCTGTAACTTCAGGAGTCAGTTCCGTATATTCCTCGTCATTTATTTCTTTGGGGTAGATATGTTCCTCTTTAACAGGTAGTTTAGAAGTATCAAGGGGCTTGCGTGAAGGTTTTTCACTATGGCGACTTACTATTCTTTCGATATTTTTCTGCTCCAGATCCGCTTCGGCCTCAAGTCTTGCTTTCTCATCAGCACTCATCTGTTCAGGGAAGAGGTTAAGCTGAAGATTATCCGGATTCAGAGGCAGATGTTTTTCGCTCATGCTTCCAAACACCTTTTTACGGAGCCATGCAAGTTGGTTCTCCAAATTGGCTACCAACCCCTTAAGTCGTTCATTTTCTTCGCGTAATACTTGGGCTTCCGATTCTGTCATTATTCTGTCTTGTTTACAGTGTAAATATAATGAATATCAACTATTTATACAAGTAGTTAATCAATTATTTACAGCCGTAGTTACAGATTTCTCAGATGTTCCAATCGGGTTTGCCGGCTATCGGGTTTCTCTATGATGCCTTCCACCAGAAGAACCAGGTCACGCCATTGCATCGGGTATGACGCATTATTCACAGAAGAACAGTCTGGCAATACAAAAGTGCCTCTGTCCAGCATCTTGCAGTATATCACCATTCCTCCGGGTTCCCAATGGAGCAGTTTAATGCGGTTACGGCTCTTATTGATAAAGATGAACACATCTCCGTTATGAGGATTTGATCCCATCCTGTTTGTAACAAGACCACTTAATGTGTGAAAGCTTTTTCGCATATCCGTAGGCTCGCTATACAGCAGGTAGCGGTTACTGTCACCCAGACTAAACATGACCAACAGCACATAAGATTATACTTCTGAGCTGAGAGCTGTCAAGCTCACCTTGTATTCTGATCATTACCCCGCCTGCAGTCTGTAGTTCGATATTCAGATTGCTATTGACATCATTTTGAGAGCCAGAGACTCTCTTTGCTTTTCGCCTAAGGGGCGGACAAGGTATAAAAGTACCTTTATCTCCAAGTGCAAGCAGTTCATTGGGTGAATACTCATCTTTAGCCTTTTCGTATTTGCCTTTCGCATCATAAAATCGCCATTGGGCAATTCCTAATTCTTCAAGACGGGATTTAAAACTTACTTTTCGCTCAGTACAATAAAGTACAATGGAGGCTACTTCTTCTTTTGTCATCATAGTCTTATAGTTTTAGGCAAAGATAACGGCCTAACAATAATGAAAAAAGATGCAGTTCACCGGAGGCTTACCAAATAATGCTAATAACAGTATTATTGAAATTCTGATATATGCATTTTTCATATAATTGTATTCCTCGTATATCATCGTAAGATCTAAACCAATCAGACGCAAATACTATTTCGGTATCTTTATAAGTTGTTTCGTCCGTAAAATATTCACTTGCTGCTGTGTTTATTGGTATTTTCCGAGAGGAATCACAGTTCAAAAATTTAAACGGAAATGTATCTGAACACCATTTGTATTTCACGATGTTATTTTGAGAATAAACAACCATTATTGGATAGTTACCAGATTCTACAAATCTAAAAAGTGTTGCAGAAATACTTATTCCAAAATGAGTTGAAATTGAATCTATTAAGGAAAAACTAAATTTCTTTTTACAAATAAAATTTTCAAATCTTGTTGGTGGTACTAATAAGTTAGATGCAAAACAATCTGCTTCTTTCTCTATGATATTTTTCGGTTGTAAGCTACTATAAGACTTATGTAAGGAACTGCCCCTTTTCAAGGAATTTCTATGATCGTCAATAAAATAATGACCTAATTCATGGGCAAAAGAAAAACGCAATCTTTCAGGATACTGAATTGATTGTGTGTTTAAATATATGTGAAAATCACCAGAATCATGCTCCAATAGCCCATCAAAGTAATTTTGATAATCACCATAATTATACGAGATTCCAGACATATCCGCAATTATTTCCGGCTTAACCAGACTACCGAAACAATATTCTTCTGCTAAAAACTCGGCAAGCTCTATTATTTCACTTTTCCGGCTACTGCTTAGATGCTCCATTATTTTTCAATCGTGCGTTTTCTTTATCCTTTTTCATTTTACTGAGTATTTCAGCAGGTAGACTTTTACCATCTCTTGCGGCTATTGCCCAATTTGATTCAGCAGCTTCATTTATTTGGTTATTGAATGAAATTACTGGTGTTTTACGTTCATTGTTGAACACAAAATCAGGAGATTGAAACTCTTCCGGGAGTGAGTGAGTACCAATTCTTTTCTCAAAAGCAGTCATCTGTTCATCTGTTTCAGGAAAAGCATACCCTAAAGACTTTAGACCTTTACTAACATGGTGCTCAAATTCAGCATTATGCATATCAGTTACTTTTTTCATGATGATTGTTTATTTTACGATTGATAATTTGCTGTGATTTACGATATGTTCTTTTATCTTCTTTAAAGATCGACTTTTAATTTGCTGTATATTCTGTTGTGTGGTTGCATACTTATCAAGTAAATACTGACGCATTTCCTTTGGAAGTTGTTTATTGCCATCTTCATACATAATATAAGTAAGTAGTATTTCTTGTTCTCGCTCTGTGAGAGTTTCCATTGCATCTTTTAATGCATTTTGTTCTGGGGATTGAAATTCAAAATCGTTTTCTGATTTTTCATCAACTACGCTTTCTAATAAAGCTTCAAATTTTTCATCAATTCTATAGTCTCTAATGCCGCACAATAGCTGATAAAGTTCACCTTTAGCTATTCGCGACATCCATGTAGAAACCTTGCTCTTTTTCGGATCAAATGTATGCCCATAAGTATAAATGGAAATCATTGTATTTTGAAATAAGTCCTTTGCCAACTCTTCGTTTTCTGGAGTATTACAATTATGACATATAAAACAACAAAGCTTCCAAAGAAAATCCTTGTACCGATTATGAAATATGGTGAATGCTTTCTGCGCTTCAATTACATTTTCATCTTTATATGACATCAATATAAACAATTCTTCATCAGAATAGTTAGTCAAATCTTCAACATTTTTATGTAATTCTTTATCCATAAAACATTAGATATTTAATATAGTACCAAACATGACAATTTAATATTAAGAGACTAATAATTACAAAAGTAGCAAAAATTGTCATGCTTTCATCTATATATAAATGAAAACTTAAAGTTTGGTAAGTGTGATTGAATTTCATATATCAGGTTCGCTTGTCATGCTTTAAACTATAAGAAAGTATAACGAATTAATCCATTTTAAATAAATGTATATAATAGGTAAGTTTACTGAAGGTATCAAGGCTCTTGCTAGGCACTGTTTATCTAAGGATTTTTCAAACGAGCTTAATTATTTCATTTTAATAACATTAAAAAAATTATAAGCAACTACAAACCTATTCAAAACAGAAAAATTATCTAGTATTAAATTAACAACGTATTTAAAATAAATAAAATGAATATAAATAATGGGGCGCCAAATACGCAAATACCAAAAACACCTCTAAGATTTGTAATTGAGGGAAAGCAATATGAAACATTTGACCAGTATAAATCTGGTGCTGAACTCAAAGAATTGGCAGGAATTCCACTGGAAACAGAACTATTCTTATCAATTTCGAAACCCTATGCAGATGAATTGATAGAAAATGAAAAATCTGTCAATCTTGCAAGACCTGAAACAGAATACTTCTTCGTAAAAAAGAAGTTGTTATTTACTATTAATGGTGTACAACACACATGGTATAAACAATTTATACGAGGTGTACAGATTCGGAGTTTGGGTAATATCCCTGAAAATGAAGATATTTATCTAAGTCTTCCGGAAGGTTGGCAAAATGATAAAATCGAAAACGATGAAATCGTTGATTTGGCACGACCTGGTGTTGAACATTTTGTTTCAAGAAAAAACAACCTTGAAATAGAACTCATTATTGAAGGTAATCCAGTAAAATACAACAAACCAAAAATTACTTACAAAGAGGTAGTTGAATTTGGACTGGGGCAATATGACCCGAATCGTGGTTACACTGTGAAATACACCAATGGTCCAGAGCAAAACCCCAAAGGGGTTATGGCTGCTGGAACTGAAGTTTATGTTAAAGATAAAATGAGATTCAATGTCGCAAGCTGTCATAAATCATAGTCCCGACCTTTTAAGGTTGCAGAATGAAGAATTTCAAATCGAAGTAACTGGTGGATATTTAGCTATCCACCAGATACCTTATCTGAATTCACAAAAAGAAATCAAATCTGGAATTCTTGTTATGAGTTTAACTGACGCTGGAAATATAGCCATTAAGCCCAAGGATCATACTGCATTTTTTGTTGGTGAGCAACCATGTAATATTGATGGTAGTTTTGTGACTTCACTTGTAAATTCACCTCAAAAAACAAAGCTTTTCGGTGATATCACAAGTGATTTTTATCTTTCATGTCATCCTGATGGTCGTACATATTCTGATTTTTACGATAAGGTTTCAACTTATGTAAATATCATATCATCACCTGCTTTAAATTTTAATAAAGATGCATGTGCTAAATTGAAGAAACCGATATTAGTGCATGAAGACGATAGTCCCTTTGTTTATATGGATACAAATGCAAGTCGTTCAAACATTGCATTTATGAACAAACTATTCTCGCCATTAAAAATTGCGATTGTAGGTGTTGGTGGTACCGGTTCATATCTATTGGATTTTATTGCAAAAACGCCAGTTTCAGAAATTCATTTATTTGATGCGGATGTTTTAAATTCTCACAATGCGTTTCGTTCTCCTGGTGCGGCATCTGTTGAAGAGCTAAATGAGCAACCATCAAAGGTTGAATATTTAGGTCGAAAATACAGTAAAATGCATAAACGGATAATTTGTCATAATGAATATATTTCTCATGATAATATTGAGATACTCAAAACCATGAGCTATGTTTTTTTGAGCATTGATAGTGTTGACGTTAGAAATGAAATTTCAAAATATATGATAGACTCAGGCTTGTCTTTTATCGATTCTGGGTTAGGTATAAATTTGTCTGACAATAAACTTTCTGGATTAGTGCGTATAACCTCGGGATTTCCGGAACATTATTCTCATTTAAAAGAAGCTTTTAGAGGTATTGACATTAAAGATGATGTTTACGAAAGTAATATTCAAATAGCAGAACTTAACGCTTTTGCAGCAATACAGGCAATTATCAAATGGAAGAAAATGATTGGATTCTATCGGGATTCTTTTAATGAAAAAAATTCTGTCTATTCCATAGATGACAACGACATATACAATGACAATGGAGAAAAATAGGAATTTTAAACTTGAGTTTGTTCATTATATGCCCAAAGAATTAAATCAAGGAGTATTGTATATCTCTATGGAATACTCCTTGGTTATGCATTTGTGCGCTTGTGGATGTGGAGAAAAGGTTGCAACACCTTTATCTCCTGAAGATTGGAAGCTTTATTACGATGGTGAGGCAATTACACTCTCTCCATCAGTTGGTAATTGGGATTTTCCTTGTCTGTCTCACTACTGGATAAGAAGAAATAATGCAATCTTTGTCGAAAAAATCAATGATGAGAATAGAAACAATAAACTGGTGAAACAGAAAGAATATCATAATTCGTTGTTTTCGACATTAAAAAGGTTTAAATCTCTCACGAAGAAAACTAAGAAAAAAAAGAAATAAGATCATGTCTACGCTGATTTAAACCAAATTGGCAAATAGAACTTCGTCATTTCACCTACTGGACAAATTTGTATAGATGTCAATACAAATTTATCCAGTAGGTTTTATCGTTTAACTTTCCTTAAATAAAGGTTAGGCTTTGCCTGAAAGTTCATTACGGGCAGCTCCGCAGGGCAATCCCCAGCCACAAAAAATCCCCACCATTCGTTCCTCATGGCTTGGACGGTCTTTTTTGTGGCTTCCGCACAATCAACCCTTCTGTTGTTTTTTTCTCTGTCACACTTTTTGCAGAAGGCAAAAAAGACGTTTGCACTCCAACCGCCACCACCGTGCCGCACTTGCGCCAGAAAAAAAACAACTCAAAGCTATTATACATAACATGTAGTTATGGTCGTTCCCTTGCCCGAAAGCAAATCAATAGGGAAGCCCATAACCTAATTATGTATAATAGCCGCACAAGATCAACGCTTTGCCCCGCTGCGCTGCCCGAAGAGCCTCATGATTTCCCCACCACCCATCAGTTGTGCAGAAAATAAAAAACATGTGGTTGTTTGTCCATGTGCTTTCAGTATATAATTTCCATTTTCGCTCCATTCCGTTCCAGGAGCTGCGTTCGTTCCTCACGCTGACCCCTGATACTGCATTTCACTTTCATTCCAATCATACACTTCAGCACCCCGCGGCTTCGGGAAATACTCATTTCCATTTCGCAAGCTTCATTCATTCCGTTTTCCCCAAGCCCTTTTCCCACGCTTTCTTCCCCTCTCCTTAAGGAGAGGGGTCAGGGGTGAGGTATATGTTTTTCATTTCTGCGTAGAGTTTGCCCCATTAATCGCCTAAAGGCAGAGCGGAAAGTAATCACACCTTATCGGTGCGTTGCTGTGCGTTCCGCAAATGTAAGAGCCACAATAAGACCCCACCACCCATTAGTTGTGCAGTAAAATAAAAACATTCCGGGTTGATTTATCCATGCGCTTGCGGTATATGCATTCATTCAAGCCCATTACATTCCGCTTTCATTTCATGCACACACCTCAGCACCGCACAGCTTCGGTAGTCTCCTTCCTTTCCATTCCGCAAGCTCCATTAATTCAGTCAGTCACTACCCAAGCCATTTTCCCACGCATTTCCAGCGGTATGTTTTATTTTCTGCGGCGTGTAAGCCCCAATAGAAAGAATCCTTTTGGTTTTGATTAGGAATGGTTTCTTTTTCCAAAAGGATTCAAAAGACAAATACAACAAGGATTTTTTGAGTATAATATTACCAACAAAAAATTAAAAAATCTAGCAAAGATAAGGCGGCCAACACATATCCACGCTTTGGGCAGTAAAGGTCAAGCCCTCCGGGTTTTCGCCATAATCTCCACACTTTCGTTTCACTTCAGGTAGTATTTTGCCGAAAAACCTTGACAGCCCAATCCGGCCGCCTAAGAAGATGGCTATATTTTTCTTTTTTTTTCTTCCTCTTTTTTTCTTTCTCTTTTCTGGGGGTAAAAATTATTTACGGGCGGAGCAGCTGCTTTTAGTTTTTACCATTTAATCCTAGGGTCATGTGTACTTTCATTATCAAATCTTATCGTCAGGGCGTTGTTTATAATATGCCCCATTTCTTCATTTTGAACAAAGGAAATAACAGCGGAAAGCCTTTATTCGCTCCCTGTCCAAATTGTTTCGTAATCCGCTTTCAATGCGAAGAAGAAATGGAACAAATCTACTGGCTATTGTATAGTTTGTGGCAGTCTAAAGCCTTTTATCCGCTGTTGCGGGGTTCGGTTATTCCCTTTGTGGTTCTCAGGGATGTAAAGTCTTGCCTTTTGGATGGTTTAAATATGGTGGCTGAAAATCCGGCTCAGTTTGAAAAAGCTGTGGCAGCTCTTCGAAGTCTTGAAGCCATGGAAAAGAATTTCAGGCAAAACATAAAGCTGGTTCAGGATGCGAAGCGAATGCTTTTCTACAAGTACATTTCATAAAAGCTACATTCTTGCATTAGTTAGCATTGGCGGAAAAACGAGAATAACTTTTTTCGGGCTCGATGGGACGGCCCAAAAAGTTATTGCCCGTTTCCCGAGCGATGGGTGCAAATAATCAAACTAGAACAAAAAAAGCCTCCCGATCTGGGAGGCTTCACTACTACAAAAGGTTACCGCACCGGAAAATAGTAGTTTTTTAGCGGTTTTTCCGCCTGAAAAAATTCTTCAAAAGTAATGAAACGACAAAACTCACAACAGCGCCTACAACGGCAAGAATAATAGTCCTTACCAGGTCTCCTATAAACACGTTGCTAAACACTGATAGCAACATACCGCCGCAAGTACCGGCATACACTTGGCCGTCGCTGTTTGTTTCAATGAGTTTCATTGTTCGATTCAGTTTTATTAGTAGTGTCTACTGCCGTTTGACTAACGGCTGTTACCACTCCGCCAGCCAATATTACATATCCGGCTGCGGCAACCAGTCCGGCCGGAAGTGCTATGGGTGAAGCTAAAATTGCTCCACCGGCAGCTGCCAGGGCTAAACCGATTGTACGTAAGGTTTTGAAAAACTTAGGAGTGGGAGCTTTCACTCGTTGTACGATGTTCATTTCATTCGGATTGCTAACTATAGCGTTATTATCTTTTTCCATAAATCTTGAATTGTATTTTAATTTTAAATTCTACCTCTCTAAGAATTAAAGCCCCTCCTTTGGAGGGTTGGGGAGGCTTTAAACAACTTCAACAATAGCTAACACGTTGTAAGCATTGTTATTCAACGAATAATCTACGTTATTTACCGATTGTACAAAGTCAATCGACAAAAGAGTAAAATGAGTCCCATCAATTACCGGTACTGTTGCCGGCTTTAAAGATACAGCTTGAGCTGCGGCATCGGTTGCAATACGCAATGGAGCAGAAACAATCATTTCTGATTCACCGGTCAAAAAGTTGATACTGGCAAAACCACTTTTCAAAATGATATGAGATGCCCCGCTAGGCAAACTAATATCTTTCTGTGGGCTTAATTCGGCAATTTTAATTTCACCGGTTGCAGTGTCGGTTTCAAGCGCTTTGTACAAAACTGTACCAAGAGCTGCATTTACATTGAAGTTAAACCCAATCAACAAAGCTTTAGCTTCAGCTTTTGCCATGCCTTCAGCTGCACTTCGTTCACCTCTGGCATTGGCTTCGTCCATGTTTTTAATTTGAGCCATAACCTGAGTAAGCCTTGCGGTCACTCGGCCATCTGATGCATCTTTGCCTAATGCCCGAACTGCATCACGCAATAACTTTCCTGCTGAAGCTGCATTACCAAACTCAGCGCCATTTTCACGGGTTCGTGCAAATCCCGGATCATTCGCAATTCGCGAAGCATCCACGCCACCTTTTTCCCGGGCCAGATAACCATCTTGTGATTTGTAGAACGTAATTCCACCGATGGTTCCTTGTAATTTTAGAATACTTTTTTGTTGTGCCATAATTCTATGTTTTTAAATTATTGGAACAAAAGTATAGTTGTAAATTCCAATTTATAGCAAAGGCACTTCCGCCTTTGTCTATCCTTTCCGTTTTTTCCTAAACAGACTTATTTAGATATGCATTAAATTTGTAATTTTGTATCAAATATGAAGAGAAATGGAAGTAAAACGTATTTGTATCTATCCGAAAGATATCCAGCGTATCACCGGAAAGAGTGAACGTTATGGAAGGTTGTTGCTTGCTAAGATAAAAGAACGCAACGAAAAGGAAGAACACCAGTTCGTAACAGTAGACGAATTCTGCCGGTACACAGGATTGAAAATTGATCAGGTTGCCCCGTTTATTGCGGGATAGTTCCTCATGTATGGATGAAGTAGGACAAAGCCCTATCAACGCCCTACATAGTGTATGAAAAAAAGCCATATTGGTGCAACAATACAGCTTTCATTCAAAACCTCTCGAAATACTCTCTATTACTCTTTCAGAATATATCCGATCGGATTCCTCGGTTTATCTTCCAATTCCTTTTGGCTTGACAGTTCTGTTAGTGCCTGATAGATATCATTGAATTGCATATTGGTTTCCACCATAAACTCTTCTAGCTTACGGTTAAGCTCCACATAACCGAGTGCATATTGGCGTAGAATAACAAATGCCCGGATAATTTGGACGTTCACCTCAATAGCTCTCTCGCTTCGTAATACGCTCGAAAGCATGGCTACCCCTTGTTCTGTTTATGTAAACAAAAAGATTATGTAATCTTAGCCTTCTATCTCTATTGTTTTCATTATTGATATAGAGTATTCTGTTTACATAATCTTTCTGTTATTGTTAGAGGCTCTTCAACCATTCAAGTAAATCGGAGTCTATCATCCATGAAGGTTGTCCGTTTTTGTTCTTTTCAACTGTCTCTACATATGCTTTCTCAAGAGCTTCTCTTTTTAATTTACCATCAGCGCGAGCA
>JGI20225J20221_1003182_pt1 | contig 10385 bp, 13 predicted proteins | sample BioMet4_FD_20221 | JGI IMG/M metagenome (IMG submission 20221) | reverse complement strand
AATCCTCTTCCCGGCGACGTGCCTCTGCCTGCTGACGACGCAGGTTTAGCTCGGCAAGCTGCTTACGCAGGGCGAGGATCTGCTGCATCAGCGGCCCGAGGCGGGAGAAATAGAGATCGTTGAACTCATCAAGCTGTTGTACCCGCGCATTGCGGCGGTCAATCAGATCGCGCAGACGCTCTTCCAGTGCTTTAAGCTCCAGTTTGCTGGCCGCCACCTGTGGGTCACGCCATTGTGTAATGGCGCGCTGGCTCTGTAGCCAGGCGGTGATGGCCGCAATGGCGGCGGTATAGTTTTTCTGCTCAAGCGCCACGACGATTGCCTGTAGCTCATCGTCAAACGCTTCATTTTTCAGCCGTGTCAGCTGGCTCTGGATGATGTCGTCATCTTCCAGTTCAATGGCATTTTTAATGATTTCTAGCCGTTTGATCGGTGTGCTCATGATGCCTTTCGCTTTGGCGCTTAAGTATTTGAGTTAAGGTTAGTTGTTGTAAAAGCTACAGGAAATAATACACACGGATGATGATCGGCGCGATGGGGGATTTCTTTAGTTTTTAGGGTTTGTGAAGATAAGAGAGGTTTGTCGCGATCCTTCTGGAAGGAGGTGTGTGGAACGACTATCGGGAGACTTACAGAGCTTTATCCGCTATTGACGGAGTTTAGCTCTTTTGAGTGCTCATTTTTTATTCTTAATTTGGCTTTTTCATTAATTTATTTTCGATAGGTTGGCTGTTTTTATTGTTTTTCAGATTTCGTTTGAAATTGGTCTACTGCATACCAACTTCATGATGAGAACTTTATTCAGGTGAATAAAGGCTTATCTCAGAGGCATGTCATGAAAATAAAAAACTTAAATAACACAACTGGTAAGGTATGTAGTTGCGATTCTTGGCTAAAACATTGGGAGAATATTTCCGGACAAGAAAGTTCATCTTGCGGCAACCAGGATTGCTTTAATATGGCTGAAGTTGGTGGACATGTGAAGAAATGTGATGAGGATGATAATTCACACTACATCGTGCCGTTGTGTAAAACCTGTAACAGCAGTAGCAATGTCGATGAATTTGAATTATGGAGCCGCTATACGTTGGTTTCAGCTGCCAGTACGTCGTGTGTGAAGCGTTCTGCTGCTTAGTTTTTATCCACCAGGTATTCACTTTATTAAATTTTGCCTGAAGGTAAGGTGAGGGTTAAAACCTGGCGCATATAGTTAAATGTTATCACTCTGAATTATTTGCCGGGATCCCCGGCTTTTTTTCGTCCTGGGACCGGGCAAACAGATCAATATCGATCATTCAGACTTTCCGCTGGAGGAAGCCGGATAAACCGCGTTCCTAAAAGATACGCGCAAACTCGCCATTTATCGCACCCTCTGCACCTTCCGTATCGCGCACCACTGAAACTGTACCCGACAAGCCGCAACAGACAACCGTTGCAGTAGTCTCACCATCTCCTTATATCAAACGCATCAATCAAAACAGATCGCGCCTACAGCGAGGCGCTGGGCGCGTCACAGCATGACAAAAATAATCTTTCTCAGACAAAAATCGCACTACACCGCACCCGCCTGCGGTTTTTGGATAGATAAAATTTTTCAGTTTTATTTTTCTACAAACCAACACTCAGGACAGCGCCAGCACTGGCGGTTTTACGGAGAACGTGAACTGAAATGATTGAAAAAAAATTCAGTGTTTTTCAGTTTGAAAGATCAGTAGAGGATCTAAGAAAAATATCAACATTATGAAAAATAATAGAAAAATAAATTTTACGTGATTTCTAGATGATCAAACTTGTCGGGGTGAGCAGCGAGTTGAATCCAGAAAAGCCAGGGTTAGTGAGGGCTGTGGATGTTTGGTGCAGATTTTTAAAACTGAAAAACGTCTAAGGATTTACATATCGATAAGGCCATAAAGACTATGGCCTTAAAGTTTCTAACTATGCAGGTATGAGACCAATTGAATAGTAAGTGATTGGATAGTTAGTTTCATCAACCCCAGAGGCTACAGAAATGATGAACCACTCTCCTGATTCTAAGTATTTGTTTAAATTAGGAATATTATTAGATGAGATAATTTTAACTTCTTTGATTTGTTTTAATATTTCTACATCACTACTTTTCACTTGATAAGTCATAAGTCATCCATTGATAGATAGTTGCGTTTAAAAAATAGTCTATCGCACGAGGCAAGCACACAAGGTTAGTAAAACAACTGCGACACTTTTGAGACACTTAACGAGATGGGTAACTAGAGGAAATGAATGAAAAAATCATAACCTTTTGTTTTTAAATAAGAAAATTGGTGGCCCCTGCTGGACTTGAACCAGCGACCAAGCGATTATGAGAAAAAGTCACACATATTTTGCTATGGTTTCTTTTTATTCATTTTGTTGTATTTCAATAAATTATATGTTTGTGGTTACTAACGTAAAATCATGTTTATTCCCTTCTAATGACGTTATGCGGTAGCCTATAGGGAGCCTGGCTTTTTACAGACCGTGTACCAAACGATTTTGATAGCGATTTTAGACATGATTTTTAACCCTGAAAGGGAGGTTGGTATCCTGGAATGGAGCCTTTTAAGTTCACCAAATCCAAAATAAGCGATCTTCCTGCGGCTCCAAAGGGCCGACAGGATGAATATTTTGATAGCCATGTCAGAGGGTTGCGCCTCAGAGTTGGGGCTACTGGCCTGAAAACGTTCTACGCCGTCAGGAAGGTTAAGGGAAAGTTTATAAGGACTGCGCTCGGGCGGTTTCCGGAGATATCCGTTGAGCAAGCCCGCACAATGGCGCTTGAAGCGCTGGGAGGGATAGGAGCGACAGGAAAGAACCCCAATGAGACAAAGAAAGAAGCGCAAAGAGCTAATGTTAGCCTCCGTGACGCAATGGAATTGTACATAAAGACGCGGGGAGATCGCCTCAAAGAAGCAACTGCAAATCAATATCGGCGTTTACTGGCTAATTTCTCGGGTGACTGGCTGGACAGGCCAATAGCAAAAATATCACGAGATGATACACAGAACAGACATAAAGCCATTACAGAAGGATCTGTCTGGTTCGGAACTGAATTATCAAAATTACGTAAAGGCGTTGGCACAGGTAGTAAAGCGCAGGCAGATTTATGGGGACGAGCATTAAGGGCGGTCTATAATTTTGCCTACGATAATTATCGTGGCAATGACGGGGTGAAGCTATTACCAGAACCGCCAACAATTGCATTAAGCACAAAACGTCAGTGGCATGGCTTGGTAAGAAAAAATACCCGTATACGGAATCATGAATTAGGGCGATGGTTCAGAGCCGTCAAGGCAGTCAGAGAAGAAGCGGAGATTAATCGCGATGACTACATTGCTGCAATTTGTGATGCACTTGATATGGCTTTATTTACGGGCCTCCGTCGTGGTGAAGTATTCGGTTTAGAATGGGAAAGAGTTAATATTGATGGGAGATATTTTTGGATAGATAAGACTAAAAATGGTGAACCGCTGGAGCTTCCATTAACTAATACACTACTATCAATTATTAAACGTAGATTGAAGTATAGAAATGATGGGGATATTTATGTTTTTACGGCAGCGAAAGGCGGTAAAATAACTGACCCTCGCAGAGCCATTGATAAAATAGTAGATAAAACAAAAGAATTTGCTACTGATGGCGAGAAACCAATTGAGTTCACCTGTCATGATGCGAGAAGAACATTTGCTACATTAGCTGAATTGAGCGGGGTTGGAACATATGTACTTAAATGTTTGATGAATCATAAAACAGGAAGAACATCTGATGTTACTCAAGGCTATATTACCCTTCCTGTTGAAGAATTAATGGAACCAGCAACAAAAATTGAAATGAACATTCTCAGAATCGCAGGGATGGAGTCAATAAAGACGGGCGTGGAAAGTATACTGGAATCATTGACAGAGGATGATAAAAAATATCTTCTTTCTGAATTATTGAGGGAGATAAAATGAATACTTACGGTAGATGGAACAAAAAAGATGAAGAAAGGGATTATATTAACGAAACCATTAAACGGATTCTTCCAGAAGTAGAGTCCTACGGTGTTTTGTCTGCAAGTGTAATCACTATATATAATGATGCAATCACCGATGCTGTTCGGGATGGAATGTGTGTGTATAACATATATGAAAGTCTTGTGGTTTGGCTGGAGAGTATCGCATTGCGAGAGGTAAAATTCAAAATGCAACGCGTCTCCTCCGTAGTGAAGGTAAATAAAGATGATGGGAAAACATTAAATCCAGAATTGGCGTTCAAAGAACTAAAGGTTATGGCTAAAGAATATGCTGTTTCGTTTGATGAAACAGAGTTAAACATGTTTTCTATAAGTCTATATTTGAGGTCTGTTGGAATGGTACAGCAGGCCGAAAGCCTTTTGACTGTAATAACTAATATTTTGGTCAAAAGGCTTTATGTTGATTATTTCAAGGAGCAGTTTTGCAAAAGTATATCATCATGCGTTTCTTCTGGATTATTAACTGCTCAACTTGAAGAGTTTAGCTATCAGGAGAAAACAAAGAGAGGGCCAAGAAATAAACATTATAGTGAGGTTCTTAGGGTCGTTAATCTGACGCTGGAGCAATATCCTGATATATCGACATATTCTCTTTCAAACAAATTGTCAGTCCATCTTTCTTCGCACCGAGATGCGCCATCGATTCAAACGTTAAGGCGATGGGTTCAGAGCATTCGTGATGAAAATCATCAAATTCCCCAGGAACCGTACACAAAGAGATTCAAACTTGTATTATGATAACTGATTGATTTTTAAATGCTCATTAGTTTTGTGAGTATAGTCACTTATCGTTTGTGATCTTACTATTAGCGTTATGATTCTTTTGTCTGGCTAATTTTCAATTTATCTTTTTCACCATGTTAACCAACATCCTCAAGGTGCCAAAGATGGAATTGAAAGACAGAATGACCCGTAAAGAAGCTGCTGACTATATCGGCGTAACCCCTGCAACAATGGCTAATTGGGCCTGTACCGGGAGAGTCCGACTCCCCTATTACAAAGCGGGCTTAAAGAAAGTGATCTACCTCAAAAGTGATCTCGATGAGTATCTCAAGTCCACTCGCCGCGAACAGGCGTAAATAAAAAAGCCCATCTGCATGAACAGACGGGCCAGAAACCACATGGATTAAGTACTAAACCGAGGTCATTATGACATACGCAAAAAATAATAGGAAATACCGTTTGACAACTGCGCCCTATGGATCGCAGAATCCAGATGTTGCCCCTCAATGGGCAACCGGGCGTGAGAACCCGAGTATGTTATCGGCGACGACAGACGCGCCATGCGTCTTTTTTTACGTCGCAATCAACGCCACAGAGCGCCATTTTATGGCGTGGTGTTACGTATCCGGTACAGGTTTGAATCGCTCTTTCCTGCACCTTTCGTTACACTATGCCGCCTTGTCAATGGTAGCTCAGGCGGGGCAGCTTTCGGGCTGGCCGGTTTCCGATAACGCCGGTATTCTCACCCCCGTCTGGGCTATCGCCATCGAGCGTGAGAACTCCGGCGATAGCGTCATTAACGCTGTTATCGGAGGTTGCCTTATGGCTACTACCCCAATTCACTCACATCCTCAGTTTGTCTGGCTTTTTCTCGCTGTACGCCGTTCTGACGTGTCGGCTAAACCCCACCGCGAGGAAGTCACTGCCCCTGATTTCATGAGCGCACGACGCACTATAGCGCGTGATTTTGTTGCCTCCTTTGCTGGCCGTCTGCCGGTTCGTGAGGTGGCTCATGTTTAAACTGCTTATCACCCTGATTAATCACGAAGCTGGCGACCGGCGCGAACTGGTTCACAATGGCCGCTATAAAACCCGTGAAGCTGCATGGAAAGACGCGCAAAAAATGGCGTATATCCATAAGAATGCCATCGGCACCGTAACGCATGAATGTATTGTCAAAATTGCGGAGGCCGGAAATGTATAAACTGTTTATTACCTGCCGTAATGTTATTACGGGCGAAATAAAAAATTATCAGAGCACGCAGAAATACAAATCTTCCGCTAAGGCGGTGAAAGCGGCCTGTAAGATGGCTGATGTTATTACCTGCAACGGAAAATATGCCGATGATAATGAATACACCGTAACGGTAGGGAAGGTGAAACATGGCTGATATCTTCCGTGGTAAAGTAACCCGTAATAAAACGTTTGTGGTTTCCGGTTATGCGGTGACGCGTAAAGGTTATACCCGCAGCGCACAGGCAAGGGTTGAGGCGCTTAATCGCGATGATGCAATAATCCGGGCTACGGCTCAGTTACGCTGGGAAGGATTAACGCATTTTAAAGCGTTAAAGGTGCTGGAAATAACCACGCCATTATTCAGCATTCAGCGCTGATAAACCGATAAGCAATTCAATGATTTTATGACCGTATATGGTCAGGGGGTCTTATGTCTCAAATTAATACAAGCGTGAATAAAAAACAGACTAACCGTCGTCAACCATATAACCGTGATTATTGCTGGTTGTTCTCTGAGGACAGTAATGATCGCCTCGAAAAAGTAATTGATATTACCGGAATGGTTGAAACACTTCTTGACGCCAAAGCTGAAATGAAGTGCGACAATGTAATTCTTGCGAAGCAAATGGGAAGCCTTTTCTCCATTCTCTACGGGGAGCTTCTTTCAATTAAGGCTGATTTATACGAGCCGGGCGGGATATTTTCACAAAACGATATTCAGAACGGACTTGAATTAGTCCGGGGATGCCGAACCAAAAATATTGAAGATAGCGAAAATACAGACGGGAATCATTAAAACAAAAAGCGCCGTAGTGAGCGGCGCTTAAGGATTTTATATGAAAAGAGAAAATTTACGCACAGATATTGTAAAGCGTCTGATTGCTGATTTCCAGTTCAAAGAACAAAATGGTTATTTACGGCAAGGGGTGTGCCCTTACTGCAAGAAAAAGGAATTATTCACCAGTCTGGATAAACCCTACGTCCTGCGCTGCGGGCGGGAAAATAAATGTGGCGGTGAGGTAATTGTTAAAGAACACTATGCTGATTTATTTGATAACTGGTCTGAACGCTACCAGCGGACTGAAACACACCCCCACGCCGCGGCTGAGGCTTATTTGCGTGAAGGGCGGGGTCTTGATACGGCGCTGATTGAGGGATGTTACAGTCAGGAAAGTTATCACCAGAAGGGGGCTGGCAGCGCGACGGTTCGATTTGCTTTGCCGAACGGTGCATGGTGGGAGCGGATTATTGATAGCCCGGATCGGTTTGACCGAAAGGCTAATTTTGGTGGGCGCTATGCGGGTCAATGGTGGTCCAGACCCGCACAAGACCTTACCGGGCAGAAAGAAATCTGGCTGGTAGAGGGTATTTTTGACGCCATCAGCCTCAATCAGAACGATGTCGCGGCGGTGTCACTCATGACCTGCAATAACTACCCGGATAAGGCGTTGCAGGCGCTGGCAGGGTTGTACGATAAAAGCCCTCGCCCTGTGCTGGTCTGGGCGCTGGACAGAGGGAAAGCCGGGGAGCGCGCGATACGCAAGCACGTTGAGCGTTGCCGCGCCGAAGGATGGACGGCAAAAGCGGCACTCCCCCCGGATGGTAAAGAAAAAGCCGACTGGAATGATTTGCACATCAGGGGCAGGCTGACGGCCAGAGATTTGGACACTTACCGCTATTACGGCGCACTCTTAATCGCCCGTACGCAAAAGCGTGGCAGCTGCGCAGCAGCAAATTATTGCCCCTGTGGTCTGGATTGGCTCTGGTTCTATCAATGTGGCACAGCTGATGCTTGACACTCTCGACGTGGTGAAAGAGCTGGCAGAGCAGACGGCAAGCCACACACACAGCAATACAGGAGCGCCGACCAACGCAGGAGCCATCCGGAACACCGGAGCGAAAGCGGACACACTGAACGGGAAATACTCCCCAGTGATTGGCAAGTAAATAATCACAGACCAAAGCCCGCGCAAGCGGGTTTTTTTATGCCTTCTATCTCATGCCGGGGGCGATGCCCGGCTGGTCAATTTACGTGGCTGCACCATACGCCACCAGTGACGCTATACCGCGTTCACCATCTCCTTATATCAAACGCATAAATCAAAACAGATCGCACCCACAGCGAGGCGCTGGGCGCGTCACAGCATGACAAAAATAATCTTTCTCAGACAAAAATCGCACTACACCGCACCCGCCTGCGGTTTTTGGATCGTATAAATTTTTCAGTTTTATTTTTCTACAAACTATCGCATCGGGCAGCGCCAGCACTGGCAGCATCACGGAAATCACAAACTGAAAAGATTGAAAAGGATTTCAGTTTTTTCCAGTTTGTAGGATCGTTTGAGGAGCTAAGTAAAATTTCAACCTACAGATAAATAAGGAAAAATTTTATTTTACGTGAGTTTGGAAGATTAAATTACGTCAGGACGACAGGCCGGTAAATATCCTTGAAGCCGCATTCGGTGCGGCTTCAAAGGGCTATAGGGATTTTTGTAAAACTGAAATTCTTTCCTGTGTAGTTGATGGAATGTGAACTATGTGAGAAATACACGGTAAATACACGGTAAATACACGGTATGTACGATAAGTAAGACTCTGTTGATTCGTTGTTGTCTAATTCTTTCGGATGCGGTATAACTCCATCCGCAGGATCAATTAATAGAGAGGTATCAGATGAATAGCGGTTTCTTTATCTCTCGTTCTGATTTCCAAAAAATGTCGGAACGAACACAGGATGAAATTTTAAATGCGGTAACTGGAGGAGATAGCTCCCCGCAGTCAGAACCGGATTACAGCGGTTTAGCTGTCGCTCTCAATTCCATGCAGGCAACCCAGTTCGTGAAGGGGTTGAGCGGTAAATCCCGAAATGTCTTAAAGACTATCCTTGAAATTAAAGGTGTTGAATCAGGTTTCTGGATGAAAACTCTTGCTGTGGTGTTGATGGTTGAAGCTGATTCGCTCACGGGAGTCTGGTCGGGGTTAACCCGAAGAAGTAGGACTGTTACTGGTGATGAGAATGCTTACCTAATCGATTGGGTATGGCATGAGGAAGATGACGATTATTTCGGAACCCTCAACAATGTCACTATCAAACACCTCAAGAAGGCAATGAGCATCCGATGAATAAAATAGTGAAGCCCCAGCTGCGTCAACAGCCAGGGCTTCGGTTTTGTCCAATCCCCACCAAGGAATATAGACATGCACAATGTATCAAAGAAGGGACTGACTTTCCACGAAACCCCGCTTACAGCGATTAAGCGAAATGGCCAGATTTGGTTCACTGCTACCGATCTGGCTCATGCACTCCGGTACGCTCATGCGAAATCCATTACTAACCTCTACAACCAGAATTTTGATGAGTTTTCGCCGGGGATGTCTCAGGTCATTGAATCAGTGACCTCAGGGAACTACCGGAAGCGGGTGCGTATTTTCTCGCTTCGTGGCGCTCACCTGTTGGCCATGTTTGCCAGAACGCCGATCGCTAAAGAGTTTCGCCGTTGGGTATTAGACATTTTGGATAGGGAGATAGTGAGAAAGGGGCCGTCAGTAAATGATAGAGTTGCAGTGCTGTGTCCTTGCTGTGGGAAGCTAGCAACTGTAATTGGTACAAACTACCTTACCCGTTACCGTACTGAAATCATTGCGGGGTGTGACAGGTTAGGCTGTCCTGGCCTGCAATTTAAATCTGAAGTTTCTTTTTCTCATTATGTCGAACGAAAAACAATCAATCAGTCTTTTAGTGTGATTATCCAGGCGCTTTCTCCTGATCAAAAGCAAAGGCTGATCTATCAGCTGTCTGCACCGGTTTGATTTATCGTGCGACACTTTTGCGACAGTAGCTGTATGGAAAACAAAAAAGCCACTCGCTAGAGTGGCTTAATCATATGATTTTAAAGCTAAAATTTGGTGGCCCCTGCTGGACTTGAACCAGCGACCAAGCGATTATGAGTCGCCTGCTCTAACCACTGAGCTAAGGGGCCGTGGCGGTGAATTATAAAGTAACTCCCCGCAGCAATCCAGCCATTCACACCCGCTTGCTGTTTTTATAAACAACGCATAATCAATCCTTTATACTTCTCCGACGATGTATCGATCGGGAGTAAACATGATCAACAATATTCTTGTCCCTGGGCTGCGGGTGGTGTTCTGTGGCATCAACCCTGGCAAGTCCTCGGCGCATACCGGTTTTCACTTCGCCCATCCGGGAAACCGCTTCTGGAAGGTTATCCATCAGGCGGGGTTTACCGACAGGTTACTGAAGCCGGAAGAGGAACAGCATCTGCTGGATACGCGCTGTGGGATCACCATGCTGGTCGAGCGGCCAACGGTGCAGGCGAGTGAGGTGAACCTGCATGAGTTGCGCAGCGGCGGGCGGGAGCTGATTAAGAAAATGGA
>JGI20225J20221_1003180_pt1 | contig 10388 bp, 7 predicted proteins | sample BioMet4_FD_20221 | JGI IMG/M metagenome (IMG submission 20221) | reverse complement strand
CGGCTGGCTTGCCTGCATCCGGCCCAGGGCGGCGCATGCTTGGTCCTGGAGGATTCCGGGCCGGCCCCGGCCTATGACCGCGCCCGGGTCGCGTCCGCGGAGACGCCGGCCGCCGGCCCTTTGGGGCTGGCCGTGGATCTCGGCACCACCGGCCTGGCCTGGCGACTGTTGGATTTGTCCGATGGCCGGACCGTGGCCGAGGGTCGGGGCGTCAATCCCCAGCTTGGAGCCGGGGGCGAGGTCGTGTCCCGGCTGGCCTTTGCCCTGGAGCCGGGGGGCGGGAACTACCTGCGCCGGCTGGTGTACGACGTGCTGACCGGGCTGTGCGACCAGGCCGGCGCCCCGGTGACGACGCTGTGCGTGGCCGGCAATCCGGCCATGGTCTCGATTTTGTGCGACAAGCCGTTGGCCGGACTGGCCCATGCCCCGTATGGCCTGGCCTGGCGGGCCGGAGAAGCGGTCCGGCTGGCGCCGGGGNTNCCGGANGCCTATATTCCGCCGCTTCTGGGGCCGTTCGTGGGCGCGGATCTTTCGGCCGGGCTCACCGTGCTGGTCCGGCGGGGCGTGGACTATCCGTTCCTTTTGGCCGATCTCGGCACCAATGCCGAAATGATCCTGGGNCTTGGCCCGGATCGGTTNNTGGCCACCAGCGCTCCGTTGGGGCCGGCCTTGGAGGGCGTGGGCCTGGCCCAGGGCACCTTGGCCGGGCCGGGCGTGGCCGTGGATTTCACTTTGGCGCCGACCGGGCTCGTGCCGGTGCTGTTCGATCCGTCCCCGGTGTCCGCTTCCGGCCTCGCTGTGGCCATCGCCGGACCCGGCTACCTGGCCCTGGCCGCCCGGTTGGTGGAGCAGGGCGTGCTTGACAGGGGCGGGCACTTCGTCCAGACCCCGGCGACCCCCCTTGCCGCCCGGCTGGCTGCCCGGGTCTCGGCTGCGGACGGCGAAGCCTGTTTCGAGACCGACGGCTACCGGCTGTGGGCCTCGGACGTGGAAGAGCTGCTCAAGGTCAAGGCGGCCTGCAACCTGGCGCTGGCAAGTCTCCTGGACGCGGCCGGGCTGGGACCGGTCGACTTGGCCGCCGTGCATCTGGCCGGCGCGTTCGGGGCCAGGGTGGCCCCGGAAGACCTGGAGACCCTGGGCTTTTTCCCGCCCGGGCTTGCCGGGCGCGTCCAGGTGGCGGGCAATTTGTCCCTGGAAGGGGCCAGCTTACTGCTGGTCGCTCCCGAGGCCCGTGCCCTGGCCCGGGATTTTGTCCAACGGACCGTCATCGTGCCCCTGGCCGGCGCGGACGGCGCTTCCGAAGCCTTCATCCGCCGGATGGTGTTCGCCTATGTGCCCTGAAGTGGCCCGTGTTCCGCGTACGCGTCTTTTTGCGCCTTTGACCCCCGAGTTGGCCCAGGCCTTGGCCGGCTATCCCGCCTTGCTGCGCCAGGCCTTGGCTCTGCGGCCGGGCATGGAGCGGGAGTTGCCGCGCCGCATCCGGGACTTGTCCCTGTCCCTGACCGCCGACCGCGAGGGCGGTCCCCGGCCCGGCTATCTGAGCGATCCGCGCGGATTGGCTGCCTATGCCTGGTATTTCTTGCCCTGGAACCTGATCCGCCTCAGCCATTTGCTCCCGGGTCTCGATCTGGACCTGCCCGAGGACGGGCTCGTGTGCGACCTGGGCTCCGGGCCGTTGACCCTGGTCCAGGCCTTGTGGCTGTCGCGGCCGGATTTACGACGAAAAAGGCTGCGGTTTCTGTGCGTGGACCGGTCCCGCCGGGCACTCGAACTCGGGGCGCGGCTGTTTGCCGGTCTGGCCGGGTTCGACCCCACCACGGAAGACGCGCCATGGCGGGTCAAGCTCGTGCGCGGCGAGTACTGGCAGGGGCTGGCCCAGGGCGCCTCGCTGGTGGCCATGGTCAACGTGGCCAACGAGATGGCCGGGGCCGGCCGCGAGCCCCTGGCCGAGCGCATGGAGCGCCTGGCCGGGCAGTTGGCCGATTCCCTGGCGCAGGGCGGTCGGTTGCTGCTCGTCGAACCCGGAACCCGGCTCGGCTGGCGCTGTCTCGAAGGCATGCGCCGGGCCTTTGTGGAAATGGGCCTCGGACTGCTCGCGCCGTGCCCCCATAACCGGCCATGCCCCCTGGCCGAGGGCCGGGCCCGGGCCTGGTGCCATTTCACCACCNCGCCGGACGACGCTCCGGCCTGGCTGGCCAAGCTGTCCGACCGGGCGGGACTCGGCAAGGAACGGCTCAGCTTGTCATTTTTGCTCGCGCGCGCCGGCGAAGTGGCGACCGTGCCTGACGCGGCCCGAGTGGTTTCCGGCGCCTTTGCCCTGTCGGACGTGCCCGGGTCGGCGGTCTATGCCTGCGCCGCCTCAGGTCTGCTCGTGCTGTGCGCGCCGGATCGGCGGCCACCCCGGTCCGGCGATCTGCTGTCCTTGACCGTGCCGCAGGGGGCGCCGGCCGACGCCAAGACCGGCGCCCCCCGGGTGATGCTCCCGGTGACGCCCGGCGTGGGCCCGGCAAGGGAAAAGGTCCCGGCCACGCCCCCCCGTCCGGCGTCCGCCGAGCGCGCGGGCAAGCCGCCTCGCCCGGAGCGTCCGGTCCCCCCAGGCCGTCCCCACGGCCGCCCTACGGCCTCCCGGCCGCCACATCCCGGACAGGCATCCGGCTCTGACCGATCGCGTTCCGGTCCGCCCAGGGCCAAGCCCGGGGCCGGCCGTACCCGGAAGCCGCGCGGCTGAGACGGCAAGGTCGCTCCGGATGGACGCGCGCCGCGTGCAGTGGCGTCATGCGGCCGTGCCGCGGGGTGGTGGTTGTCGCGTCAGACGAAAAGGGATACTGCAAGGGCCACTGAAAATCGTCCGCAGGACAGGCCCGAGGGGGGCGTTTTTTATGGAAATCACGCAGACCGGCATCCCCGGTCTTGTCGTCCTCAAACCGAAGGTCTTTGGTGACCACCGGGGATTTTTTCTCGAAACGTACAGCCGTCGAGCTTTTGCCGCTGCCGGTTTGGATTATGATTTCGTCCAGGACAACCATGCCCGCTCCGGCCCCAAAGGTGTGCTGCGCGGTCTGCATTACCAGTGTCCGCCCACGGCCCAGGCCAAGCTTGTGTGGGTGATACAGGGCGCGGTGTTCGATGTCGTGGTGGATTTGCGCCGAGGTTCCCCCACCTACGGCCGCTGGTACGGCCTGGAGTTGTCCGCGACCAATTTCCTGCGGCTTATGATTCCACGCGGCTTTGCCCACGGTTACGTTACCCTGACCGAGGGCGCGGAATTTTGCTACAAGGTCGATGCGCCATACTCTCCGCCCGACGAGGCCGGCATCCGCTGGGATGACCCGGATATTGCCATCCCCTGGCCGGTCACCGAGCCGGTGCTGTCGGACAAGGATAAGATCCTGCCCGCCCTTTCCCAGGTGGAGTCCCCGTTTACGTACGCCGGGTAATGCCCGGCTCTTGCCAGGGGCGCCTGGCGCGACGCCGGCTTCGCACCCGGGGCACCGCATCCGTGGCGTGGCTGCGCGCCGCACCTCCCGCCAAAGATCTGCCGGGGCGAGCCGGCGTTACAAGCTCGCCCCCGACATTTTCCGTGATTGGGCCCTTGCGCCCACTGGCACAAGCGATCATCGTGCGCTATGACGATGGTACCGGTCCCGGAGCGTCCGTGGCCCCGAGATTTCTGGCGGTCACAGGGGGTTCGGGGATTCGTGAATTTTTTCATTAGGCCTTGACACGGTCGTGACGGCCTGGGTAGAAAGCGCGGTGCAAGACTCTAGCGCCTGGGCGAGGGGATGCCCCCAGGTCGAGGCGGGCGGGTGGTAAAACGTCCGCATTTCTGACGCGTTGCCCACATGGGGCAACCGACGTCACGTGTCTTCGCGCGTGGCGGAAAACAACCAACGGCAATGGGCAGGGGAAGTATGGAGGAGAAAAGATCGAATGCGGTCGGAGGCGTCGGCGGTCTGGTGCTTTGTACCTTGATCGGCTTCGTCGGCGCCCTCGTGGTGGGATGGGTCGTCTTTCCCAAGCTGCTTTTCAGCGAAAAGACGCAACCCCTCCGATTCAGTCACACCATTCACACGCGCGTTGGCCTCAAATGTGAGAAGTGCCATCGCCTTGGCTCCGACGGCCGGTTCGTCGGCCTGCCCACCCTGGAAACCTGCNCTTCGTGCCACAAAAACGAGACATCCGTCCCCACGGCCAATGCCAAGGAGATCGATAAGTTCGTNAAAAAGTACGCGAAGACCGACACGCAGGTGCCCTGGCTCGTCTATCAGTATCAGCCCGACAACGTGTTCTTCTCCCACGCCGCCCACCAGGGATTCGCCTGCTCCCAGTGCCATCCCGATGTGGCCAAGATGGACAGTCCTCCGGCGTACTTTGAGAATCGGTTGAGCGGCTACAGCAAAGACACGATGAAGATGTGGCAATGTGAACGCTGCCATGCCTCCATGGGCACCAGCAACGCCTGCTTCGTCTGCCACAAATAAGGGGGGAGAAATGGGACTTGATCGCAGAGCTTTCCTCGGGCTCGTGGCGGGTGGCGCCGTTGGCACCCTTTGCACCCCCATTCCGTGGAAACTGATTGATGATGCCGCCATCTGGACCCAGAACTGGTCCTGGATTCCCAGAGTGCCCAAGGGACAGATCGACTACGTGGCCACCAGCAGCAAGCTGTGCCCGGCCGGCGAAGGCCTGCGCATCCTGCGCGTGGCCGGCAAGCCCGTGACCGCCGCCGGCAATCCGGACCATCCCCTGTCCCGGGGAGGCGTGTCCGCTCTGGCCCGGTCCGAAGTGTACATGCTCTACAGCCCGTCCCGGATCAAATCGCCGCTCAAAAAGTCCGGCAAGCGCTTCGAGCCCATCACCTGGGAGCAGGCGCTGGCCGAGATGGCCGAAAAGCTCGGCGCGGCCAAGGGATCCGTGGCTTGCCTGTCCGGTGACGCCTCCGGCACCATAAACGAAGTGCTTTCGGCCTTCGCGGCCAAGCTCGGCGGCCCAGGCACCTTCCTGGCTCCTTCCGAGGCCCAGGCCGCGGCCAAGGGCATGAAGCTCATGGGCGGAGTGGGGCAGCCCGGCTACGATTTCGAAAACGCCGACACCGTGCTCGTGCTCGGGGCCGACATCTTCGAAACCTGGGGCACCTCGACCCGCAACCGCAAGGCTTTCGGCGCCGCCCGCCCGGTGGGCCAGAAGCCGAAAAACAAGTATATCTACGTCGGTCCGACCCGCAACAATACCGCGGCCGTGTGCGACCAGTGGGTCCCGGCCGGCGCCGGCGACCTGGGCATCGTGGCCCTGGGGATCGCCTGGCACCTGCTCAACAAGGGTGTGGTGCAGACCGGCACTCCGGGGTTTGACACCTTCAAGGCCGTGGTCAACGGCGGCTTCGACCCCGAGGCCGTGCGGCGCGCCACCGGCATCGCCCCCGAGACCCTGGCCGAGATCGCCAAGAACCTGGCCATGGCCAAGGCGCCCCTGGTGGTGACCGGCTCGCCCTGCGGCCAGGGACTGGGCGCGGCCCCGTTCATGGCCGGCATGGCCATCAACCTGCTGCTCGGGCGCATCAACCGTCCCGGCGGCGTGTATGCCCTGCCGGAACTGGCCTCGGTGGTTCCGGGCGCCGTGAGCCGGGCCAAGCTGCTCGACGTCGACCTGCCCGGATTCCTCAAGGGCGTGGCCGCCGGCAAGACCCCGGCCCCCAAGGCCCTGCTCGTCTACGACGCCAACCCGGCCTACGGCCTGCCCGAGACCGCGACCATGGCAANGGCCCTGGAAAAGATTCCCTTCAAGGTCAGCTTCGCCTCGTTCATGGACGAGACCGCGGCCCAGTGCGATCTGATCCTGCCCAACTCCCTGCCGCTCGAACGCTACGACGACGTGGCCACGCCCTATGGCTCGGGCTTTTGCATCTACAGCTTGGTGCGGCCCATCCAGAAGCCCATCCACGACACCCGGCCCACCGGNGACGTGATCCTGGCCCTGGCCAAGAAGATGGGGATCGACTGCAAGTTCGACACCTTCCTGGCCGTGCTCAAGGANAAGGTGGCNGTTTTGGCCAAGGCCGGCGGGTTCGTGGCCACCGACGTCATGCCCTGGCAGGTGGCGGCCGGCGCCAAGGCTCCGGCGCTGCCCGGCAACCTCTGGNANGCCCTGGAAAGCGGCGCNGCCTGGACCATGGTCGGCCAGGTCAGCCAGACCGGCCTCGGCTACGGGGCGGAGATTCTGGCCAAGGCCGTGAAACCCACGGCCAAGCCCGGCGCCAAGACGGCGGTCCTCGCTCCCTACGCCCAACTGCGNACCGGCACCCCGACCACGGGCATTCCCTGCCAGGACCTGACCCTGGTCCCGGATACCGAACTCGTGGGCGAAACCACCCTGGTGCGCTGCAATGCCGCCACGGCCAAGGGACTCGGCCTCAAGGACGGCGCGTCCGTGACCCTGGAAGGCGCGGGCACCCGCTGCCAGGCCAAGGTCCATGTCTTCGAGAGTGTCATGACCGGCGTGGTGTCGGCTCCCCTGGGGTACGGCCACACTGCCTTCGACATCTTCAGCAAAGGCAAGGGGGCCAATTACCTGGGCCTGATGACCGTGGCCGAGGAACCTGGCACCGGTCTGTCCACCTGGACGGCCTCGGAAGTCAAAATCGCCTAGCGCGAGTCAAAGGGAAGCCGACATGTCCTCACACTTCAAGGAATTCCCGATCACCTGGGGCATGGTGATCGATATCGACAAATGCACCGGCTGCGGGGCCTGCATGGCCTCCTGCCAGACCGAGAACAATATCAACCCTCAGCCCGAGGCCTCCAACAAGCTGCGGTCCACCTCGTGGATGCTCGTCTACGAGCTGACCAACGACAAGGCCTTCCCGGACCACGACATCGCCTATCTGCCCCGGCCCTGTCAGCAGTGCGGCAACCCGCCCTGCGTGTCCGTGTGCCCGGTCGTGGCCACGGAAAAAAACGAGGACGGCGGTATCGTCAGCCAGATCTATCCGCGCTGTATCGGCTGCCGGTACTGCGTGGCCGCCTGTCCCTACCATGTCCGCTACTTCGGCTGGTACGATCCGGTCTGGCCCGAAGGCATGGAAAAGACCCTGTCGCCCCTGACCTCGGTTCGTCCCCGCGGCGTGGTGGAGAAGTGCACCTTCTGCCACCACCGCTGGACCCTGGCCAAGGACGCCGCCCGGGCCAAGGGCAAGAACCCCGACAATCTCGAGGACGGCGCCTATGTCACCGCTTGCGTCCAGAATTGCCCCTCCGGGGCCCTCAGCTTCGGGGATATCAAAAATCCCAAGCACAAGGTGCACGAGCTGATCAAATCCCCGTATGCGTTCCGGCTGCTCGAACGCCTGGGCACCAATACCCAGGTCTATTACATCAGCCGTCGGGAGTGGGTGCGCAAGCTCGGCGACAACTACCTTAAAAGCGAGTAATTCGGGGGGGACGCAATGAGCTTCATCGAAACTGAAAAAAACTGGTACCCCGAAGGGGTCGAGCGCTGCTCCCTGGGCAAGTTCACGGGCTGGCTGGGCGGTCTGGGCGTTATCGCCTTGATCGGCTTCATTGCCATGATCGTGTGCTTCGCCTACGGCCTGGGTGTCACCGGCCTCGACAACTACTTCGGGTTCGGCCTGTGGATCACCTTTGACCTGGCCGTGATCGCGCTTGGCGCCGGCGCCTTCTTTACGGGGCTTCTGCGCTACATCATCCGGATCGACGAACTCAAAAACATCATCAACCTGACCGTTATCAAGGGCTTCATCTGCTACTCCGGGGCCATGCTCATCCTGTCCCTGGACGTGGGCCAACCCATCCGGTCATGGTTCGGTTACTGGCACCCCAACGTCCACTCGATGCTGACGGAAGTTATCTTCTGCATCACCTGCTACCTGATGGTGCTCATCATCGAGTACGTGCCGCTGATCCTTGAGCAGAAGCAGATCAACAAGATCCCGTTCCTGCACAATCTGGCCCACCAGATGCACGTCGTCATGCCGCTTTTCGCCGGCATCGGCGCTTTCCTGTCCACGTTCCACCAGGGCTCCCTTGGTGGCATGTACGGTGTCATGTTCGCCCGGCCCTATGCCTACCGCGACGGGTTTTTCATCTGGCCCTGGACGTTCTTCCTGTTCGTCCTGTCCGCCATTGCCTCGGGTCCGTGCATGACGGTGCTCATTTGCGGCTTCATGGAAAAGCTCACCGGCCGCAAGCTGACCACCTACCGCATCAAGTCGCTCATGGCCAAGATCGGCGGCACCATGCTGCTGTTCTACATGGTGTTTAAGTACCTCGACACCTGGGCCTGGGTCGCCAATGTCCTGCCCCGGGCCGGCATGACCTTTGACCAGATGTTTTACCAACTGGTCTACGGCCGCTGGTTGATGTTCACCGAACTCGTGCTGTGCCTGGCCGTGCCGGTGGTGTTTCTGCTCACCCCGTTGCGCCGGAAGCCGGTCTTCATGTATTCCGGCGCCTTCCTGGCCTGCGTGGGCGTGGTCATCAACCGCTACGTCTTCACGGTCCAGTCCCTGGCCGTGCCGGTTTTGCCCTTCACCAAGTGGGTGGTGTACTCCCCCAACTGGGCCGAGTGGNCGACCTCGCTTATGGTCNTNGCCTACGGNTTCATCATCATGAGCCTGTCCTACCGGTATCTGCCGATCTTCCCCCAGGAAGTGTCGCTCAACCGGAAGTAGCCGCGCTCCCTTTGACGACCCCAAAGCCGGCCGCACCCTGGGTGCGGCCGGCTTTTTTGGTGATGCCCGAAAGCCCTTTCCCAACGTCCGGCCTTCTGCACCGTGTCGGGATTCCAAAGGGCGTAGCCCTTTGGCCGCCGGAGGCGTCTCCTTCCCCCTCTCCACCGCCTCCCCATCCCTGCCGCGAAACCTTGCCGACCGGACGCCGGGTGACTATACCCGAAGCCGCAACCGNAAAGGATACGTTCCCATGTCCCAAAGCACGCGCGCTACCCAGGTGCTGGCCAAGGCCGGCGTCNCNTTCACGGTCCGCCAGTANACCTACGAATCCGGTACCGAGCATATCGGCCTGCACGCCGCGGCCGCCATCGGCGAAAATCCGACGCGCGTGCTCAAGACCCTTATGGTCTCGGTAGACGGGAAGCCGGCCTGCACGGTCATCCCGTCCGACCGCGAACTGTCCATGAAGCGGGTNGCNNCGGCATTNGGCGGCAAGACCGCGGCCATGATGCGCCCGGCCGATGCCGAGCGTCTCACCGGCTACCACGTGGGCGGCATCAGTCCCTTCGGAGCGAAAAAGCGGGTGCCCGTGGCCATGGAGGAGGCGGTCTTGACCGAGCCNTACGTCATCATCAACGCCGGCCAGCGCGGGGTCATGGTCGAGCTCGNCCCGGCCGATGCGCAAAAGGTGCTCGGCGCCCTGGCCGCGCCGCTTCTGGCCTGACGGNCGGNCGGGACCCGCCATGGCCGATCCGCGCGCTCTTCTCAAGCAGGTCTTTGGGCACGACCGCTTTCTGGGCCCCCAGGAAGCGGTCATCAACCATGTGCTGGCCGGCGGCGATGCCTTGGTGCTCATGCCGACCGGCGGCGGCAAGTCCCTGTGCTACCAGATTCCGGCCCTGGCCCGGCCGGGCACGGCCATTGTCCTGTCGCCGCTGATCGCGCTCATGCGCGATCAGGTCCGGGGGCTGGACGCCCTGGGCGTGCGGGCCGCCTGCCTGCATTCGGGACTGGTCCCCGAGGCCGGGCGTCAGGTCGTGGAACGCCTGCGCGCCGGTGCCCTCGACATCCTCTATGTCGCCCCGGAACGCTTCATGACCCCGGNCTTNCAGAACCTGCTTTCCGGCATCNCCCTGGCGCTTTTCGCCATTGACGAGGCCCACTGCGTGTCCCAGTGGGGCCATGATTTCCGGCCGGAATACCTGCAACTGGCCGTCATTCCCGAACGCTTCCCGGGCGTGCCGCGTCTGGCCCTGACCGCCACCGCCGACGGCCCCACCCGGGACGANATCCTGTGCCGNNTGCGCCTGGAGGNGGCCAAGGTCTTTTCCACCGGCTTCGACCGGCCCAATATCCGCTACACCGTGGAGCCCAAGGATCATCCCCGGCGCCGCCTCTTGCGCTGGATCACCGAGGAGCACCCCGGCCAGTCGGGCATCGTCTACCGCCTGTCCCGGGCCAAGGTCGAGGATCTGGCCGACTGGCTGTGCGCCCAAGGGGTGACGGCCCTGGCCTACCATGCCGGCTTGCCCGCGGCCGAGCGCGACCGGCGCCAGGACCGGTTCATGGTCGAGGACGGGCTTGTCATGGTGGCCACGGTGGCATTCGGCATGGGCGTGGACAAACCCGACGTGCGCTTCGTGGCCCATCTCGACCCGCCCAAGAGCCTGGAGGCCTACCACCAGGAGACCGGCCGGGCCGG
>JGI20225J20221_1003179_pt1 | contig 10391 bp, 12 predicted proteins | sample BioMet4_FD_20221 | JGI IMG/M metagenome (IMG submission 20221) | reverse complement strand
CCGGAAGATAAATATAAAGGCAAAAATGGAGAATATCTTGGAATGCCGGCAAAACCTGAAATTTTAAAAGTTTATTAAAAACATCAATAATTAATAAAATCAACTATGGAAGTAACATTCGACGGCGGCAAAGTAATCACCGCACACATAAATGGTCATATCATCAGGACTGACCAACCTGAAAAAATTGGAGGAACCAATACTGCACCTACGCCTTTTGAACTTTTTCTGGCAGCCATCGGTACTTGTGCTGGTATTTATGTAAAATCGTTTTGCGACATGCGTAAAATACCAACTGAAGGCATAAAAATCGTTCAAAATGCCGATTACAATCAGGAAACTGGTTTACCGACAAATATACAAATTGAGATTCAGTTACCGGAAAGTTTCCCGGAAAAATACATCAACGCTGTTGTAAATGTAGCTGAACAATGTAAAGTAAAAAATACAATTAAAAGTCAACCTAAAATAACTGTTAACGCTTCAAAAATTTAAAAATCAATGAATATTAAAGAAACAGGTTTCAATACCAAATTAATTCATGGTGCTGAGATTGAAGATCCGTTTGGTTCGGCAACAGTACCCATTTATCAAACATCCACATTTGCCTTTTCGAGTGCAGAAGAAGGAGCAAAATGTTTTTCCGGTGAAAGTGATGGATACATTTATACCCGGATAGGAAATCCAACAATCAATGCATTGGAACGCCAGATAGCTTTATTGGAAAATGGATTCGGAGGCATTGCTGTAAGTTCGGGAATGGCAGCAGTAAATGTTATTTATCAGGCATTTCTTGCACATGGCGATCACATGGTAAGTACAGATGCAGTTTATGGTCCTTCGCGTGCTATAATGGAAAATCATTATCCAAAGTATGGTGTGGAAAGCACCTATCTTAACACCACAGATATAAAAAACATAGAAAGAGCATTTCGTCCCAACACCAAATTACTCTACATAGAAACACCTGCCAATCCCACCATGGATATTACTGATTTGGCTGCCTGTGCCGAAATAGCACATAAACACAATGCACTTTTGGTAGTAGATAATACTTTTTGTAGTCCATACCTGCAAAATCCATTAAAATTTGGCGCCGATATTGTTTTCCATTCCATGACAAAATTTATCAATGGACATGCCGACGTTGTAGCAGGAATCATTGTTGCAAAAGAAAAAACAATTTATACAAAGCTTCGTGCTATGATGGTAAATCTGGGTTGCAATATGGATCCTCACCAGGCATTTCTGGTAATGAGAGGAGTAAAAACATTAGGTATCAGAGTGGAACGCGCCACCAACAATGCGGAAAAAATAGGGTCTTAGGGTAGAACGTGCTTCAAAAAATGCTGAAAAAATAGCCGTTTTTCTTGAAAAGCATCCGAAAGTTGCTTGGGTAAAATATCCGGGATTACCATCACATCCCCAGTATGAGCTTGCCAAAATTCAGATGGAAGCTGGCGGCACAATGATCAGTTTTGGATTAAAAGGAGGATATGATGCAGCCAAAACATTAATGAATAACGTAAATCTTGCTTTATTAGCCGTTTCACTTGGCGGAGTGGAAACGTTAATTCAACATCCCGCATCAATGACACATTCCAAAGTATCTGCTGAAGGTAAACTTAAAGCTGGTATTACTGATGATTTAATTCGTTTTTCAGTCGGAATAGAAGATGTAAATGATATCATCGAAGACTTATCCAACGGACTGAATAAGTTATAATCTTTAAATAATTTAACTATGCCACACTTAAACGGAACCGGTCCGGAAAGTAAAGGGTCAAAGACTGGACGAAAACTCGGTAAATGTCATAAAACGGAAAAAGAACAAAGCGAAATTGGCATTCTGGGGAAAGGAATGGGCAAGCGTCGTCATTCCAAAGAAGGTGATGGCAAAGGTAAACGATTAAAATACAATAAATAAAATAATTAATTAAATTCAAATAAAATGAAAGTAGCAGTTCCTTTAACAGAAAACAAACAAATTGATGACCATTTTGGCCATTGTGAATATTACGGAGTTTTTACGGTCTCAGATAGTAATGAAATTACGGACATGCAAATACTTCCCTCGCCTCAGGGTTGTGGTTGCAAATCAAACATAGCAATGGAACTTGCCGGAGATGGCGTAACGGTAATGCTTGCCGGAGGGATGGGTGAAGGTGCCGTTAACGTGCTTGGCAATTTCGGGATAAAAGTTATCCGTGGCTGTTCGGGCGACGCAACAGAGGTTGTAAAAATGTTTATTTCGGGTAATCTTACCGATAGCGGAGTAAGTTGTATGCAGCATGAACATCACAATGGCGAAGGTCATAGTTGTCATAATGATTAACTTCCAATTTTTAAATTTAAAAAGGACGCTACTAAACAAAGCGTCCTTTTTTTGTAGAACAAACGTTTATATCTTCTGTCCCTTCCTTTTCTTGTATAGAATCTTCCATGTATTCTTTAATATAAAAACCAAATTGGTAGGCTTTATTGATTTTTTTCCTATTTTTACCCCGGATTTCATTTTTATTCCAAATTTAATATTATCCAGTTCTTTTTTCTTGGACTTGGATTTGGGGAGATTTTTGGAGAAACCCGGGGTTTTTCCTTCGGCTAAGGGGTTAAGGGAGTTTTCGTTGGTGGGCTTTGCAGTTCTTTTGGGGTTCTCTAGAAAACCCTTTTATAATTCGTCAAAAACCAACGCTGACTTGTTACCTAGGTTTTTGGTTTTTGACGGGGCAGTTTTTGGGCTATTTTTTGAGGATTCTATTTTTGAGGTTTTAATTGCTTTTGTTTTTTTATTGTTGTTGGGCAGGGAGTTAGTCAACGTTTTCAAACAGTTGATTCGTTTGTTACCTTTTGAGTTTCGGAATTCTTCTCGGGCGTTTTCCCAAAAGCTCTTTGAAAGGGGTTTTGTTTTTTTTTTGGATAAATTTAAGTTCATTTTGGAAAAGGTCTTTTTTCGGGGTTTTTTTGGGGTGGCTTTGGGTTTGGGCTTGTTGGCCGTTTTTTCCTTCGGCGGTTTGTTGGCCTTGCTCATTCCGGACTTTTTTCCTCCGGTTAATTTTTGTTTTCCGTTTTTTTTGGCTTTTTTTTTGGTTATTTTTTTCGGGGGATTGGCAATCTCACCGGTCTTGGTTTTTTCGGGCCAAAGGAACCAGGCCTTGACTTTAAATTGGCTATTTTTTTCTTTGTAATAACTGAAGAAGCTCATCTTTTCAGATGAGCTTTTTATGATGATTATCCAAAACGTTTATTCATACTTTATAGCCGTAACCGGATTTTCGGAAGCGGCTTTTATGGAATGGAAACTGATGGTGGCCATGGCAACAATCCAGGCAAGCATGCCCGAAAGGAAAAAGATAAACCAAGTTTGGTTCACATGATAGGCAAACTGTTGCAACCAGAAATCTAATGCATAAAAAGCAATGGGTGTTCCAATAATAAAAGCAACCACAATCAACAAGGTAAATTCCTTATAGAACATATTTGCTATCTCCATCAACGACGATCCTAATACTTTACGAATGCCAATTTCTTTGGTTCGGCGTTCAGCAGTGAAGGAAGCTAGTCCCAACAAACCTAATAAAGCAATAAAAATGGAAATCACCGAAAAAACGGTAAATATTTTGTTAAGTTTAGCTTCTGCCTGATACGATTCATCAAAATTCTGATCCAGGAAATAATATTCAAAAGGATTTTTAACACCATATTTTCCCCACACCGACTTGATGAAATCGAGCGTAGCCGGTTTATTTTCCGGCTTAATTCTTATGTTTAACGCAAAGCCGGGTCTTTTAGTCAAAAACATGACGATAGGTTCAATTTTATTGTGAAGCGAGGCATAGTTAAAGTCCTTTACTACACCAATCACCTTTGTGTTACGGTCGGCCGTGCCATCCAACTCAATACCATACTGGATTTTTTTCCCCAGGGCATTATCGCCCCAGCCTAACTTTTTTGCCGCCGTTTCGTTTATGATCACTCCTTCTTTAAGATCGGTTCCCATATTTTTATCAAAGTTCCGCCCTCTTACCAGTTTCATTTTCATTAAAGGAATATAATCATAGTCAATCTGGAAATTATTCAGTGCCAATTCCTGCATCTTACTTCCGGTTTCTACTCTCATCACCTGTATTGAACGTATTTTACCGGGAACGCCGGTGGAAGCACTTACCGCTTCAATAGCGGGATTCTGAAGTAATTCCTCCCTGAATGCCGGTATCTTTTTTACAAAAACCGTATCCTGAATTTCGGCCACTACTATATTCCCCTTATCGAAGCCTAAATCTTTTGTTTTCATATAGCGCAACTGCCGGCTAACAGTCAGCGTGCCAATAATCATCATTATCGAAATAACAAACTGAAAAACAACCAGTGTTTTGCGAAGATAGCCACTGTTCCTTCCCGAATCAATTTTTCCCTTAAGAACACGCGCTGGCATAAACGAGGACAGATAAAATGCGGGATAACTTCCCGAAATCAATCCGACAACCAAAGTGATAGCAATGATCCCTATGAAAATAAAGGGATTGGAAAAAACTCCAAAAGTGAGATGCTTGTCGGATAATTCGTTGAACAAAGGAAGAAACAACTGGATAAAAGCCAAAGAAATGATCAGTGAGATGAAGGCGAGCAATACCGATTCGCTTAAAAACTGACGACTCAACTGTGCCCTAAAGGCACCCATCACTTTACGGATACCTACTTCTTTGGCGCGGTTGGCGGAACGCGAAGTAGCCATATTCATATAATTGATGGAAGCTATCAGGAGAATAAATAAGGCGACAAAGGAAAAAATATAAACATACGACATACTCCCTCTGGGCAAATCGCCTTCCAGATTTTTGGTGCTAAGATGTATATCAGCAAGATTGGTTGTTATCAGTTTAAAGTCGGCATTGATTTGCTTGCCTAAAGGTTCCATGTATTTTTTGTTAAAAGCAGGAAACTTGGCATGGATATTTTTGATATCGGCATTTGGTTTCAACAGGATATAGCTGTAGATACCCACATTCCAGAATGCTTCCGGTTTAAGGCTGTTAAATTGGTCTTTTCCATATACCTTAGCTATCGTTGCCATTGAAGTGAGAGCATCGTATTTAAGATGAGTATTTCCGGGAAGGTCCTTAATGACGGCCGTAACTTTATAATTCATATTGTCCCCATCACGCAACACTTCGCCTAAAGGATTAGCTTCACCAAAATATTTTTTGGCAAAACTTTCGGTAACCACCATAGTATTAGGCTCGGTAAGTGCTTTGTCGAGCGAACCTTTCAGAAATTCACAGGTAAACACTTTAAAATACGAGGAATCGGCTGAATAGATTTTCTTTTCATAAAACTCCTTGTCTTTATACCTGATAAACATATTACCATTATCCACAATGCGGGCATATTGTTCAATTTCCGGATATTCCATTTTCATTGCCGGAGCAATGGGAACAGAAGTAACGGCAAACTTGTCGTGTTTCTCGGATATTCTAAAATCGGATTCAAGGCGATAAACGCGTTTATAGTTTTTATTATACTTATCAAAGGAAAGTTCATCCTGAATATAGAGCAGGATAAAAATGGTGGATATTAGCCCGATAGAAAGTCCAAGGATATTTAGTACGGAATAAAATTTATTACGGGTAATATTCCGGATGGCACTTTTTAAATAATTCTTGATCATGAGTACGGATATTAAACAAAGAAACGTTCTTTAATATTTTCAGTTACAATCTGTCCATCGAACAGACGGATGATGCGTTTGGCATACTCGGCATCGCGTTGGGAGTGAGTAACCATAATGATGGTCGTACTGTTATGATTAAGACTTTCGAGCAATTTCATCACCTCTTCACCGTTAGCGGAATCGAGGTTACCGGTAGGTTCGTCGGCAAGGATAAGATGTGGCCTGGCCACCACTGCACGGGCAACCGCCACCCGTTGCTGCTGACCACCCGATAGCTGCAAAGGAAAATGTTTTTTACGGTGGACAATCTGCATTTGTTCCAAAACCTCCTCTACCCTCTTGCGGCGTTCGCTCGCTGAAAAGCCTAAATAAATTAATGGCAATTCCACATTTTCGAATACATTGAGTTCGTCGATCAGATTAAAACTCTGAAAAACAAAACCTATATTCTGCTTACGCAGATTAGCCCGCTGACGTTCGGAAAAAGCGGAAACTTCTTTATCAAGAAAAAAATACTGGCCGGACGAAGGATTATCGAGCAATCCAAGGATATTGAGCAATGTAGATTTTCCACATCCCGACGGTCCCATAATGGCTACAAATTCGCCCGGTTCAATACGGAATGAAACTTGATTAAGTGCCGTGGTTTCTACTTCGTCGGTACGGAAAATTTTGGAAAGGTTGAGTGTTTTAATCATGGGTTAACTTTTTATTAGAGGAATAAGATGTTTGTTAGACGAATCTTCAGAAAAAAAGTTACAAAAACTTGCTGGTTCTCGACTATCGACAAGGTGAAGAAGGCAGAAAGCAGTAGGCAAAAGGCAGAAAGCAGTAGGCAAAAGGCAGAAAGCAGTAGGCAGTAGGCAGTTGAACGAAGCAAAATTTCAACTTGTCAAGGGTCAATAAAATATCAGATCATTCAGAATCTTGGAGAAAACAAACCAATGGTTAATCGCCAATTACCTTTTATAAACATGGAATGTCTTTCAATCACAAATCGTAATTCGTACATCGTAATTCGTAATTGTTAGTAGGCTCTTGTATTTCGTCCCTCGATATAATTAATAAAAGCCTGGTTTACCACTTTATTTCCTCCGGGAGTTGGATAATTGCCGGTAAAATACCAATCGCCCAAATGATTCGGGCAAGCTTCGTGCAAATCTTCTATGGTTTGATACACTATCCTGACGTTCGTTTTCACTTCTTTTGAAGTAACCAATTGAGCTATTTTTTCGGAAATCTGGTCGGCAGTAAAGGGACGGTAAATATCTTTTACATGATTGATAATTTCTTCCTTTGGAAGATTTTCCTGAGCCTTCGACTTCGTATAAACTTCGTTGATTATATTTTCCTGGTGAGTATCCTTCAGCAGTTCGATAGCCGCATTAAAAGCAATAAAGTCGTTGAGTTTTGCCATATCAATACCATAACAATCGGGATAGCGTATCTGAGGAGCCGACGAGGCAATGACAATCCTGACAGGTCCCAGCCTGTCGAGGATACGTATAATACTTTGTTTTAAGGTTGTGCCACGAACGATGGAATCATCTATCACCACTAAGTTATCCACGCCCCGGCGGACAATGCCGTAGGTAATGTCGTAAACATGAGTTACCAGGTCGTCGCGTTGTTTATCCTGAGTGATGAAAGTCCGGAGTTTAATGTCCTTAACCGCCACTTTTTCCATCCGCGGAGTCAGCGAAAGGATTTTATCAAGTAGTTCGGGAGTTAATTTTCCCTGAGATTCTAATATTTTGTCCTTTTTAATTTTGCTGCAAAAGACGTCCATTTCCTTCATCATGCCATAAAAAGCTACGGCAGCCGTGTTCGGAATATAGGAAAAGACGGAGTTTTCGATGTCGTAGTCAATGGCTTTAAGGATAGACGGGCAAAGCAGTTTACCCAAATTTTTACGTTCCTTATAAATGTCGGCATCCGTACCCCGCGAAAAATAGATGCGCTCGAACGAACATGCTTTCTTTTCATTGGGCTGGTGGCAAAGCACTTCACTAACCGAACCATTCTTTTTGATTATTAAAGCATAGCCCGGCTTTATTTCTTTTACCGATTCTTCAGAAATATTGAAAGCCGTTTGAATTACCGGACGTTCCGAAGTTACCACGGCTACCTCATTGTCGTGATAATAAAAAGCGGGACGTATGCCCGAAGGATCACGAATAACAAAGGCATCGCCATGACCAACCATGCCAGCCATAACATAGCCTCCATCCCAGTAGGAACATGCTTTGGCTAATATTTTCTGAATATCGAGGTTGTCGGCAATGAGTTGCGAAATATCCTTTTTTGCATACCCCAGATTCTTAAATTTGCGGTAAAGATCTTCGTTTTCCTCGTCGAGAAAATGGCCAATCTTTTCAAGGACTGTAAGCGTATCGGTGGTTTCAACCGGATGCTGGCCCAAATCAATTAGTTTTTCGAAAAGTTCATCCACATTGGTCAGGTTAAAGTTTCCCGCCAAGGCTAAATTTTTGGTCATCCAGTTATTAAAACGAAGCACCGGGTGAAGATTCTCAATTTTATTCCGTCCAAACGTTCCATAGCGAAGGTGGCCAAGGAATAACTCACCGGTAAATTCCACATTTTCTTTAAGCCAATCTATATCCTGCAAACGGTAGGGATTTTTTTCTTTTATCAGGTTTATCTTATCATAAACGCCCTTAAAAATATCGTCGATAGGCTGGGCTGAATTGGAACGAACGCGGTTGATGTATTTGATTCCCGGCTTCAGATCGAATTTAATATTCGAAATCCCTGCGCCATCCTGACCACGATTGTGCTGCTTTTCCATCAAAAGATGAAGTTTGTTTAAGCCATAAAAAGAGGTTCCGTATTTTGCCTGATAAAATCCCAGAGGTTTTAATAATCGTATTAATGCTATGCCACATTCGTGTTTAATGTGTTCGCTCATTGCTGGTTTTTGATTAAGAAATTATATTATTTTTACCAATAATTTTTCTGAAAAGAAAGTACAAAATTAGTCAAAAAATCGGTAAGACATTTCTTTAATTCACGCTTATGACACCATTTGTTTATCAATATTCGTCACCCGTTGGTTTACTTGAGATTTCGGGAAATGAAAACGGGATAGAATCTGTTTTATACGATTCACAAAGCAGTCATACGGTAACCATTGTTCAGGGCTTGCTTAAGGAATGTATTGAACAATTGAACGAATACTTTGCCGGCAAACGGAAAAATTTTGATCTGCCGCTGAATCCGCAGGGAACCGACTTCCAGAAAAGAGTATGGGCCGAACTGCAAAAAATACCTTACGGGAAAACGGCAAGCTATCTTGATATCGCACGCAACATAGGCGACGCCAACAGTACCCGGGCCGTAGGAAATGCCAATGGAAAAAACAAACTGAACATTCTTATTCCCTGTCACCGGGTGATTGGTATCAATGGCAGGCTTACCGGCTATGGCGGAGGCTTATGGCGCAAACAATGGCTGCTTGAACTGGAAATGGAAAACAGCCATATAGGATTGTTTGGAAATTAAGCCCGGTTAACATCTGATTCTTTCAGAAAATATGGGAAAATACGCTGAATAGGGTAAATCATTCCAGATATAATTCGTTTTATACTCCCGATGAAAAGTTTACCTTGCAGCCGTTCCGGTTTATCCTGCCGCCTTCAAAGAGGCTGTAAAATAAACTGTGTCAAAGGGAATAAATAATTAAATTTGACACAAGAAATGGGAAAATGTAAATTTGATTTTGAGGCCTACAAGCAGGAAGCGAAAGAGAGGCTTCGCCGGGGAGAACCAGCCGGAGGCAAAGAAGGCATATTTCAACCTTTGTTAAAACAGATGTTGGAAGAGCTACTGGAAGCAGAAATGGACGAGCACATGGATGAGCAACAGCGATCAGTTGGCAATCGTCGTAATGGTAAAATAGGAAAGAGGGTCAAAAGCATCGAAGGGGAATTCGAGTTAAACACACCCCGGGATCGTAATTCAGATTTTGATCCAAAGGTAGTACCCAAGCGGCAAATCATCATCAACGAAGAGTTGGTGGAAAACAAAGTGCTATCGAATTGTATAGTAAAGGGGGTAAGTTTTACGCCGGGATAATCTTGGTGAAGGCACCATTTGAAGAGATTTGTAATGGGTTATTTAAACGCTCTTCGCCAACCAAAACCTTGAGCAAGCTTACCGACCGTTGTTTATATCACATTAATCTAGAGAACTGGCAAAGCAACGCGCCGTTTACAAAGCCCCGTGTATGGTTGGGTTCTTGTATTGAGATGGACCGCGTATAACAACCTACAAGGGTGAAAGACAGATTGGCAAAAGTATGTCTTTCGCGCGTTGCAGTATACAATATACATTGGAGTAGATAATAAAGGAATAAAAGATTTTGCTTGGGATGTATGTAGCGCGAAAGCGAAAGGCTCCCAGGGTTTTTTGGTTTATAAGCAGGTTGATTAAATGATCTTAAAGCCCGGGGTGTTGAAAAAGACATGGCTGCTATTGTCCAGTATAGACAATCTGAAAGGCTTTGCCGAAGCTATTGAATGGTATTTCTAAAGCGGAAATACAATCCCTGCTTGTTCATCAGAATTAAGAAACACACTAAAGTAATGTTGCTTTCTAAAGACCAGTAGAGAGTTTATGAAAGATCCCTAAAAACAGTTTACCCAGGCTATTACTAAAGAAAAAGCAGAATATAACCTGGATGTGAGGTAGAAGCGAAACC
>JGI20225J20221_1002504_pt4 | contig 10394 bp, 10 predicted proteins | sample BioMet4_FD_20221 | JGI IMG/M metagenome (IMG submission 20221) | reverse complement strand
TGCCTCGGGCATTACGAACCTACTCCTAGGACATGCCGGACCTATCCCAGTTCTTGCGTAAATACCTATGGACCGGCAGCGTCGAGGGGCCACATTCCCGCCGGACCGACACAGGGGACCATCCGAGAGCCCCGGGTGCCCCTCTGGTCGAGCGGACCCAGGCAGCGGGCCCGTGGTTGGGCGTTCGACCACGCCCTAAAGGGACCCGCCGCCAGGGTACTCTCCGGGCTCTAGGCGCGGGGCTTCGTGATATAAGCCTTCGGTACGGCCCGGCTAATACCCCGGCCGCCACCCTTAGGCGGCCGGTTTTCGCGGTTGGGAACTACCACCCGACGTGCTCTATAGCTGGTCGACCGAAGGCTATGCCCCGCGGGAGGCGCGCGACACCTCCGCGACTGCCCCTCCGTCCTTGGGGTAAAAACGCACTGGTTATAGGACCCTCTAGGACCCTGGAGAGCGCCACAAAAAGAGTGGTGCGGTTGTGTCCCTTCGTTAAGGGTCCCGGACCGACCTGGCGACCTCCAGTATGCTCGAACAGTCGATATGGCTGGCTCCTTTCCGACCTCTAGCGGTTCCGTCGGAGCTAGAGGGGTCCGGTCGCCCTTTTCTGCCAGACCTCCGGGGAGCGTCGACTAGAGCCTGCTGCCCGCACGCGCGGTTAGCATAGCAACATGTGGGCCCTTTATGGCGCCACGCGGGCATTGCCGACCTCGCCTCGTAGCGGAGGTAGGACGGCTGCCCCGGCGTGGTCCTTAGCGCTCCCATAGCCGTTTTAGGCACCAAACACCCCCGGTCTTGGAACGGGCTGATAGACCCGCATGGGTTATAAATTCGGGCTGGGCGCCGCTGCCCGGTTGCTTACGCCGAGCAGCCCCGGAGCTACCTGGGTCCCAACCGCCCCTCCACGACCTACACCTCCACCGGCACCAGGGCCGGTCGCCGTCGACCTCCAGAGGGCCGTAGACCCGCTGCACTACTTCCCTTAGGGCGAGTGCCGCCAGTGGATGTAGGCTCTGCCCGGGTCGAAGACCCGTATGCGGGGGCTAAAGATGTTCCTTTCTATAAGTTATAGTGAAAGGCCTTCCGCGGCACTGGTTCCCTGCCGGGAGGCGGGCCATAAGTGTAGACGCACCGCGGACTAGAGGCGCCTAGTTGCCCGAAGCCGGGCGCCCTGCACCCGGGTATCTGCGCCCTAGTGGGACGCCCCCGGCTAGGACGGGGTAGCCGCCGGGACCGCCCTTTTCTGGTACCGCGCACCGGCGTTGCCGCACTTGTGGCAATAGTAGGGTGGCGGCCTGTTGCTCCGGCTGAGGTTCCTTTAGCTTGGCGACCACGCGTTCCGCGAATTAAAATAGTGGTGGCTGGTACCCACCTGTTCTAAGACCTACTCCGCGACCACTTCCGCGGGGCCGCCGCGCTGCTCGGCCGGGGCAGGTAAGGGGTCCGGTCCCGCCAAAGGGCGGGCCCTGACTCCGTTATTTTAACTGCCCCACTTGTAGTGTTGCCGCTTAATATAGGCGGCTGCGGCGGGCTCCCGAAAATAAGCGCTAAGCGAGGGCAGGGAGCATAAGGCGGCCCCTTTAGGTTACAGCCGTCAGGAGCCACTAAGGTGGCCCGACGACTGGCGTCCTGAAGCGGGCCCACCGCTCCGAGGCCGCGTTCTGGTAGGTACACTTAATAAAAGAGTAACTCGGCGCCCAGTAAAACACCCTGACGGCCCGATCCGATCGTTCAGAGCGTCCTCCTCGCGCCGGTCGGCGACCAGGTCGACTACCTCCTGAAGAAGACTGGGGCTGGCGGGCTCCGGCCACATCCAGCGTCTCCTCGGTGCGGGTGTTCCAGGGCAGGCTGAGACAGGTGTCCAGATAACTGCGGATGACCGCGCCCTCGGCGGAGCCGAAGGGCTGCTTGGCCAGGTTCCGCGCTTCCTTCAGGAGTTTTTCCTCGGTCTCTTTATCGGCCAGATTCAGCGCCAGGATCCTGTTTTTGTATTCGCCGGCGTCGTCGCCGGCATCCTCGCCGTCGCCCAGCTCCTTCTGGATGATCTTCAGCTCCTCGCGGAGATAATACTCCCGCTGGTTTTTGTTCATCTGCTCGGCGGTGGAATTGCTGAGCTCCTGCTCGATGGTCATGACGTTGAGTTCGTTGTTCAGCATCCGGCACAGCATGGCCAGCCGCCGGGTGGGATGGGTCTCCTCCAGCAGCAGCTGCTTGTCCTGATATTTGAAGCGCGCGGTGTTGGCCACAAAATCCGCCACATAGCCCGCGTCGTTGTTGGACAGGATGTTCAGCACGATCTCGGGCGCGGCGTTCTCGCTGAGACGGACATATTCCTCAAACAGCGTCACGCAGCTGCGGATCAGCGCCTCCCTGCGGGCCTCGCTCACCCGCTCGGCCGCGTCGGGTACCCGCTCCACCTCGGCATAGAAGCTGGGCGAGTCGGTGACGATCTCCCGCACCCGGCCGCGATAGACACCCTCCACCATGATGCGGGCGGAGGTGCCGTTGGGCTGCTTGAGCTGCTGGCGGATGCGGCAGACGGTGCCCACGGAAAAAAGGTCCTCCGCCGCGGGGATGTCCTTGACCACATCCTTCTGGGTGACCAGAAAGATATTCTGGTCGGCGCCCATGGCAAAATTCAGCGCCGCCATGGACATGGGCCGCTCGATATCAAAGGTCAGCAGCATACCGGGAAAGGCCGTCAGGCCCCGGAGCGCCAGCATGGGCAGGCCGCGTGTAAGTGCTTTTTCCTTATTTTCAGACATGATAAAATCTCCTTTCCGGAGAGATGCCTCTCTTGGATTGACGTCATTATAACATCGGCTTCCAGCAAATCCTGTAGAACATACTACAGGTTTGTCGAGCCTGAAAAAAAAGCCGCGGCAAGGAACTGCCGCGGCCTATGTTCAGGAAACGCTTTCCTCGTCCTTTTTCTTGCGCACCACAAGGGGCGGCGTACCGTTTTTTACCGCGTCCGCCGTGATGACTACCTTTTCGATGGACTTATCGGAGGGGACGCTGAACATCACGTCGGTCATGACGTTCTCCATGACGCTGCGCAGGCCGCGGGCGCCGATCTTTTTCTCGATGGCGGTATCCGCGATGGCCTCCAGCGCGCCAGACTCGAATTCCAGCTCCACGCCGTCGTAGCTCATGAGGACCTTGTACTGCTTGCTCATGGCGTTCTTCGGCTCGGTGAGGATGCGCACCAGATCGTCCCGGGTGAGGGAGTTAAGAGACGCCACCACCGGCAGACGGCCGATGAGCTCTGGAATGATGCCGAACTTCAGCAGGTCGTGCTGCTGCACATGAGAGAAAAGCTCCCCCACGTCGCGCTCCGCGCTGGTCTGGATATCGGCCTCGAAGCCCATGGATTTTTTGTCCATGCGCTTTTCGATGATCTTATCCAGCCCGTCGAAAGCGCCGCCGCAGATGAACAGAATGTTGGTGGTGTCCACCTGGATGAACTCCTGATGGGGGTGCTTGCGGCCGCCCTGGGGCGGGACGTTGGCCACGGTGCCTTCCAGCAGCTTCAGCAGCGCCTGCTGCACGCCCTCGCCCGACACATCCCGGGTGATGGAGGTGTTTTCGCTCTTGCGGGCGATTTTGTCGATCTCATCAATGTAGATGATGCCCCGCTGGGCGCGCTCCACGTCGAAATCCGCGGCCTGCAGCAGCTTCAGCAGGATATTTTCCACATCCTCGCCCACGTAGCCGGCCTCGGTGAGGGTGGTGGCGTCCGCGATGGCGAAGGGGACGTCCAGCATCTTGGCCATGGTCTGGGCGAACAGCGTTTTGCCGCTGCCCGTGGGGCCGATCAGCAGGATGTTGGATTTCTGAAGCTCCACGCCGCCGTCCTGGCCGTGGAGAATGCGCTTATAGTGGTTGTAAACGGCCACGGCCAGAACCACCTTGGCCCGGTCCTGCCCGATGATATATTCATCCAGATTTTTTCGGATGTCGGCGGGCCTGGGCAGCTCGTCGAAGCTCAGCGTTTCGCCGTTGACACCCTCGATAGTGGGCTCGTAGCCCTCCTCGATAATGCTCATGCACAGGCGGACGCATTCGTCGCAGATGTACGAACCGTTGCCCGCGATGAGCCGGTTTACCAGCGACTGCGGCTTTCCGCAGAAGGAGCATTTGATGCTTTTCCTGTCGTCAGTTTTGGTCATAGTTAACCTCGTGTTCCATTCTCCATTACTAAAGATGGGGGAACCGCGGTTCCCCCATAACAGGTCACCGCTTGAAAATGACCTTGTCGATCAGGCCGTATTCCTTGGCCTCCTCGGCGTCCATAAAATGGTCACGCTCGCAGTCGCGCTCCACCTCTTCGATGGGCCTGCCGGTGTTNTCGGACAGGATCTTATTCAGGCGCTGTTTGATCTTAAGAATCTGATCCGCTTGAATTTGAATATCTGTGCACTGACCCTGGCTGCCGCCGGAGGGCTGGTGGATCATGATCTCGGAATTGGGCAGCGCGATGCGCTTGCCCTTTGCGCCGGAGGACAGCAGGAACGCACCCATGGAAGCCGCCATACCGATGCAGATGGTGGAAACGTCCGGCTTGATATACTGCATGGTGTCGTAGATGGCCATGCCGCTGGTGACGCTGCCGCCGGGGGAATTGATATAAAACTGGATGTCCTTATCGGGGTCCTGGGCCTCCAGATACAGCATCTGCGCCACGATGAGGCTGGCGGTGGTGTCGTTGACCTCCTCGGACAGCATCACGATGCGGTCGTTGAGAAGGCGGGAAAAAATATCATAGGAGCGCTCACCGCGGCTGGTCTGCTCCACTACGTAAGGTACTAAGCTCATTGNAAAAACTCTCCTTTCGGTCCTTCGGTTATCCAGGAAAGCATATCCTTCTCAAAGGAAAATTATTCCGCGTTGTCCTCAGCTTTAGCCGNAGCCTTCTTCGCAGACGGCTTCTTCGCGGGCTTTTCCTCGTCGGATTCTTCGGCCTTCCTGGCGGTCTTCCTGGCGGCGGGTTTTTCTTCCCCGCCCTCTGTCTTTTCGGGGGTATCTTTGGCTGCCGGCTTCCCGGCGGACTGTTCCTCGCCGCCGTCAGCGGCGGCCTTGGTCTCGGGCAGCTTCTTGCCCTTCACGTCCTTGGCGGTATCGGCAATGAGATCGGCGGCTTTCTCCTTTTTGTACTCCTCAAGGAGGAAGTCCCGGCCGAAATACCGGAGCAGATCTTCGGGCTTGGCGTTATAGTCGGCGGCGATTTTTGCGATATAGGCGTCGGCATCCTCGTCGCTGATCTCCATATTTTCAGCCTTGACCACGGCTTCCAGCAGCAGATCGACCTTGACCTGTTGCTCGGCGGCGGGACGGATGGACTGGCTCATGGCGGCGTCGTCGATGCCCAGCATCTCCACCAGCTTCTCACGGGGGATGTCGTTGGTCTTCACGCCGAGGTTGGCGGCGTAGTTGCGGATGAACTCGGTGACCTTGTCCTCGATCATTACCTCGGGCACGTCCACCGTCATGTTGTCGGCNGCCAGCTTCATCAGATCGGAACGGTAGCGGTCGCCGCTTTCCTTCTCGGCGGCTTCCAGCATCTTCCTGCTCATGTCGGCCTTATACTCATCTATGGTGTCAAACTCGGACACATCCTTGGCGAACTCGTCGTCCAGCTCGGGATACTCGGCCACGGTGAGGCTGTTGAGCTTCACTTTGAAGACCACGTCCTTGCCGGCCAGATTTTCCACATAATTCTCGGGGAAGGTGACGTTCAGTTCCTTCTCCTCACCGACGGTCATGCCCACGATCTGCTCCTCGAAGCCGGGCACGAAGGAGTTGGAGCCCAGTTCCAGACTGTAGCCCTCGGCCTTGCCGCCGTCAAAGCGCTCGCCGTTGAGGTAGCCGTCGAAGTCGATGTTGGCGGTGTCGCCCATCTGGGCCTCGCGCTCCACGGACATCATGCGGGCGTTGCGCTTTTTCACATCGTCCAGCGCGGCCTGCAGCTGCTCCTCGGTGACCTCGGGCTTCCCTTTTTCAAGCTCGAGCTCTTTATACTGGCCCAGCGTGACCTCCGGGTAAAGCTCCACGCTGAAGGTAAAGGTCAGAACCTTGTCGTCGCTGAGATTGACATCCGACAGCGCGGGAGAGCCCACGCAGTTCAGCCCGGCATCCTGCACGCCGAAGCCGAAAGCCTCGGAACCCAGGTCGTCAATGGCGTCCTGATAGAACACGTTGGCGCCGTACATCCCTTCGATGACGGCACGGGGGGCTTTGCCCTTGCGGAAGCCTGCGATATATATTTCTCCCTTTTTCTTCTGGTAGGTCTTGTTAACGGCCTGCTCAAAAGCGGCAGAATCCACTTCCACCTGGAATTTGGCCTTGTTCGATTCGCTTTTATCGACGTTTTTGACGATCATGGAAAAATCCTCCTAATTGTTGTCACGGACACGCGCCATAGTATATTAGCAGATTCTTACTTTAAAATCAATGAAAATCTTTTCACACAGCCGTTTTTACAGAATTTTTGCCGGAACGAAATCCAGATAGTCGGCGGACACCAGCCGGAACAGCGTGCCGCCATACTCGCCGTTGAAGGCGGAGGCGCAGCCTTTGGAGTGGATATGGCCGTAGCAGCACTGCTTCACGCCGTATTTCTCCAGCAGCGCCAGCAGCTCCGGGCACTCGTAGCCCTGATATTTGGGCGGGTAATGGAGAAACACGTATTTTTTCCGGTCTCCGGCCGCCCGCAGCGAGGCCTCCAGGCGCAGGCACTCCCGGGCCAGGATCTTTTTGTCGTGCTCGGTTCCCTTCTCCTCCTCATAAAACCAGCCGCGGGTGCCGCACAGGCCCACGCCCCGGTAATCGAAAAAGTTGTTGTGCAGAATGTCGATGCTCCCGATGCCGTTTTCCGCGAAAAAATTTCGGGCCTTGGCCGCGGTGGACCACCAGTAGTCGTGGTTGCCCTTGAGAATCAGCTTTTTCCCAGGCAGCGCGTCGATATACANGAAATCCTCCCGGGCGGAGTCGAAGTCCATGCCCCAGCTCACGTCCCCGCAGATCACGGTGACATCCTCCGGCCCGACCACGGCGGCGAAGCCTTTTTTGATTTTTTCGGTGTAATCCTGCCATCTGCCGCCGAAAACGTCCATGGGTTTTTCCGCGCCCAAAGACAGATGCAGGTCTCCTATGGCGAAAAGCGACATTTCCATCCTCCGTATAGACTGCGGGCAGGATTCAAATACTAATCACGCCGGAAACGGCAAAACGATCTGGAGGTATTTGACATGACCGACATGAACAAGCGCGGCTACGACACCCAGGGCGTCCGGTGCGACGTCAACAACTGCAAGTACAACACCACCGACTGCAAATGCACCGCCGGCAGCATCAAGGTCAAGAACGAGAAGGCCGTCACCAAAGGCGAGACCTTCTGCGAGACCTTCTGTCAGCGAGGCAGCTGCTGAGGAAAACAAGGGGATTTTTCATGAATCCCCTTGTTTTTATTTCAGAAAATCATCCACAACGCCGATCATGCCGGCCTTTTCCACGCTGCCGGAGAAACGCACGGGCCGTCCCGCGAGGCCGGCCAGCGGCTGGGGCGCGGGCAGGCCGGTATAGTCGGCCAGCCTGCCGATGAGCTCCGTGCCGGGGGCGTCGGACTCCTGCCCCAGGGCGGACAGCACGCTGTCGCAGAACTTGAAGGGGCTGGCCGTGGACACCACCACGGTGGGGGCGCGGCGGATCGTCAGGCTGCGGTATTCCTCCAGCACCCGGCAGGCCACGGCGGTGTGGGGGTCCATGAGATAGCCTTTTTCCCGATACATGGCGCCGATGGCGGCCTTGGTGTCGGCATCGCCGCAGAAGCCGGCGGCAAAATCCGCGGCCAGCGCGGCCTTGACGGCGTTATCCACGGTGTACTTCCCCGTGGCGGCCAGCTCCTTCATATAGCCCGCCACCTGCGTGTCGCTGCCGCACAGCGCGTACAGCAGCCGCTCCAGATTGGAGGACACGAGAATGTCCATGGAGGGCGAGAGAGTGGTATGGAAGGGGCGGTTGCGGTCATAGGTACCGGTGCGGAGGAAATCCGTCAGCACATTGTTGGCGTTGGAGGCGCACAGCAGCCGCCCGGCGGGCAGGCCCATCTTCTTGGCGTACCAGCCCGCAAGAATATCGCCGAAGTTGCCGGTGGGCACGGCGAAATCCACGGTGTCGCCCAGCGCGATGCGTCCGGAATTCACATAGTCGCAGTAGGCGGAAACATAGTAAACGATCTGCGGCAGCAGGCGGCCCCAGTTGATGGAGTTGGCCGAGGACAGGAAATAGCCCCGCCCGGACAGCTCCGCCGCGTAGTCCCTGTCGGAAAAGATTTTTTTCACGCCGGCCTGGGCATCGTCGAAATTGCCGTAGACGGCGGAGACGAACACGTTGGCGCCGGTCTGGGTAGTCATTTGCAGCTTCTGCACGTCGGACACGCCGTCGTTGGGGTAGAACACCACGATGCCGGTGCCCGGCACGTCGGCAAAGCCCTCCAGCGCGGCCTTGCCGGTGTCGCCGCTGGTGGCCACGAGAATGCACACCTTGCGCGTCTCGCCGCATTTTTTCAGCGAGGCCGTGAGAAAGCGGGGCAGGATCTGCAGCGCCATGTCCTTGAAGGCGCAGGTCGGGCCGTGCCACAGCTCCAGGAAGGCGGTCTCATCGTCCGTGAAGCGCAGCGGGGCCACGGCGGGATCGTCAAAATTGCCGCCGTAGGCCGCGGCGGTAAAACCCTCGATCTCCGCGGCGGAGTACTCGGGCATGAACTTCGCGAGAATATGCGCGGCTCTGGCCCGGTAATCCAGGGCGCAGAGAGACTTGATTTCCCCAAGGGTGAGCTCCGGCAGCTCCGACGGCACGTATAGTCCGCCGTCGGGGGCCAGCCCGCCGGCGATGGCGCCGGAAACCGTGACGACGCGGTTTCTGTCTCTCGTGCTGAAATATTCCATGATCGCACCTCACTCAAAAGCGTTTTCGATGTGGTTGATTTGATAATTCGACTCGTCCGGTCCGTTGGGGGCGTAGATCTCCACGACGTCGAATCGCGGCTGCTTGGAGGTCTCGTTCTGGCTGAGCCAGACGGCGGCGGTGGTTCTCAGCCGCTCCTGCTTGGCCGGGGTGACGAATTCCCTGGCCTGGGCGAAGGCGGCGGAACGGCGGAGCTTCACCTCGCAAAAAACCACGGTAGTCTTGTTTTCGGCGATCACATCGATCTCGCCCATGCGGCATTTATAGTTCATGCCCACGGTCTTGTAGCCGTGCCGGTTCAGATACTCGGCGGCCTTCTGCTCGCCCCAGCGGCCCGTGTAGACGGTATTCATCAGTGCATCTTCCTCAAAAAGCCGGGCCGGTGGGCCTCGCAGGGGCCGTATTCGCGGATGGCCGCGTAGTGGGCGGCGGTGCCGTAGCCCTTGTGTTTCGCAAAAGAATACTGCGGGTACTTTAAATCAAGCTCAAGCATATAGCGGTCCCGGGTAACCTTGGCCAGCACGGAGGCCGCCGCGATGGAGGCGCACTTCCCATCTCCGCCCACCACGGGGCGGCTGGGCGCGAGAATGCCGGTATCGCGGTTGCCGTCGATCAGGGCCAGCGCCGGGGCCGGATCAAGCTTTTCAATGGCCCGGTTCATGGCCAGGAAGGTCGCGCCGAGGATGTTGAATTCCCCGATCTCCTCCACCGTGGCAAAGGCCACGCCAAAGCTCACGGCCTCGCGGGTGATGACAGGAACCAAAGCCTCCCGCTGCTTTTCCGAGAGCTTTTTGGAATCGTTCAGGCCGGGGATGACCAGCCCCCGGGGCAGGATCACGGCGGCGGCGCACACCGGGCCCGCCAGCGGGCCGCGGCCGGCCTCGTCCACGCCGCAGACGGGACCGGCGTCCCCGCACAGCGCCAATTCGGCTTCCCACAGGTCAATCATGGGGCTCCTCCAGCGTGATGCGGCCCAGCTTGCCCTCGTGATACTCGTTGAGCAGCACGTTGGCCATGCGCTCGGTGTCACATTCTCCCCCGGAGACGAGAAAGCCGCGTTTTCGCGCGGCGGTCTCCAGCAGCTCAAAGCCGTTCATGGCGGGGTCGGGGGTGAATTTATAGCGCTGCTCGACGGCCTGGGGGTACAGCGCGCGCAGGCGCAGCATGAAGTTCGCGCCCAGCGTCTCCCTGTCCAGCACGTCCGCCTTGATGGCGTTGGTCAGGGCCAGCAGCTCGCCCACCTCCTGGGAATCGAACCTGGGCCACAGAACACCCGGCGTATCCAGCAGATCCAGCGAGCTGTCGATGCCGATCCACTGGCGGCCCCGGGTAAGGCCGGGCCTGTCCCCGGCCGCGGCGGCCCTGCGGCGGGCGACCTTGTTGATAAAGGTGGATTTCCCCACGTTGGGGATGCCTAAGATCATGAT
>JGI20225J20221_1003176_pt1 | contig 10395 bp, 10 predicted proteins | sample BioMet4_FD_20221 | JGI IMG/M metagenome (IMG submission 20221) | reverse complement strand
TTGCTGGCCCTGGCCGCTGGCGTCGTGGAACGGCTGGCGGCCAAGGTGGCGGCGGTGCCGCTTTGGGTCTCCCTGCCCGTCGCCGTGCTCCTGCTTGCCTTGTGCGTGGCCTATGCCCTGCGCCAACGGCTGTACGACCGCCTTTTGGTCTACCACCTGTTTTGGCTGCGTCACCGAGGCTTTTCGCGGCACGTCTTTCCTATCCGACGCGGTGCGGTTCGGGAAAACAAACAAGCCATGGCCCGCCCGGTGCCGCTTTCGGGCCGTTTTTCCTCCCTGGCTGTCTACGAGGCCCATCCGGACCGGTATATCGTGGCCTACGGGGTCGCGGGCAACCGCATGGAAGCGGCGCGGACCTACCGGCGCGACCGGCGGGCCGGCATCCGGGCCATGGCCGACGATCTGATCGCGTATGCCCGGGCCAATGTCCGGATGCTGCACGCCGATGCCGAGTTGCGGGCGCTTTTTGCCGCACTGGACGCCTTTGATCCGGTTTTTGCGGCCTGGCGGACGTCCTTGCCCGGCGAGGAGCGGGAACCGACCCATGGGGTGTCCTTGCCCCAGGGCCGACCCCATGCCGCGGCCGGCTGACGGATCAGGGCCGGGAATTGGCCCGGTTCACGCAGGACTGGAACAGGGCGGCGCATTGTTTTTCGCACATGGAGCCCGTGGTCCCCATGGTGCTGCTGTTGCAGCGGCTTTTGCAGCTGATCTGGCGCTGGTTGCACAGGACCACGGCCTGGTTGCGCCGGACATCGGTGTTGCCGAGGTCCGAGCCGCCGGCCGGACGCGGGAGAATGGCCCCGGGCTTTTCGTGCGGCTTTTGGGGCCGGGCCGGACTGGGCATGGGAACCCGCTTGACCTGCTTGTTGGGCAGGGTCATGTCCGGATGCGGCCGCTCCGGTTTGACAGGCTGGGGCACTGGGGCGGGCCGGGCCTTGTCGGGCTCGGTCAGGGCTCGGGGCGCCGGTTGCGGCGGCAGCGGGATGGCGGGCGAATTGTCCCGGGGTGGCGTGGTGGTGGCCTGGGCCAGCACGAACGGCGCGGGGGCGCTTGCGCCGACCGGTGCGACCGTAAAGCAAAGGATCAGTGTCACGAGAAGGATGTAAGTGCGTGTCATGGTCACGGGTTCTCCTTGATGCGTGGCGGTCATACGCGGGCCGCTGTTTGACAGAGCGTGCAGAAATTGGAAAGAAAACACCGTCGCGGCTGTTGCAAGCGGGGTATGTTGGCTGTCGGGAGCGCCCGACGGGCGGCTTTTGAGGAACCCGTAACAGACTGGGGGCGTTACCGCATGCGTTCTACCGACTTTCCGGGGCGTTTGCCCTGTCCGTACGCTTCGGCCTCCTGGTTGCGTCACCTGCCCTGGCCGGCGACAAGGGATGCGGTATGCAGTCGGCCCTGAGGCAGGCGGCCCGGCTGCTGGGCCAGGCGCGGCAGGTCATGGCCCTGACCGGGGCCGGCATGTCCGTGGCCAGCGGCATCCCGGATTTTCGCAGCCCGGGCGGCCTGTGGGAACGGCATGATCCCATGGAGGTGGCCACGGTGACGGCCCTGCACCGCAATCCCCGCCGGGTGTGGGAGTTCCTGATCGACGCCCTGGCCTCCCTTGGCCAGGCAAAGCCCAACCCGGGCCATTTTGCCCTGGCCAGGCTCGAAAGGGAAGGGCGGCTCGCTGCCGTGGTGACGCAGAACATCGACGGCCTGCATCAGGCCGCCGGCTCCCGCGAAGTGGTCGAATACCATGGGGGAGTGAACCGCTTTTATTGCATGGGTTGCGGCCGGGAATACGATCCGGCCCTGGCCCGGGGCCTGACCGGGCGGGACATCCCCTGGCTGTGTCGGGACTGCGGCGGCGTGGTACGGCCGGACATTGTGTTTTTCGGCGAGGCTATACCTCTTGACGCCTTGCGCAAAAGCGGTCAATTGGCCTTGGCCGCCGACTGTATCCTGGTGGCCGGCACCTCGGGCGAGGTGGCCCCGGCCAACCGATTCCCACAGGAGATCAAGGCCAGGGGCGGGATGGTGGTGGAAATCAACCTTTCGGAAAGCACCTTCAGCGATCTGGCCGACGTCCGCATCGCCGCTCCGGTGGAAGATGCCCTGCCTGCCTTGGCCGAGCTGGTGCTTTCCCAACCTGTTACGAATCCCACGGGTGAATAGGAATGGACGCGCTTACGCCGCATGGCGGGTTCTGGGCCATGATGGCCAACGCCACACCGACGGTCATTTTCGTCTTGTGCATTCTGGCCTCCATGTCGCTTGGCTGCTGGAGCATCATTTTCGTCAAATTGTTCACCCTGACCGGCGCCAAGCGCGATACGGCCAGGGACTATAATCGCTTCCAGGAAGCGGAGTCGTTGCGGGCGGCCATGCAGGCCCTGGGTCAGTCCCGGCAGTCGCCGGCCTTCAACGTGGGCAGGCTCGCCTTCGAGGAGCTCATGCGCATGGAGCAGGCCGACTTGGACCCGTCGGAAAAGGCCCGTATCTCCATGGACAACATCCGACGCGTGTTGCGCCAGGGCGTGACCGTGGAGCTGGCCAAGCTCTCCAAGTCGCTGCCGTTTCTGGCCACCTGCGCCAACGCCACCCCGTTCATCGGCCTTTTCGGCACGGTCTGGGGTATCATGAACTCCTTCCACTCCATCGGGCTCATGCAGTCCGCGGCCCTGGCCGCCGTGGCCCCGGGCATTTCCGAAGCCCTGGTCGCCACGGCCATCGGTCTGGCCGTGGCCATCCCCGCGGTTTTGGCCTACAACTTCTTCCTCGGCTACATGCAGTCCATCGAAGGCGAGCTGGTCAACTTCGCCGGCGCCTTCCTGAACCGCATCCAGCGCGAAGTCACCTGGATGCCCCGTGAGAACCGCGAGACCGCTCCCCGCCGGGCCGCGCCCGAGAGGTTCTAGGCCATGGGCATGCAGGTCGGCGGCGGCGGCCGCTTCTTAAGCGAGGTCAACGTCACGCCCTTTGTGGACGTGATGCTCGTCCTGCTCATCATCTTCATGGTCACCGCGCCCATGATGACCCAGGGCCTGGAGGTGGACCTGCCCCAGACCCGGGCCGTGAGCGTCCTGCCCAAGGACAACGAAAGCATCGTCCTGACCGTCAAGGCCGACGGTGAGCTGTATCTGGACAAGTATCCGGTGGAAGTCGGCGACCTGGAAGGCCAGGTCCGACGGCTGGTGACGGATCAGAAAAAGCAGCTTTTCCTGCGGGCCGACCAGGCCGTGCCCTATGGCACCGTGGTCAAGGTCATGGGCGTGGTCAAATTGGCCGGTGTGGACAAGCTCGGCGTGGTGGCCGAGGACGAGAAAACACCCAAACCCGCTCCCGGGCCGAAAAAGAAATAAGTCGGATGCGGGGCCCTCCCGCATCCGTGCGAGTTCCCATGCGCGTTCTCGGCTGGATTTTTTCCATCTTTCTGCACCTCACCGTGGTGCTGGCAAGCTTGCTGTTTGTCCGCATCGAGCCGGTGAAATTCCAACTCAACGTCCCTGTCTACGAAGTCGACCTCGTAAGCCTCGGGGGCCCTCCGGGGCTGCCTCCAGGTGAGGCCGGCCTGCCGCCTGGCCCCAAGGGGCCGGGGAATCGGCCCGAACCCGGTCCGCCGGAACCGGCTGGCGAGGCTGGCCAGGGCGGTGAACCCCTTGCCGCCGCCATGCCCGAATCCCAGGAGGCGCCCGCGACGCCGGCCAAGCCCACCGTGCCCGAGCCCGTGGCGGCCACGCCTCAGGCCCCGGAGCCGGAACCGCCCAAGCCCAAGCCCAAACCGGAACCCAAGCCTGAGCCCAAGATTGAGCCCAAGGCCAAGCCGTTGTTTGACGAGGCGAAAAAGATGGAGGAGGCGAAAAAGGTCGAAGAGGCCAAAAAAGCCGCCGAAGTCAAAAAGCTTGCCGACGCCAAAAAGGCCGCTGAAATCAAGAAGGCTGAAGACGCGAAAAAAGCGCTCGAAGAGAAGAAGGCCGAAGACGCCAAGAAGGCCGCTGAGGCGAAAAAGGCCGAGGATGCCAAGAAGGCGGCCGAGGCCAAGAAGGCCGAAGACGCGAAAAAAGCGGCTGAAGCGAAAAAGGCTGAGGACGCCAAAAAGGCGGCCGAGGCGGCCAAGGCGGCGGCTGCCGCCCAGGCCAAGGCCGAAAAGGACACCCTNGAGAAAGCGCTCAAGGATGCCAAGACCAAAGCCGGCAGCGGCGGNGGTGGCGATGCCGTGNCCAAAGCCCTGGCCGATGCNCGCAAGGCGGCNGGCTCNGGCAGCGGCGGAGGCAGTGGAAGTGGNGGNGGAGGCGGCGATGCCGTGTCCAAGGCCCTGGCCGACGCGCGGCGCTCGGCCGGAGGCGGCGGTGGTGGCGGAGGCGGCGGTGGCACCGGNGGTGCGGGCACTGGNGGGGCNACNCTGGGGGTGTATGCCCAGATCGTCAACCGGACCATCAAACGCAACTGGCGATTCCCCCAGATGGGNGCCAAGGAATCGTTGACCGCCACCGTGGAATTGCACATAGACAAGGACGGGCGTATCCTGCGCTATGCGCTTGNCCGCTCGTCAGGACGGCCCAATTNNGATGCCTCGGCCNTCAAGGCCGTGGCCGAGACCGGGAACNTGCCGGCGCCGCCGCCNGGGCTGACGACNTTGCAACTCAACTTTAAATCTGAGGAACTCGCGGGACGATGACCATGCGCGCGTACAAGCGAACCATCGGAATTTTCGGGGCGATCCTTGCCCTGTTGTGCCTTGTTGCCGGGACCGCCCGGGCCCAGCAGGATACCTCCCTGTCCGTGGATATCCAGGGACCGAGCCAGGCCAAGATGAATCTCGTNATGGCCCGCCCCTTTGCCGGNGGCGGCCAGATGAGCCCGGCCGAAAAACTNCAGGANCTNATCAANAAGGACCTCCACTTCCTGCCGTTTTTGCAAGTGGTGCCGGCTTCGAACATCCCCGGGCAGGTCAGCGGTCCNACCGCCGACCAGATCGATTTCAAGCCCTTCGGCCTGGCCAAGGTCGACGTGCTCGTGACCGCCAACTGGACCCCGGGCGCCAACCTCGGCAACGTCGAACTGCGGGCCTTCGAGGTCTTTTCCCAGAAGGTGCTGGTGGGCAAGGGCTACGATGGCGTGACCGATGCTCAGCTGGCCGATATCGCCGACCGGTTCTGCATGGAGCTCATGGCAAAACTCACGGGCCAGGGCGGGTTTTTCAATTCCCAGATTGCCTTCGTCAAACCCCATGGGACGAAAAGCAGCGACATCTGGGTGGTCCGGCCCATGGGCCGGGGCCTCGTCCGCGTGACCANCTACAANGACCTCGGCATGGCGGTGAGCCCGGCTTGGTCCTTTGATGGTCGCAAAATCGCCTTTACCCTGATCGGNTCGCGCTCCCATTATNTGGGCGTGTGGTCCGGCGGCGGCAAGCCCAAGGTCTACACCCTGCCGTCCACCAACGTGGTGAGNCCCCGCTTTCTGCCNAGCGGCCAGATCGCGGTCAGCATCATTTTGCACGGCAAGCAGGATATCTACCTTTTGGACGGCAACCAGCAGCCTTCGCGCGTGTTGGCCTCGAGCCGGGGCATCAGCGTGTCGCCGAGCTTCGACAGCTCGGGCCGGGTCATGGCCTACGTGTCCGACGAAAGCGGCAGCCCCAATATTTTCGTCCGGGATGGCGGCGGGTCCCGTCGTCTGACTTCCTCGGGCTACAACACCAATCCGTGCGTGAGCCCGGACGGCAAGCTCGTGGCCTTCACCAAGCAGCTTGGCGGCGCCCAGAAAGTGTTCGTGCACGACCTGGCCACGGGTCAGGAAACCCAGGTCACCTCGGGTGGCGGTTCGGACGAGAACCCGTCTTTTTCGCCGGACAGCTACTTTATTGCCTTCAGCTCCACCCGGAGTGGGCAAAAGAAGATTTACATCACCACCCGTCATGGAGCGACCCCGGTCATGGTTCCCACCGGGGATGGGCCGGCCCAGATGCCATCGTGGGGGCCTCTGGCCCAGTGACTCTGGCCGTTTCGGATGATCGGACTTCAACACGCTTATGGAGGATGTTGTTCGGTGATTCGCGGTTAGGGGGAGATGGGGGCGCCATGTTATTTCCATGGCGGACTCTGGAATTTGCCTGTTGCTTTTTATGGCGGGAAGCGTAAACGGGCTGCGTTCCGGAGCGTGCTTCGCCTGCACCCGAGAACACGGCCGGGGGCAGGGCCCCATCGGTTTTTCTATGGAATACCCGTTTTGGGTAACTTGAGGAGGAAGAAAATGATGCGTTCGAGATGGATGACATTGGTTGTGATGTTGTTGCTGCTTTCCCTGGCCGGCTTTGGCTGCGCCAAAAAAGCTGCCGGTCCTGGCGACGGTGCCGGCTCCAGCTGGGAAGATCAGGAACGGGCTCGCTTGGAGCAGGAACGTGCCCTGCGTGAAAAGCTGGGACAGGCTGCCAGCGAACTGGCCCAGATGGTCCACTTTGCTTTCGACAGCTCCAATCTGACCGCGGAATCCCGCCAGATCCTGACCCGCAAGGCCGACATCCTGCGCCAGTACCCCCAGATCAAGCTGATCGTGGAAGGCAACTGTGACCAGCGCGGTACTTCCGAGTACAACCTGGCCCTTGGCGAGCGTCGTGCCCAGGCTTCGGCCCAGTACCTGTCCAACCTGGGCATCGGTTCCGACCGCCTGTCCACGGTGAGCTACGGCAAGGAACGTCCGCTGGATCCGGGCCACAGCGAAGCCGCTTACGCCAAGAACCGTCGCGACGAGTTCCGCGCCACGTACTAGCCTTGTGCGCACGGGCGGAGCCGAAGATTTTCGGCTGCGTTATCGTGTGAGCGATATGTTATCCACGAAAGGCCGTCGGGGAAACCCGGCGGCCTTTCGCGTTTCGGCCCGTCTGGAACATGACGCTTTTGTAACAGTCTGGTTGGTGCTTGTTCCTGGGGGCTGTGGGAAAAGCGCATTGGAGTTGTGCCGGAAAAACCTCTTTTACAGTTTCTCGCCCGGCGTCTTCCAGGCGCTGGGGACTGTTGTACCGACGGCCGATCCGGGCTGGTCGGCGGGCGCCTTGTCTCAGGACTGCCGCTCGCGGTGGCGGTCCAGGTGCCAGAGATAGCAGATTTCAGCCAGGGCGGCGATGCCGTGGTCATCGACCGGGAGCCAGCGGATTTTGCCGGCGGCGGCGTCAAGGCTGCCGGTGGCCAGAAATTCCAGGCCGGCGGTCAGGTGCTGCCCCAACCGGTCCCGGTCGACATGCCGTAGCCGGGCGACGAACCAGAATGCATGCGTACCCGCCACGCGGGGTTCGTCCAGACAGCAATGGATGATGCACCGCTCGGTTGTCTGCATGTCCAGGCCGCCACTTCCTGCCAGGGCGTGGCCCACGCCGAGACCCAGGCCGCCGGCGGATAGGTTGAGGACCCGGGCCGCTCCGGATCGGAAATCTTCCAGCTTGAGCAGGGGCGCGTCGAACCGGAAGCCGTCCTTGCGGTCATAACGCCAGACCAGGAGTTCCCGGATGCGGGCCGGATCGGGTTCCACGCGCAGACTCTTGCGGCGCTGGCCGAAGACCACGGCACCGGGTTGGGCCAGCCCGAGCCGGGCCAGTCCCCGGGACGAGGTCTTGGTGGCCCGGATGCGGCTGTCAAAGGTGTAAAACGTCGCCTCGGCAAGCTGGCGCGACTGGGCCACGCAGAAATAGCCGCGCACCGGTTGCTCCAGCCAGTGCGGCCCGGTGGCAACCTGTTCGAGACTTTCCAGGATCAGTCCCCGGGATGAATATTCGAGGATCGCGCACACGATTTCCCGGTACGGCATGACCGGGGCGGGCAGGGACAGGAAACAGTGGGAGCGCTGGGCAATGGCGGCTTCCAGAAGATGGTCGGCGCTGCGGTGGTGGGCTGCCATGAAGACTCGCGACAAACGGCCCGACACCCCGGGATACGACGAGGGTTGGGGTAGGGGTTGCGGCCTTGGCCGGCCGAGGTTTGCTGTTATCCGGGCGAAACAACCGCTCCTGTCCGGTGCAGGGCAGGCGGCGGGACGGAGGTGACGGTCACCCCCGGGGGGCGCCGCGTCAGGTTCGGTCCGCTTCCGGGCGTTCGCGGCCGCAACCATGCGGGGCACAAGGGGATATCCGGTTTCATTCCCATGACGAAGCCGTGTCGATTGCGGCTGGCATAAACCTGGCCCGGGCCGGCTTGGACAGGTCGTACGGCCAGGGCCTTCCCGAGGTGGTGGCGCTTGCCCCTGTTTGCTGGCAGAAAAGCCCGGTACCTGGCCGGCTTGCCCGCGGGGACGGCCTGGCCTATAGTCGCCGAAGCGCCATACCGGGGGGTTGCATGCGCATTCTCAGGCCTTTTAAGATGCGTGGCCGGCTGGGAGTCGGATTTTATCTCGTGGCAGCGGCCATGCTGCTGACACCCGTGGCCTTGGGGGCCTTTGCCGGCTATTATCTGTTCCTCAAGGATGCGGAAAAACCCCGGGTCAGCCTGTCGCCCGAGGCCACGGCTGCTTCCCTCAAGCGTCCCTTCATCCTGACCGCCGCCGACGACCAGTCCGGCATCCGCTCCCTGGTGGTCACCGTGACCCAGGGCCAGCGCCGGTTCGATGTCTTGCGCAAGGTCTACGACCCGCCCCGGGAACAGGTGAGCGAACACTTCACCCTGGGCGGTTCGGAGCTGCGCGGCGGTTCCTTCGAGATGCAGGTCGCGGCCGCCGACGGCTCGTACGCCAACCTCGGCACCGGCAATACGGCCCGCATCACCCGCAAGATGCGCCTGGACACCAGCCTGCCCGCCGTCAAGCCCCTGACCCCGGCCCAGTACATGCGCCAGGGCGGCGCGGGCCTGGTCATCTATGAGGTCAACAAGGACCTGGCCAAAAACGGCGTCCAGGTCGGGGATTTGTTTTTCCCCGGCTATCGGCTGAAAACCGGGCAGTACGCCTGTCTGTTCGCCTTTCCCCAGGACATGGCGGCCGCGGATTTCAAGCCGCGCATCCTGGTCGAGGACACGGCCGGCAACGAAAAGACCGGATTTTTCGTCAACATGGCCATCAAGCGGCGGTTTCGCGAGGAGCGGGTGGACATCACCGACGAGTTTTTGGCCGCCAAGCTGCCGGCCTTTTCCGGGCTGTTCCCCGACGTGCGCGATCCGGTTGCGCGGTTTCAAAAGCTCAACACCGAACTGCGGCGCCAAAACGCGGCCACTCTGGTCGATCTGGCGTCCCGGAGCGCGCCCGAACCCTTGTGGGACGGCGCCTTCATCTATTTGCCCCGCTCCGTGGTCCGGGGGTCTTTCGGCGCCGACCGGATCTACACGTACAATGGCCGGGAGATCGACCACGACCGTTCGATCGGCATCGACCTGGCTTCGGTGGCGAGCGCGCCGGTACCGGCGGCCAATAACGGCGTGGTGGTCCTGGCCGGCCCCCTCGGTGTCTACGGCCGGACCGTGGTCATCGACCATGGCCTGGGCTTGCAATCGTTTTACGGGCACTTGTCATCCATCGCAGTCGGGGTCGGAGACACGGTCAAAAAGGGCGATACCATCGGCGCCACCGGCAGTTCGGGCCTGTCCGCCGGCGATCATGTCCTGTTCGCCACCTTGCTCGACGGCCTGCCGGTGATTCCCATCGAATGGTGGGACGCCCATTGGCTGGAAGACAACATCACCCAGAAATTCAAGCGCTACGCCGCGGCCGCGCCCGAATCATAGGCGCATCCGCACCGCCTAGCGGNAGCGGTGGGGCGTGGCCGACTCCTTTTGGGGACGTCCTGGGGCGCCAGGACCCCTGGGCCGGGAAGGAGACGTCCATGAAGGCGACCGACCGGGCGGCCTGGGCCGTCGTTCTCGGCGCGCTGCTGCTTTTTGCGCTGGCCTTTGCCCTGCCCTCGGGCTGGAAAACGGATTTTTTTTCCCGATACGCCGCCAAGCACCGGGAAAATGCCGGGCCGGAGGAAACGTCCGCCGTGCGCCANCCGGTGCGCTTTCCCGTGCCCGAGCGTTACATCCGGGCCACCCGGCCCCTGGTGGCTAGGCGCATGGCCGAGCCGGATTGGGCGGGCCTCAGCCTTGAGGCGCGTCGGGAAATTCTGCTCGAAATCTTTCTTCTTTCCGGTGTGGACGCCGCCTATTGGTCCATGCCGGAAGCCCGCCAACGCCAGGTGGTCGAGGCCTATCTGCAGGCGTTTTTGCCGCATGCGCCGGAGGGGGGTGGGGCAAATGCCCCCGACGGGCAACGCGTCTTGCCCTTTGGAAATCCGTAAAAAGGGCGGAGGGGCGTGGCCCCAAACCCAACCCCTCCGGAGGCCGGACCTGTTTGCGGGAGTGGCAGGACGCGGGGGATTTTCGATCGCGGGCTGGGTTCGGCCGGGAAGAGCCGGTTGACAAAGGTCGAGTCCCCTTTTTAAACTTTTTT
>JGI20225J20221_1002496_pt2 | contig 10399 bp, 9 predicted proteins | sample BioMet4_FD_20221 | JGI IMG/M metagenome (IMG submission 20221) | reverse complement strand
CGGGACAGTTAAAGAGCGGTATAACGATTCTCAAAAAAGCCTGTTTCTTGAACTCCTTTTGTGAACGCAACCGAAAAAAACTGCCTTGGGGGAGCTTAGCGGGAGGATTCAAGAATTGTTAGAGCTACACTATTTGAGCGCCAGGCCCTATACGCCACTTGCCGTCGCTCCCCAAACTTCAAGGCGCGACCCGGTTGAAGCCAAAATTCCTGATAGGTAAATGAGTTTCCCAGATGCAGTATAGTTTGCGCTTTTTCTCGATCGCTGGCTAGTAAACCGAGCCCTCTCGTAACAAGGGCAGTTTTCGCTCTGTTGCCACCTTCAGACGTAGTTCTTTTCGTGTACTCGGAAGCTAGCGCTCTTCCGTTTTTTAGGGAACTACTGTTGGACAAAAAAGAGACCGTTCAAAATTGCTTTACGAAAGAGCAAAAACCTGACTAGACCACCGGAGTCGACTGTTTAGGTAAACGTGAGCAGACTGGGGAATAAACGCTTCTCGGGGTTCCGCGGCAGTTACAGGGGATTCGGGTTTTTCTTTTCCCTTTGCAATAGGAGGTTTAGCAAATGGAGCAGAAGCCCTTTCTGCTTGCACTTCCGGCTGTAGCCGGGATAAAACTGTTTTCTTCATCGCTCGCCGGCGGAGACTGGGCCCACTTTGAGGAGCCTACAAGGTACTAGGCCCATAAACCTAGCGACCCTGCCCGAACCTCGCCCAAATGGGCCTAGCCGAGTAGCGGAACTTTAATTGGACCCCCTTGTATTCTTAACCGCCTCTCGAAAGTAGACAACCTGTCGTGACTAAAAACAGCTTTTTTCATGGCACTGTGGTTTGTGGCCGCGGAGCTCCGAAAAACATAAGTACTGATGTCTTTCTTCCAGCGCGGGTCGCCCTAAGACGGCTTTTGGGCGGAACGTTCCCCTACTCGGTTCTCCCGGAAGGCGGGTCGGTTTCGAGAGGACTCCGAAGTGGCCGGAAGAGCGACTCGCCAGGGTTATTTTGAACTTCGTTTCCCACCCCCGCCTCAATTCAAAGCTGGTTTTCGGCGGGTAATAATGTAACCCTATTTCAGAGCCGGGGACTTCCCGAAAACACTAAACGACCAAAGACGGAAATCCGGGAGAAAGTTTGTGAACGAAAACCTTTTTTAACGGGAGTAAACGGGTCGCGTAGAGACTGCGCTATTTCCCCTGGTTAGAGGTTAAAAGCAACGGACATTACCCAATAGGTGGCCGTTAAGCAGAGACATAACCCCCGCCTGTTGGTTTCAAGAAGGACCGGGAATGTGGATAAAGGAAAGCTTTTGCCGTACAAGTGCTTCAACGTGCTCGAGGGGGCCTAGTTGGCTTGGCGCTTCAAGTATGTCAGCTCTAGCCGGAGCCCCAGCGTTCTTCCCGCCCCAGAGGGTGACAGAAAGGGTGTTAGGCTGTTTCGTGACGTGTATAGCTCGTAAAACCCCCTTACCGCTAAGGGTAGAGGTGCAGGTAGACGTAAGGGGCGGTTGTTACCGCAAAAAATAAGAGAGACGACTTTCCGGCTAGTTACCCACCCGTCGTTTCTTCTGAGAAAGCACTTAGCAATGTTCTAAGCGGCGTGTCGCCCTTCGAAACCTATGGCCGACGATCGTGGCTCTTGCCGAACAAAACCGCGATTTGATCTTGGGTGAGCCAAACCGTTTCCTCCTCGGGCGAAACCGTGACATCCAAAGAAAGGTCGCTATCCGTAAAACGAACGATGTCGTATTTTTCCATGACCCCATTTTACGGTAATGTTTCTATTTTATCTACATTTAATTCGACTTGATAAAACGGAGCGAAGGCTTCCATGCAAAAAATGCATAGAAGGTAAATTGGCAAGGAAAATCCAGGAGTTTTAGTTCCTTTTCCAGTCGAGAAGCCTTATTTTAACAACAAACCCCGTACGCGTTGCGTACAGGGTTTGGATTTGGATATTCTGGCGGAGACGTCGAGATTTGAACTCGAGCTAGGGATAACTCCCTACTAACAGGTTAGCAACCTGCCCCCTTCGGCCACTTGGGTACGTCTCCGTGCCGCACTATATTACAACATCCTTTAAAAAGTCGCACTAGGAAAAAGAAAAAGAATCGTTAAAAAAGCCCCGAGAGCAAACTCGGGGCTAAGTCGCAGAGGATTCTTGGCTTTAATAAGCCTTAGCGAAGTAGGCGACGATCGTGGCATCTTCACCGCAGACAGGGCACTTGGCGCCAGGCTTCACCGCTTCTTCAGCGATGCAGCGGGCGGTGCCGCCATTAGTGAGTTCCTTGATTTTGAGTTCGCATTCTTCCTTGCCGCAGAACGCCATCTTGGCATAACCGCCTTTATTGAGCGCGGCGTTGAGTTCTTCGACGTTGGTGACCGAGACGATGCGGCTATTGAGGCTATCGAGGGCTTTCTGATACATCTGGCCATGAATCTCTTTGAGGATTCCCGGGATCGCTTTTTCGATATCGAGGATCTTGGCGACTTCTTTTTGGCCATTGACCCGACGGGTAAGGACGCATTCGCCTTTGGCGAGGTCACGGGGCCCGACTTCAAGGCGAAGCGGCACACCCTTCATCTCGTATTGGGCAAACTTCCAGCCCGGAGTCTTGGTGTCATCGTCATCGACTTTGACGCGGATACCTTCGGCTTTTAAGGCGTCTTTGATCGCATTGCAGGCATCGAGGATACCCGGCTCCTGCTGACGGATCGGGACAATCACGACCTGAATCGGGGCGACATAAGGCGGCAAGACAAGGCCATTATCGTCGCCGTGGACCATGATGATGGCGCCAATGAGGCGAGTGCTGACGCCCCAACTGGTTTGCCAAGGGGTCTCCAAAGCGTTATTCCGGCCTTGGAATTGAATGCCAAAGGCTTGGGCGAAGCCTTGGCCTAATAAGTGCGAGGTGCCCGATTGGAGGGCTTTGCCATCGTGCATGAGGGCTTCGACGGTGTAGGTGGCTAACGCGCCCGCGAAAGTCTCGTGGACGGTCTTGCGGCCTTTGAGGAAGGGGATGGCTAACAAGTCGCGGCCGCAGTCATCGTAGATGTTTAAGAACGTCTTAACGTTGGCTTCGGCTTCTTGACGAGTTTCAAAGAGGCAGTGTCCTTCTTGCCAAAGGAATTCGGCCCCGCGAAGGAACGGACGGGTTGTCTTTTCCCAGCGGACGACGGAGCACCACTGGTTGTACATCTTCGGCAAATCGCGGTAGGAAGAGACTAAGCGCTTATAAAGATCGGAGAAGAGAATCTCCGAGGTCGGGCGGATGACCAAGGGATCGGCCAACTTCTCGCCACCGCCGACGGTCGCGACCAAGGTTTCGGGAGCGAAACCTTCGATGTGTTCCTTTTCCTTGTTGAAAAGCGAGGTGGGGATCACCATCGGGAGGTAGACGTTTTCCGCGCCGTTCTCCTTGAAGCGGATATTGAGATAATTTTGGATCTCTTCCCAAATGGCATAGCCATAGGGCAGGTAATCGATGAAGCCTTTGATGGAGCTATAGTCCATGAGTTCGGCTTTTTTGCAGACGTCGGTGTACCACTGGGCAAAATCGGCATCGCGCGAGGTGATGGCCTCGTTCTTGTTGGGTTGATTCATAAGGTTATCCTTTCATGTCCTGGATCTTGCGGATGTTCTTTGGCGCAAGCGGAACAATCATTTGCGTATAAGGAGCGAAGGCTTCGCTCGAGATGTAGTTTAGGCCACTTCGAACGAGAAGTTCAATGGCATTCCATCCATCGATATCGCTGGCGATGATGGGCTTGTTGTATTTGAGGAGCTTTTCGACGAGGGCGTGAAGTTCGCTGCGGATGCGCGTGTCGAGGCCCGTTGCCGAACCGGCGAAGCCGAAGGAAACGATGAAGTAATCAAAGGCGGTGTAGAGGTTGGAGGGTAAGAGCAAATCCGACTCGCTGAGGAGCAAGGCCACCTCGTAACCTTTCGCTTTGATGAGGCGCATATCGGCGAGCAAGGCATCGGGATCGTTGATGTCGATGTGGCTCTTGACGTCGGTTTCGCCAAACATGAAGACGATATGGGCGTCCTTGACTTTGCCTAGGCGCGAGAAGGTGGTGAGCATGTAGCCGCGCTCATCCATCCGCGCGGGATAGAAGAGGCTTTCGGTTGGGGCTTGTTTCTCGTTGACGAATAAGGGGACCACGTTCTTCGCGATCGTGGCGAAGAGATCTTTATCGTCTTGAGTCCGGACCGCGTAGTCTTTCAATTCATCGATCGAGTCGAAATAGGTGTCGACCGGGGCCGCTTTGGCCAAATAACCGATGGTCTTCAATTTATCGACGGAGAAAATCGGGCGGAAATAATAGTTGAGCTTCTTGTCGGAAATGATGCGTTCGACCTCAGTCCGATAGGAGACATCGTTCATGAGGGTTTCAGTTTGTCGGCCTTTTTCGTACCAGCCGATCAAGTCATTGTCTTCCATGGCGATTTGAGCGGTCTTGCGGGCTTGCTGGACGATGGTGTCGCCATCGCCGGGGAAGTTTTCGTGTTCGACGGCGCCGACCCAAACCCCGATGCTCGAGGACATGGAGTTGAGCGAGAGATAACGGGAGATATCGTTAAGAATCATGTGGGCGAGATAGAGTCCCTGGGCCCGTTGATTGAGGCGAAGATCGGTGAAGATCAACTCGTTGCGGGAGGCCTCAACTAAGAAGCGCTTCGGCGTTAAATACGGGAAGAAGACGTTCTTGAACTGGTTGAACGTCAGCGGATCCATTTCCTTATCTTTATCGGACAATTTTTGGAAATTGAAGCGGAAGCAGAAGGACATGCCGCGGGTTTTGGGGGCGCTCGTGATGGCGGCGTAGAGCTCTTTAGCGGAAGTGAGGCCATGCGAACCCGAACCTTTATCGGCCCGCATGTATTTGAGCAAATAGCTTTCGAGGTGGATCTTGCCCGTCTTGTAATCGACGTGGTCGACTTGAAGCATCGAGAAGTACTGGCGCTTGGCCCCGTGAATCAAAACGTTGGTTTCGAGATAAGTCGGGGTTTCGGTTTTGGGATCGGCGATCGCGTTGATCCATTTGATGACCTTGGTCTGCTCATCGAGGGGGAAGTTTCGATAGAAATCTCCTAACGACATTGAGCGGACGTGCCGCATATCGGTGACGTTAAAGAAACAAACGTTGTCATTGGGGACGTCGATGACGAAGACGCGAACCGAGGTCCGTTGGTCTTCAAGGGTCTTCTCATAACGGGCATCACGTTTATTGGCGACGAGGTAGGAAATGACGACGAAGAGCAAACCAAAGAAAATCAGGACGATGAGGGTCCACACCGGCCAGTTTTCTTTCATATAAGTTAAGAATTTGTCCATAGACTCCTGATAACTTTACCACATATTGTGGTATTCTCGAAATGCAATTGAGGTTGTCCTCGTTACTTTGGGGTGTTATCATTAACCGCGCCACGGAGAAGTACCCAAGTGGTCGAAGGGGATGGTTTCGAAAACCATTAGTGGGTGTAAGCCCAGCCAGGGTTCAAATCCCTGCTTCTCCGCCAAACGGCAAATTAAGCCCATCGGAAACGGTGGGTTTTCTCTTTCTAAAAAGAAAAACGAGGGCAGGCGTGCCTTCGTTTTCATCAATCTGAAGCTAAAGCGATTTACTTGATTGGCGGAACGTAGAAACGGCCATAGACTTGAGTCAAAGTCGTCACCTGAACGAAGGCGCGTGGGTCTTCTTTTTGGACCAGTTTGACCAAGGCATCAACCTCATAAGAGGAGATGACCATGCTGATGATTGTTTTTTCTTCGCCTGAGAAAGCACCCACGCCTTTTTGCAAGGTGGCGCCGTGGGGGATATTGGCAAGAAGGACTTCGCTAAGCTGTGGCATCGCGGTCACGACCCGAACTTCGCACTTCTTGTTGCGGACGTGGATGAGATCGATGACCAGCATGACGACCAGCATATAAAGGAAACTGTAGAGGACGGTGGCGAAAGCCGAACCGGTGGTATCGTCCCAGCCGGCCTTAGTCGCGGTGAGGACAGCAAAGAGGATGACGGTGGCGGAGTTCAGGAGAATCGTGTATTTGCCAACGGAAGTCCGCTTCTTGGTCGCGATGTAATACGAGACAACGTCGATGCCACCCGCCGAGATATCGACTTTGAAGGCTAGAGCGCTGCTTAGGCCGGTGCAAACACCGGCGAATAAAGCCCGGGAAAGCATGGCCCCATTTTCCTGAACGAACTTCGAGACATTGGTTAAGAAATCCCAATTGAGATTGCCAAAGAGGTTGGAGAAAAGCGAAACCTCGATAACGTTAATTAATGTAAAGATGGCAAAGCGTTTGCCGATGCCAAACCAAGCCAAGAGGAAAATCGGAATATTGAGGACGAAATAAAGAACGCCATAAGAGAGGTCTTCGTTAATTTGCCATTGGGGGAAGATGATCTGAAGGATCAACGTGATATTCTGGGAAATGCCGGACATGCCTCCCGAAACGAGTTTCATCGCCGCCGAACCCGTCGCCCCCGTATTATTAGGAGTCATAAAGGTCTTGAAACCGATCGCGAAGATGAAGGCCGAGGCCGTACAGACGAGAAAGGTCCAAGAATATTCGAGGATATATTTCCAAGCGATATGGCGGTAAGTCCATTCGTTGTAACGTTCGCGCAGTGTTTTTTTATTGGTGCTCATAAGTGAGGTACCTGAATTATAACAACGAAGGGGACGATAACAAGGCCACTCCAAGATTTCTTAGGTTCTATCGGATTATTTTCTCATTTTTGACCATGAAAAGACGACTTTTTTCGGGCGGGGATGAACTTCGTTCAACTCTTTATTGCTGTCCCCCTACCTAAATGATAGAATTAACGCGCTGTTTATATGTAAACAGGTTGTTATTTTCGGAGGCTATCGATGAAAATCTTAAAAGCAATTGGCGCCTTCTTCGTTCGGATTTGGCGTTGGATCAAAGAGACCGCTTGGGTGCAGCCGCTTCTCATTGTCGGCGCAATCTTCGCGATTATTTTCTCGATCCCGCAATTCACCAAATGGATCAATAGTTTTGGCTGGGGCTCCAGCAACTCCTATTACCAAACCTTCCAAATTTCATTGCAAGGCGAAGTCACCGGCAAGCGCAGCGTCAGCAACGTCGACAAGTTCACCGACTCCCTCAATGATTATTCCGGTTTTGACTGGGACTTTGACACCAAGACCTACGACGATTACAAGAAGACGATCGCTAGCAATACCTATGGCGACAAATTCTTTGTCACCTATGTGAGCACGAGCTGCACCAACTGCGAAGCCATTCAACCGGGCTTTGCCGCTCTCCAAGATGGCTGGGGCGCTAACTTCGCTCCGAGCGATGGTCGGGCTTTCAAGATGTACACCGTCTATACCGACGAGACTTCGTCCACCGATGACGCCGACGTCAATAAGCTCAAAGCCTTCCAGCGTTATCTGAACAACTACCTCAGCTTCTACGAGGAAGCCGGCGGCCGCTTAGGCGACTCGACCCCCTACCGCTATAACGCCAGCCTCGATAGTTCCAACGATTACACTTATTTCCAGAACGCCGACATCGATAACTTCGTCACTCCGACGATCTTGCTGGTCGATTACAGCGAAGAAGCCTATAAGTTAAAGCGCCCGGGCATCAGCGAAGTCCTCTTCGGCGTGAGCGGCGATACCAAGTTCGATAAAGCCGGCTTGCTCCACCAGATGTGGGATCATACCGATAACGATCAACAGAATCCCTTCAGCGTCAACTATAAAAAGTAGTCGAAAGGCAACATCGATTCACATAACCCGCTTCGGCGGGTTTTTGTTTTGCTATAATAGGCTCATCTATGAAAATCATCACTTATCGTTTCCCCGGCTTTGAGGCCGTGACCGCCACTAAAGGCAACACCTTTGAAGTTGAGGGCAAGAGCATTTCTGATTTTGGTTATACCAAGGATCGGACACCTCTCATTCTCCATAGCGCGGACGAAATCCCCTGCTTCTTCTATGTAAAGGAAAAGATCTTGGGTGCCGCCGTGCTGGACCAAGCGAAAATCCTTAACGAATTCTTGCTGCAAAAACTTGGGGCCCTCATTCAAGAGGAGAAACTCGATCCGCAAACGCTCGTGGTTTATTTTGGACCCTGCATCACGTTCAGCCACACCCCNATGGACCGCGAAGATCAGATTAAGCTGATGGACCGCGGTTATGGGGCGGCCTGCAAACGCACCGATAAAGTCGATTTCTTTGATGGACCGGTGATGGCATTGCTGCAGTTGCGTAAACTCGGCATTCCGATGGCGAACATTCACATCTCCGATTACGACACCTTCGAGAACCCTGATCTCTTCTATTCGCACGCGCGTAAAGACGATGCGAAAACCAACGTCACCGTTGGCCGGCTTATCTACTAAAGCTCATTCTACGATTCAGCCCTCGTCCTGAGGGCTTTTTTAATCTTTGAAGGCCAAGGTCGCAAAAAAGGTGGGGATATGAAGCTCATGAAGCCGGCCTGAGCCATTGGTGTCCTCGTAGAGGGCTTGCAAATGAAAACCGGCCTCGAGCTGCCCGCCGATCTGCTCNTCGAGGGTGTGCGAAAACTCAACCCCATCATCGTTCTTGGCGAGTTCGGCCATTTGCTGCGGATTCTTTAAAGGATTAAAAGGGAACGAGTTCACGATTTCTTTTTCATCCTCGTTCGTGATGAAATTCACGCCATTATCAAGCCCGGAGAGCAAACGGCCGCCGCGCTTCAAGATTCGGTAGCATTCTTTGAACAGGGGTTTGGCTTCTTCGATATAGACATTGGAAACCGGAAAGAAAATGAGATCAAAACAGTCATTAGGAAAAGGCAAAGGTTGGCTCATATCGGCCTTGATCGCTTTCAAGGGAAAACCTTCCCGCTTTGAGACGAGGCAATCGCTATCCAATTGGGCTTGCGTGTAATCAAGCAGNGTCACTTTGGCGCCTAAGGCGGCAAAGATCGGCATCTGCTGACCCCCGCCAGAAGCCAAACCCAAGACCTCTTTTCCTTGAAGCGGTCCAAACCAATCTTTCGGCACGGCTTTGGTGGGCGTGAGCAGCATCTGAAAGTCTCCGGCTTTGGCTCTTAAAAAGGTGGCGTGGTCGATGGGCTGGCCCCATTCCCAGCCTTCCTTGATCCACCCCGTGATGGCTTTTTCGTTCAGGTCTTGGTATTTTTCCATGGGAGAACTATACCACAAAAAAGACGGGCATTTCGGCCCGTCTTACCCTGAAAGATATTACTTCTTTTTCTTAGCGGCAAAGGCTTGCGCCACCGCTTCAGGAACTAGGGGCGAGATATCGACGCCATTGTGGAACAGCTGGTTAATCGTCGAAGAAGAAATAAAGGTTGTGCCTTCATTGGCCATGAAGAAGACCATTTCGATATCGGGATTAGCGAAGTGATTGGCCGAGGCGAGCTGGAATTCGTATTCGAAATCCGTGACGGCGCGAAGCCCCCGGATTAAGGCCACGGCATGATGGTCTTTGGCATAACTCACGGTTAAGCCGTCGGTATAGTCGACTTTGACGTTAGGAAGATCCTTGACGGCATCCTTCATCATCGCCAGCCTTTCTTCGACGGAAAAGGCGCTTTTCTTGGTCGGGTTGTTGGCGAGGAGGAGAATCACTTCATCAAAGACTTTAAGCGAACGCCTAAGGACGTCTAAATGGCCGTTGGTAATCGGATCAAAGGATCCCGGATAAACTGCAACTTTCATAATGATCTCCTCACAATCAGAACGTTGGTTCTGCCGTAATTATAATGCCGGGCAAAGGAAAATTCGCTCTCCGAGAAAGGAATCGTGCCTTCGTATTCAAGCATGATCGCCGCTTTGGGGGAAAGCAGGTGGAACGAAAGCAGGAGATTCACCGCGTTTTGATAGCTCTCCTTTAGCGCGTAAGGAGGATCGAGGAAGACGGCGTCAAAATGAAGGCCTTGGGCTTTAAAGGAAGCTAAGGCGGCCTGATAATCGAGGTTAACGACGGTGCCGTGGCTTTCTTTTAGGGTAGCTAAATTCGCTAAAATCGTGCTGGCGGCTTTCGCCCCCGAATCGACGAAATAGGCCGCTTTGGCCCCGCGGCTAAGGGCTTCGATGCCTAAGGCGCCAGAACCCGCGAACAGATCGAGGACGGTCGCTCCTGGGATCAAATCGCTTAAGGCTGAAAAAACGGCTTCACGCACCATCGATTTGGTGGGAACGGTGCCCTGGTCGGGCGTCGCAATGATCCGGGAACGATAAGTCCCTCCAATGATTTTGATCATCGTTTGGCCTCGCAGCTTCGGGCGAAGCGGAAATCGTGGAACAGCAAATCGTCGATCCGCATATCGAGATCGCGAACGGCGATATAGGCGGCGTTGTATTCTTGGACGAGCGGATAAGAATCAAGGGCCAACTTGGCGGCGTAAAG
>JGI20225J20221_1001054_pt1 | contig 10399 bp, 9 predicted proteins | sample BioMet4_FD_20221 | JGI IMG/M metagenome (IMG submission 20221) | reverse complement strand
GCGGGCGCAAGACCTCATTGCCACGATGATGAAAGCCGATAAGATTGAGCCGAAGAAGAAGTAACTCGATATCGTAAGAAAAAGCCCCTTCGCCTAGAAAGCGGAGGGGTTTTGCGCTGTTTTTAGGATAATCAGTCTTGCGTCACGGCCGCGTCGACGGAAGCCCCTTTGGTCTCTTTGACTTTGGTCATAAGGAAGAAAATCGAAGCGATGTAGCAGGGGATGCAGAGGCAGACGCAGAATAAGCCAATCCATTCGGCGTTGATGAACCTTAAGGCGATGGCGCCGATGCCCATCGAGGCCACCATGCCAAGGCCATAGAACATCGTCTGGGCCGACATGATGGAAGCCCGCATATTGGTCGGCGAGCTTTCGCCTGTCATAAGGATTAAGGTATCGCCATTGCTCCAAGCCGCTCCAAGGAAGATGCCAAGGAACGCGCCAAGGAGATATTCGTTCCACTTCAAATAGGCGCCTAAGGATAATAAGCCTAAGCCCACGACCGTTAAGGCCAAGAGGGTGATTGAAGTGATCTTCCGGCCAACTTTATCGCTCAAGAAGCCATAGGCGAAGACGACGGCGGAGCAAGTAATCGGGAAGATAAGCTCGGCAGCGGATATTTGTTCTTCCGTATAGGCGGCGCCTTCAAAGATGTAAGTGTAATAGCCAGTGGTGCAACGGGCTAAGGTAAAAAGTAATGTGCAGATGAAAATCCAGCGTAGTTGCTTGCCTTTCATCGCGTATTTAACCGCAGCGAAGAAACCGCCTTGTTTCTTGGATTCTTCTTTTTTGTCGTGGGCGATTTTTTCTTTTTCTTCCGGCGTCAGCTTTAAGTAAGCGATACGGGAATCAAGGAACGGATCGGTCTCGCGAGCTAAGAAGAGAACGAGTACGGAAACGACTAAGCCGATGCAAACCGGAATCAGGAAGACCATGTGCCATTCGCTGCTCACGTTCTTCATGAGGTAGTTGCGGCCGAGCGGGATGAGAAGCAAGCCAAGTTCGGCGATGCCTTTGATGGCGCTATAGATTTTGCCACGGCTCTTTTCCGGCGCTGTTTCGAAGATGTAGACGATTTGCTCGTCTGGGGTTACAAAGAAGCGAAGAGCGAAGAAACCAATCGCGTACATCCAGAAACCGGTGTAACGGCCGGCAAAACATAGTAGAAGAGCTCCGACCATGCCGATGGTGTTAATGACCAAGAAAGGTTTGCGGCCAAAACGGTCTGCGAGGGTTTTGTAGAAGAATCCGATGACCAAGCAGATATTGGCCAGCATCTCCATTAAGCCAAGGAGGGCTTTGCCATCTTTGGTTCCATTGAAGTAAAACTGATTGATGCTGTTGAGCAAAGTATTCGGCAAAGAAGTAGCGACCTCATCAACGATGTAGATGAGACAAAGGCAGACAATCAAATACCAGAAATAGAGTTTCTGCTTTGGGCGGGCTTTCTCTTTCTCTAGGCGAGCGAGTTCTTTCGTTTCACTAAGAAGACGACGCTGCTCCTTCTCTTCGGGTGTGCGCATAATATGTAACCTTCTTTATCCTTAAATATACGTTTGTTTGCGTTTTAAGGAAAGAAATAACAAAATACAACGTTGTTCGTCTAACCAATAAATGGTCATTTGTATCTTTCGGTATCAAAATACCAATATACCGATTTGTATGATAACGCTTTCATGATTTATATCGGTATTTTTACCGATAAAAGATTAGGAACNATCGTTGTTTTATTTATTATCGGTAAAAGTGTACCGAAAGTCTTGATTTAACTGAATGTTTCTCCTACAATGGCTTCGGTAAAGAAATACCGATAAAAGAGGAAACAACCTATGAGCGAAAAACAGGAAGTTGTGGTCGACAAAGCTGNTAGNGCCAAAGCGGAAGTGGATGAACTCGTCAAGAAAGGCCTTGTGGCTCTTGACCAGTTCATGTCCCTAAACCAGGAACAAATCGACTTCATCGTCGCCAAGATGTCCGTCGCCGGTCTCGATAAGCATGGTGAGCTTGCAAGAAAAGCCATCGAAGAAACCCATCGCGGCGTCTTTGAAGACAAAGCCACCAAGAACTTATTCGCCTGCGAGTATGTCGTGAANAATATGCGCCANACGAAGACCGTGGGCGTCATTAGCGAGGACCCAGTCACGGGGATTACGGAGATTGCGGAGCCTGTCGGCGTCATCTGNGGCATCACCCCNGTCACCAANCCGACCTCGACTGTCATCTTCAAATCCTTGATTGCCATGAAGACTCGTAATCCGATCATTTTCTCCTTCCATCCGAAAGCCCAGGAATCCAGCAAAGCCGCGGCTATCGTGATGAGAGACGCGGCGATTGCGGCGGGTGCCCCAGCTAACTGCATTCAATGGATCGAGCATCCGTCTCTTGAAGCGACGGACGCGCTCATGAATCACCCTGGCATCGCCACCATTCTTGCGACCGGCGGCAACGCCATGGTCAAAGCCGCCTATAGCTGTGGCAAACCAGCCTTAGGAGTTGGCGCGGGCAACGTTCCGTGCTACATCAACGCCTCCTGCGACCAAGATGAGACGGTCAATGACGTCATCATCTCCAAGAACTTCGACAATGGCATGATTTGCGCGAGCGAATCCGCGGTCTTCATCGACGAAGCCATCTATGCCGACATGAAGAAGAAATTCGAACACTTCCATGTTTATTTCGCCTCCAAAGAAGAGAAAGCCAAACTCGAGAAATTCATGTTCGGCGTGACCTCAGGCAGCAAAGACGTCGCTAATGGCAAACTCAATGCCGACGTCGCCGGCATGTCGCCAAGTTGGATCGCCGAAAAGAGCGGTTTCTCTGTCCCGAAAGAAACCTCGATCATCGCGGTGGAGCTTTCAAGCGTGGGCCCAGAAGAACCTTTATCAAGAGAAAAACTTTCGCCCGTCCTTGGTTTCTACAAAGTCAAAGGACCGGAGGAAGGCTTTGATTTAGCCGAGAAGATGTTGGAATTCGGTGGCCTTGGCCATACGGCGGCGATCCATTGCAAAGAGCAAACGATGGCCGATGCCTTTGGCGATAAAGTCAAGGCTTTGCGTGTCGTCTGGAATTCGCCTTCCACGTTCGGTGGCTTAGGCAACGTCTATAACTCCTTCTTGCCATCTCTTACCTTGGGCTGCGGCTCTTATGGCCACAACTCCGTCGGTGGCAACGTCAGCGCGATTAACCTTTTAAATATCAAGAAAGTCGGCAAAAGGAGAAACACCATGCAATGGTTTAAGGTTCCGCAGAAGATCTATTTCGAGCGCAATTCGATTCAATATCTCCGGAGTTGCAAAGAGGTTGGCAAAGTCTTCATCGTCACCGACCACTCAATGGTCGAACTGGGCTTCTTGAACAAGATCATCGATGAACTCAATCAGCGGAGAAACCCCGTCACTTATCAATTATTCGCTGAAGTGGAGCCTGACCCCGATATCACGACCGTCCGTCGGGGCGTTGAGCTGATGGAGACCTTCAAGCCGGACACCATCATCGCTCTCGGCGGTGGTTCGAGCATGGACGCCGCCAAAGCCATGTGGATTTTCTATGAGCATCCGGAAGTCAATTTCGATGACCTCAAAGAGAAGTTCATGGATATCCGCAAACGCGCCTTCAAGTATCCGGAACTCGGCCGCAAGAGCAAGCTCATTTGCATCCCGACGACTTCAGGAACCGGCAGCGAAGTATCGCCGTTTGCCGTCATCAGCGACAAGGCCAATGGCAAGAAATATCCGTTAACCGATTACTCTCTCACCCCGTCAATCGCTATCGTCGATCCGGAATTCACGACAAACCTTCCCGCCAAAGCAACCGCTTATACGGGCATGGACGTTCTCACCCACGCGATTGAGGCTTATACCTCCGTCATGGCGAGCGACTACACCGATGGCTTAGCCTTAGAGGCCATCAAACTCGTCTTCAAGTATTTGCCGCGCGCCGTCAAAGATGGCAAACACGATTTGGAAGCCAGGGAAAAGATGCACAATGCCGCGACCATCGCTGGCATGGCGTTCGCTAATGCCTTCTTAGGCGTCTGCCACAGCTTAGCCCACAAGATCGGGGCGGAATATCACCTGGTCCATGGTCAGACTTGCGCGATTCTCTTGCCGCATGTCATCCGCTATAACGGCACTGCGCCGACGAAGCTCAGCGTCTGGCCGAAATACGAAGAATATAAGTGCGACGAGAAGTACCTCGAAATTTGCCAGATGCTTGGACTAAAAGCGTCAACGAAAGAAGAGGGCACGAAGGTTTTAGCCGATGCCGTCCTTGCTTTAGGCAAAGAAGTCGGCATTGACATGAACTTTAATTCCCTCGTCCCAGATGAGAAACTATGGGATAATAACCTCGAAAAGATTGCTTACCTCGCTTACGAAGATCAGTGCACCCCGGCTAACCCCCGAGTGCCGCTCGTGACCGATATGGAAGCGATCATGAAAGAAGCCTATAAGGGGAATTAACCATGACCAGTGTCAGCATTTGCGTCGGCAGCTCGTGCCACCTCAAGGGATCCTACGATGTGATTGAGGGACTCCGGAAAGAAGTGGAGAGCCGCCATCTCGAAGGACAAATCGAACTCAAAGCCGCCTTTTGCCTTGGCAAGTGCGGCTACGATGGCGTCACCATCCAAGTAGGCGAAAAGATCATCACCGGCGTGACGAAAGAGAACCTCTCTTCCGTCTTCGCCTCTGAGGTGCTTCCGCTCCTGAAGGCTTAATATGAGCAACGCCCTCGTCAGCAAAGAAAACGATTGCCGAAGCTGCTATAAGTGCATCCGGGTTTGCCCCACGAAGAGCATTTCTTTTCAAAATGGGCAAGCCTCGATCATCGCTGATGAATGTGTCATGTGCGGGGCTTGCTATTTGGCGTGCCCACAATCATGCAAAGTCATTCGTGACGATACGGCGAAAGCCTTGTCTTTGCTCGCGAAGGAAAAAGTCTACGCTTCGGTGGCCCCTTCTTTCTTAGCCGCTTTCCCCGGCTCCTCGTTCAAGACGATGAAGGAAGCCCTCTTGAAGCTTGGCTTTGCCGCGGTCGAAGAGACGGCGGTGGGCGCAACGATCGTGAAGAAAGAATATGACGCTCTCTGCGACGAGAAGCACGACGTCATCATTTCGACTTGCTGCCACTCGCTTAATCTTTTGATTGAAAAACATTATCCTGACGCGGCGAAATACCTCGCCCCCGTCCTTTCGCCGATGCTGGCCCATGGCAAGGACATCAAACGGAGAGATCCCTCCGCCAAAGTCATTTTCCTCGGACCTTGCATCAGCAAGAAAAACGAGATTGAGATGTATCCGGATTATGTCGACTGCGTCCTGACTTTCATTGAACTTAAACGTTTACTAAAAGATAAGAACATCGAAGTGGCCGTTTCTACGGAAACTGTCAAAGACAACGAAACGAAAGCCCGTCTCTTCCCAATCGATGGAGGCATTCTCCTCACGATGAAACGGGACAATCCTTCTTATACGTATCTTTCGTGCTCAGGCATGGAGAACTGCATTGCCGCGATCAAGGACGTCTTAAGCGGCAAGGTTCACAAGACCTTCATCGAAATGTCTTCCTGCGCCGGTTCTTGCATTAACGGACCAGCCTTATCCGCCGAACCGCATCTGATCGAGAGCAACCTCCGTATCCGCGAGGAAGCTGGACGCGAGGATTTCCCCGTGAAGAGTTATTCCCATGAGGAAGTGGCGAAACGTCTGCCAGCCTATAGCGTTCTTTCTCTCACTCCGAGCGAAGACGCGATTAAAGAAGTCTTGGCCAAGATTGGCACGAAGAAAAAAGACGAACTCAATTGCTCCAGCTGCGGCTACGCCAGTTGCCGCGATAAGGCCATTGCCGTCCTAAAAGGCAAAGCCTCGCTCGAGATGTGCTTGCCTTATCTCATGGAGAGGGCCCGCAGTTTCTCCAACAACATCGTCGAGAATAGCGATGCCGCTATAGTCGTCACGGACGAAAACCTGAAGATTCAGCTAGCGAACCCCGCTTTCTCGCATCTCATTCACGCCGTCGACAGCGCCTCTTTGATTGGCCAGCCGATCTCTTCCTTATTGGATGAGGAGCTTTTCTCCTTGGCCTTAGGCTCGGTGCCGACGAGAGGGAAGAAGATTTATCTCTCGGCCTATAACGCTTACGTGGAAGCCAATGTCACCTATGATCCGCATTATCACATCATCATCGCTTCTTTCCATGACGTGACTTCTCTAGAAATGGAAAGGCAAAAAGAAGAGGCGGTCGCTAAAGAAACGAGCCGCGTCACCAGCGAAGTCATCGAAAAGAACATGCGGGCCGTCCAAGAGATTGCCTCGCTCCTTGGCCAAAGCGCTGCCGAGACCAAGGTGGCTCTCACGGAACTCGAAAAGGCCTTAAACAAAGACCATGGAAAAGATGAATAGCCAATGTGTCCTCGAGACGGGTTACCTCTCCCTCAATAAGCAGGGGGAAGAATTATGCGGCGACCACGTCGAGATGGTTAAAAAAGAAAACGGCGATCGCCTCATCGTCCTCGCCGATGGCTTAGGCTCGGGGGTTCGGGCCAATATTCTCTCGACCCTCACCTCCTCGATGCTTTCGACGATGATCGATGGCGGGTTGTCGTTACGCGAAAGCGTCTCGGCTTTAGCCCGCACCTTGCCTATCGCCCCCGATCGAGGCAACCTTGCCTATAGCACTTTCACCATCGTGCGCGCTTCGCTTGATAACCTTGTCATTTATAACTACGATAACCCCGAGCCAATCCTTCTACGCGAAGGAAAGGAACTCAAAATCGATTGGGTCAGCGCCGAACTCGAAGGCAAAAAGATCTTCTTTGCCGCCCTTCCTTTCAAAGAAGGCGACACTTTGGTTCTCGTGAGCGATGGCGCGGTTTATGCCGGGGTCGGAGCTACGCTGAACTTTGGCTGGACGCGGAAAGAAATCGCCACTTATCTCGAAGGGGTGGCCAATCCCTCCGTCTCGAGCAAGAACTTAGCGAAGATCCTCGTTGACCGTTGCCTCAATCTCTATGAAGGCAAGCCAGGCGATGATACAACCGCGGTGGTCCTCCGCAAAAGGGAGATCAGCCGCTGCAATATCCTCGTGGGTCCGCCGACGAATTCCGACGATGACGAGAAAGTCCTGTCTTCCTTCTTCGCCGAAAACGGGAAGCACATTGTCTGCGGTGGGACTTCGGCTCAGTTAGCGTCTCGTTATCTTAAGACTCCAATCGTGGCCTCCCTAGGCTATCTCGACAAGAAAATCCCGCCCATCAGCCAAATCAAAGGCGTCGACCTCGTGACGGAAGGAATCGTGACCCTCAATAGTCTCGTCGAGATTGGCAAAGATTATCTCGCTAATGACGACCTTTACTTTGATTGGGTCTATAAGCAAGATGGCGCTTCTTTGCTAGCCAAAGCCTTATACGAAGAAGCCACGGACATCAGTTTCGATGTCGGCTGCGCGGTTAATCCCGCCCACCAAGATCCGCGCTTCAATATCTCGATTTCGACCAAACTGCAACTTGTCGACGAACTGACGAAACTCTTAAAGCAGATGGACAAACGCGTCCATGTCGCCTACTTTTAAAGGAGAGCAACCATGACCCCGAAATTTGACACCCAAGTCCAAGAACTTAAATACCGCGTCCTCAAGGAAGTGGCCAAAAGCTACTACAAAGGCACCCTCCAGGAAGATCTTTTGAACATTCCAAAGATCATTTCGCCAGGGCCGAAACCGACGATGCGCTGCTGCATTTACAAAGAAAGAGCCATCGCGGCCGAGCGGGTCAAACTCGCTTTAGGCGGAGATAAAGACAACCCGAATCTTCTCGAAGTCATTGAACCGGCTTGCGACCAATGCCCGATCGGTGGCATGGAAGTCACGGATGCCTGCCGTGGTTGCTTGGCCCATCGCTGCGCCGGCGCTTGCCACATGAAGGCCATCTCTTTTGATTCGCATTTAAGAGCTCACATCGATAAAACCAAGTGCATTAACTGCGGTTTATGCGCGAAGGCCTGCCAGTTTCAGGCTATCGTGAACCACAAGAGACCTTGCGAATCGGCTTGCAAAGTCAAAGCCATCAGAGAACGCGAAGACGGCATCAGCGAGATCATCGATGAGAAGTGCACCCGTTGCGGGGCTTGCAGCTACGCCTGCCCCTTCGGCGCCATCATGGATAAGAGCTATATCTTAAAGTGCATCGACATCACGAAAGAGAACAACGAAGGCAAATGCCACGCGTACATGGTGGCCGCCCCTTCGATTTCATCGCAATTCCATTACGCGACCCTTGGCCAGGTCATCACCGGCATCAAAGCCTTAGGCTTCCGCGACGTTGTCGAAGCCGCCTTAGGCGCCGATTTAGTGGCCTATGACGAATGCAACGAACTAGCCGAACGGGGTCAGCTCACTTCGAGCTGCTGTCCAGCCTTCGTCCGTTACGCGGAGATCGCCTTCCCAGAAATCAAAGGGAAGATCAGCGACTGCCTCTCGCCAATGCAGGCCATCGCTAAATACATTAAAGACAATGACCCAACGGCCAAAGTCGTTTTCGTCGGACCCTGCATCGCGAAGAAAGGTGAAATGGCCCGGGGCAAAGACTATTCTTATGTCGATTGCGTCATCACCTTTGAGGAACTCCAGGCTTTGATCGACGCCAAAGAAATCGATTTGGCTCACGAGCCTGAGACTCCGCTTGATAACGCTTCCTACTTCGGACGTATTTTCGCCCGAAGTGGCGGTGTGGCCGATGCAGTTAAAGAAGGCTTAAAAGAGAGAGGCTCTTCCTTCGAAGCGAAGCCGCTCGCTGTTTCGGGATTAGACAATTGCAAGAACGCTTTGTCCGCCTTAAAAGCTGGCACGGCGGAATTCAACTTCCTTGAAGGCATGGCCTGCTCGGGCGGTTGCATTGGCGGACCGTGCTGCCTCACTCACGAGGTTCGCGATGCCGCTTCCGTGGATAAATATGGCCATGAATCCAAAGAAAACACCATTACGGGCGCTTTGAAGACGATTATGGCCTTGCCAAAGAAAGAGGATTAATATCTTATGGCTTTAGGGCTCCTCTACGACGAAAAGAAGGTTAGAAGTCTCTTTTCCTCTTACGCAGCTAGGAAGTACATTGAAAAAGGACACCATCCCGGAAGAGAAGTGTCTTTTTCTCATTTTAACGGGATCAGAACCATCGTTCGTCTGAAGGCCGAAGGCTTCTTTGGCGTCTCTCTCGATTGCTCAAGGATCGAAGGCCGTTACCAAATCGTGGCGGTTTCTAAAGAAAGAGTTGTGATGCTTTACGATAGCGCCTACCCCCTCAATCCGGTTCCGGCTTTATCAAAAGGGAACTATCGCATTCGCCTTTTAGCCCAAGCGGCGGAAGGCTCTTTCATCATCAGAAATATCTAAATATTTGTTGTTCCGAAAATTATAAAAATAAAATTGCCCCGATTTTTTCACGAGGCAATTTAAGGTCAGTTTACTTTTAAATTAAATTAATAGTGGTCTAACTTAATTCAAAGTGAAGTTTTGTAAGTTAATTAGATTTAACCTTTACAAGGAAGTAGAGACCGTCACGCTTGCTGTAGTGGATGTCATAGGGGAGGGAGAAGTTCGAGAAGTAGCAGCGAAGTTCGCTGACGTAGCGCTTGAAAGTAATGTCGCTGGCATCGACTTTCGAAAGGAAGTCAGCCTTGTTGAGATGGCCGTCTTTCAAAAGAACATCGTACATGAAAAGCACGGCTTGAGTTTTATTTGTTCCCATTAATTTAGCCCCCCAAATGTTGTCCTTGATTATTTTGCAATTGCTGATGGCCTATATTTGATACTCATCTAAAAATTGATAAATAAATAACAGTTTTTGATGATTAAATTACTCTTTTATATGATTTTATTGGCAAAAATAAAAAACCGCCACATTTTCGTGGCGGTTAAGTCGATAAAGGAACTTTATTCTTCGAATGGGGTGATCGTCACTACTTCCGAAGAAGAACTGCTGGATGAGGACTCATTAGAAGAAGAGGATGAACTGCTGGAAGTTTCCGGAACATAGGCGCGGTTATAATCATCGGAGTTTTTCTTTAACCATAAAGGCGATGTGGCTCCGACAACGATAGCGGCAAGGGCTAAAGCCCCAAAGCTGCCCCAGATAACCCGTTTTGCCACACTTGGATGAGCGGCTGGTTTTGGAGCCAAGGTGCTATTGAAGAGGGCCGAGGGCGTAAGGTTATAGTGCTTTAGATAAACTTCAACGACATCGAAGGACGGAACGCTGACGCCACGTTCGTAATTGGCGACCGAGCGTTTGCTGATATGCAAGGCTTTGGCTAAGGCATATTGCGAAATGTTATTTGTTCGCTTTCTCGTCCACAACGGGCCCGAACTTGCTTTTTCCTTTGGCCAATCCGCTTTCTTCAATGCCGCG
>JGI20225J20221_1001554_pt2 | contig 10420 bp, 12 predicted proteins | sample BioMet4_FD_20221 | JGI IMG/M metagenome (IMG submission 20221) | reverse complement strand
ATGGTCTTCCTGCTCTTGCTTTTTGATGTACTCACGGACAACATCCTCATCTAGACCAACGGTTGAAACGAAGTAGCCGCGTGCCCAAAAGTTTTGTCCCACGAAGTTTTTTCGCCGTCCCATAAAACTTCTGGCTATGTGTATCGCGCTCTTCCCTTTGATAAAACCAACAACTGACGCTACAGCATATTTTGGGGGAATGGAGATGAGCATGTGGACATGGTCGGACATAAGGTGTCCCTCGACCACACTACGCTCCTTCTGTCGGGCCAACTCCCGCAATATTTCCCCCATATGCGCGCGCAGTTGGCCATATAACACCTTTCTTCGGCACTTGGGTATCCAAACCACATGGCACTTGCAGTCCCACACGGAGTGGCTTAGACTTTCGTAGTCGATCACAGGAAGCCTCCGTCTGCTTGAGCTTTGAGCGGTTCAAGCGATGGAGGCTTCTGATTCCCGGAACTGTCAAACTCTGGGAGTCCCCCGGCAAAGCCGGGGGGTTACCCGTTATTATTATTACCCGGCCGACTTGCTCCGAATCGCGCACGTAGAGCTTGGAGAGTAGGTGGAACAGAAACTGGGCGCTGCGGATTCGGTGAAATCGGCCACCCACTTCGGAATATTCGGGTAAGGCAGGTTCGCACGGGCACTGCTATCCCCATATGCCAACTATGTGCATTAACAAAAAATTGTCCAGACTCTGTGCGCGGTTACCGTGGTACGATGGCATCGTTTTTGCCCTCCCTTGGCCTAACGTTGTTTGATAGTAATTTTGACGAATTTTTTAGTCGAGTATTTCCGTTCGAAGTTATGATAGTATTTTTTAAGCGCATCGTACCCTGGGAGAATTTTTATCAGCGGTTTGACTGTTTTCGCAAGTTTTGTGACCAGCCAGGGAAAGGAAACGGGGGAGAACGGGATTTCCATCGTTTTCCCAAGTAGTTCTAGATTAGATTCTGGCTTGAGATCCTTCAAGACATTAACGTCATCATCGAGTTTGAACATGTAGTGTTTTTTATGCTCGAGCTGAAATGTATACGCGTGAGTCGAACATATTTTAGATGAGAGCAAATAAAAATATCCAACAACAAAACATTTTATATCATAGAGAAAAAAGCGATATGTATCTTTAAAATTTTTCTTGCAAAAAATAAAATTCCCGCTTGAAATTACCGAATAATCTCTATCGAAACAATCTTCAGTAAGATAAACATTATCATTTTTTTTATTCTTATCCTTTTCTTCAAAAATAAGTATGCGGTTCGAGTATGCAGCGTCGCAATTTTCAAGCTCTATAGTTTTCAATAGTGATGTAATATGGTTGTGTCTCAAAATTTCATTTGGCATTACAATGGTAAAGTAACTGCTATCGTCGATAGCATCCAAAAAATGCGTAATATTTTTCCCATAATGGATTTCGCCATGTTTGCCAATAGTATCTTCGACGAACTCATTGATTATAATATTTGGGGTGCCGCTAAAATATTTTTTAAACACATTCTTAATTTTTACGTGACAATAAATATGAAAAAATATGTTTTCAGACATGTTTGAATGAATGCTTTCAACGACATTGCTAATTGAATATTTTTCGTCGACGCAGAGAAAGCATACGTGTGCTTTTCGTGGATATTTTAACAAAAATTGATTTTGTAGCTCTTTTTTCCGCGATTCAAGGTTGTCATATATATATATAATTTTACTTTTTAGGTTAAAATGATCATTGAATATTTCCTGTCCCCTTTTGGCCATCTCATATGCTTTCTCCGGATTGGCGTTAAACCAATCGAGATAGTTTTCAACGGTCAAGGACAGCTCTTTAGGGGGCATTTTTGAGTCAACATACAAGGCGAGGTCGCCCATGTATGTTTTTATAAACGAATTCTCGTCGCAAATTATGTTGCTCCCCGCTGCGAGGGCCTCAAACAACCGATTTGACATAAGCTGCGATTCGATGTGCGCTGGCGAACTCAGGACAAGCGAGACGCCGGACTCATGGATCGTCCGAATCATGCTATGTCCGTCAAACGGAAGTTCCCCTCGATAGCAGGAGAACCCGTCCCACAGACGTATGTTGCCTAATCTCTCGGGTCCGTAGATATTGATTTTGTTTTTCTTATCGAGCTGGAACAACAGATCGCTGTGGCGAGATTTTTTCCCAGTCGCCTTTTCCCAGTTGATGCCGCAATAATGCAATTTTCTGTTCGTCCTGCGTTCAGGGGGAAAAATATGCTCGGAAGATGCGGGAAACAACTCAAAACGAGGGAAGAGATGAAAATTGTCCTTATAGAGTATTCGCCGCAAATGATGTTCCGCACCAACGGCGCATGACGTAAGAAAATCGTCGTGTGTCAACAGATTATTTGAATAACGCCTATAATCCCAGTCATGATAAAATTCCGTTGGGTTCCAAAGCGTGACAAAAGAAAATAAGTTATTTATTTTTAATGATTCAAAATGCAAATGCAAAATGAAATCAAAGTCTTTTTCAGTCGCAATTTTTTTTTTATCTGAAAGATATCTGTAATTTTTGTCAACAGGAATGCATTCGATTCCCAACTCCTTCGATGTCTCGACGAATCTTTGGATGTTTTCATCCTCGGCACATTTTGTATCCCAAAGCTTTACGATAGCGAATCTTTTATTGAGCGTCATAGCGTTGTATTCCCTTATGCAGTTAAGTCTAAAATTTGCTGTAAATTAGCCTCGGCCCATCCTTCAACGATCCGTTTTTAGTCATTCAATGTAATGACGTTGTTACCTTCACGGGCAGCAGCCCGTTCTGCGACCCAATTGCTCAAAGTCATCCATCTCAAGGTAACAGCGTGATTGCCACACCGCATCTTTCTCGGCCAGTAAAATGTCAATCAGGCGCAATGCTGATTCGTCATTTGGGAAAATCCGAATGACACGCTCACGACGACGTACTTTCTTGTTCAATCGTTCCTTCATATTGGTGGAGCGCAAGCGTTTGCGGTATTTTCTGGCGGGTTCCTTATTGTCATTGCATCTTCAAACCCAGCTTCCAAGCAAGAAACCACCCTTGGTGCTCTCTTAGCAAAGGCAACAATGAACTCTTTCATAGGTCGCTTGGCTTCTGCGATATATGGGACTTGAAAAATAAGCTTTGCAGCTGCGGCCATAGTTGCACATACCTTCATGGGGCTATGTCTAAGCAAGTTACACATTAGATGCACCTGGCATCGTTGCCAACTTGCTCCTTGGAAATATTTTTTTACGGCCTGGGCCAATCCCCCATGATCGTCAGTAATAACGAACATAACCCATTTTAGGCCTCTTCCTTTGAGCCAGCGAAAAATTTTGTCCCATGTTGTGAAACACTCTGTATCACCAATCATAACTCCAATGATGGATCGATATCCTTCAGAAAAAACGCCCGTAACGATCATAGCACCACGACTAACTACACGATCATCTTCACAGCTCTTGATGAATATCACATCAACAAGAAAAAAATGATAATCTCCGTCCAGACGTCGTTCGGTAAAGACACGAACTCGAGGTTCGAAACCTGCACATAGGGCGCTGCCGGGGGACTTGGAAAACTCACAGGTCGCGTCCGTCAATGTGGTGTACGGGTCCATCGTATCCACTCCCTCGGAGTCTAACCGCCTGTTTGGCATGAGCGTCCGGGCGATCAAGGCCAAGCCCTTCGGGTTCGTTCCGCGAGTCCTTTGGCGTGGCGGATCAGATGCGCCACGCAGGTTTGACGCAGCCCCACCCATTTCGCGTAAACGCCATAGCCGCCTGACCAGAATGCCTTGCCAATCCTGAATCAATGCCTGGAAGGCCTTTTTCGACCGATGCCGGTGAATCATGACATCGGTGACCAAGGCGTTTCCCATGGCCCACAGCCATTGCAGTATTCCCTTGCAATACCAAGAGGTTTCGTCCACGTGGTTGACGGGGGAATTTCGGACAACCGCGCCGATGGCTTGGTAATGGGGTTCGATGGCGCGGGAGGCTCAGTCGAGGATCTTCTGAATGGCTCCTTGGCTGACATGCAGGCCCAGCACCGAGAAGAGAAAATCCTGGAGACGCGTCGGGAGTCGGCTTGAGTGCCGGCTATGACGGCAATAATGGAGGAAAGTCTCGGGCCGTAGCCTGTGCGGTGCTGCGGAGGAATGAGCACCTTGCGCATTTTGCCGCAGTGGCGGCACCGACCTCGATGTAGGATGAAATGTGTCACTTCCAGCTTGATCTCAGGCAGTTCAACGGTTTGATGGACGAAGTAAGGCTCCACGTCCGTGAAACGGTTGCAGCCGCAACTACATTCCCCGGGATAGAGTTCCGTGACTTGGGTTGGGCTGAGAACTTGCTGTCGGAATCCCTTGTGCTTTTTCCTGTCTTTTCGATTGGATTTGTTTGTTTCCTTGCCTGTGGTGAACGGATTGTCACTGGAGAGCGGCTTGTTGGAATACGTGGAATTGGCGCTGAGTTTGGCCTCGAGCACCTCGATGCGTTCCCTGAGTGCCTGGATTTCACCGTGCAAAACATGAACGTAACTCAGCACCGGCCACGGGGTGTGCATCACCACTTCGGTGGTAAGGCAGGTTCGTACGGGCACTGCTATCCCCATATGTCAACTATTTGCATTAACTAAAAATTGTCCAGACCCTGTGGGTGGTTACAAGTCAGCTACCCCCGGCAAAGCCGGGGACATGTAAGGCAGTGAACCGCTCAAAGCATTTTAAGAGTGAGCCGGTTAAAGCCGGCTATCCCAAATTGAGTTGATCCAATCGACGATCCTCCTGTTCTTGCTTTTTGATGTACTCACGGACAAGAGCTTCATCCAGACCGACGGTTGAAACGAGGTAGCCACGTGCCCAAAAGTTTTGACCTATGAAGTTTTGTCTTCGTCCCATGAAACTTCGAGCCAGGTGAATTGCGCTCTTCCCTTTGATAAAACCAACAACTGACGCTACAGCATATTGGGGAGGAATGGAGATGAGCATGTGGATATGGTCGGGCATGAGGTGTCCCGCGACCACCCTACTCTCCTTCTGCCTGGCTAATTCCCGCAAGATTTCTCTCATATGTTCACGAAGCTGGCCATACAAAACCTTTTTCCGAAACTTTTGTATCCAAACCACGTGGTACTTGCAGTCCCATCCTGAGTGGCTTAGGCTTTTGTAGCCGTTCACCGGGAGCCTCCGTCTGCTTGAACTTTGAGAGGTTCATGCGATGGAGGCTTCTGGTTCCCGGAACTGTCAAACTCTGGGAGTCCCCCGGCAGAGCGGGGGGGGGACTCATTATTATTATCCGGCTAAGCATAAAGGGCGGCTTCAATATCCGCGCAGAGCGCATGGTATATTGGCAGGTGATACTCCTGAATACGAAATGTGCAGTCGCTTGGCGCAGTGATCAAGATGTCGCAAAGCGGCTGCATCGCTCCCCCGGGGGCCCCTGTCATACCNATTACCGAAAGGCCGTTGGCCTTGGCGACCAGGACCGCGTCAAGCACGTTTTTGGAATTTCCCGAAGTGCTGATGGCGATGAGGACATCGCCTTTTTTCCCCAGTGCGAATACTTGTTGTGCGAAGACCAGCTCCGGACAAACGTCGTTGCCGAACGCGGTCGGCAAGGCAATTCCCGCAACAAGGGAAATGGCCGGAACGCCTTGTTGCAGACGCCCGACCAACGATTCTGGGCAACCCGCGTCCAGCAGTCGCGAACGCTGTTGCTCCGCCAGGGGGCGCTTTAGCAGGAAGCCTTTCATCAACTCCCCGACGATGTGCTCTGCGTCCGCAGCACTCCCACCGTTTCCGCACGTCAGAAGCTTATTGCCGTTTTTTACTGCGGAGACGATTAACGCCGTTGCTTCCCGCAAACTGCCTCGCAACGGCTCGAGCTCCGACATGCGCGAAAGCAACTTCTCAATGTACTTGCCCATGGTTGTATTCCAGTGTCGGCAACGGGGGGTTATGACGCGAATAAAATGCGGCTTGGCGCCCGTGAGAATTTGATATGAATCTCGAGAGCGCCGAGCTCGGTTAATTTCTTCCGTACGGCGTTCTGGGCGTCCTCGGGAACGCAAAAAAATATGAACCCGCCGCCCCCCGCGCCGCAGACCTTCCCGCCATAAGCGCCGCAATCCCGTGCCGTTTCGTACAGTCTGTCGATACACGGCGAACTGACGCCTGATCCCAAGGAGCGCTTCAACATCCATGTTTCGTGCAGCAGCTTGCCAAATTCGGCAACGATTTCCATCTTCGAGTGCGAGGAATGCAATACATCCATGCACATGCCGACTGCGGCAAGGATCTCTTCAAGATATTTGCGCTTATCGGCGATATTTTTGGAGGAGAAGGTTTTTTGCTGGATGCAGCTCGAGGAACGCTGTTCTTGCGTATAAAAAAACATCAACGAATCTTCCAAGCATTTCAGAAGGACGTTGTCGAGAACGATCGGATCGACCGTGAAGCTGTTATCGCAAAAGGTCACCAGATTCAGCCCGCCGTAGGCGCATAGGACCTGATCCTGCCATCCACCGGCGTCCATGAGTTTGTTTCGCTCCACATCGATCGCCTCATAGGCCAGCTGCTGCGGGGCGCGATACTGGCAGTGCAGGGAATAAAAAGCCTGCAGGAGTCCCACGGTGAAGGCGGACGAGGAGCCAATTCCCGATTTTGAAGGGAGGTCGGCGAAAGAATGCAAGTCGATAAACCGATCTCCGATAAATTCAGGATGCGTTTCAAGTACGCACCGAACAATGGGATGCTGTATTTCGTCGAAATGCTTGACGACCTCAAGCTTCGAGTAGGTCAGTTTGAGGATATTATCCTTGATGCGCTCTAAAAGATTGAGCGCAACATAGGAATAACGGTCGATGGTGGTGCCAATCACCGCGCCGTGATACCCGTTGAAAAAGCCGGGGAAATCCGTCCCTCCGCCAAAAAAGCTGATTCGGAACGGCGTCTGGACATACGCCATCCGAAGCGCATCCACCATGGGGTTATCTCCTCGCGGAATCGACATGCGCGGCGTACCAGTCATACGTGGTTTGTAGGCCGGTTTTCAGGTCCACTTCGGGACGAAAGCCGACGGAGTGCAACTTGCTCAAGTCATAGGACCGGTAGTCCTGTCCGTTGGGCTTGCTGGCGTCCCATTCCACCTTGTCTTCCATATGGGTGATGGCGGCCAGGGTCTCGATGATTTCCCGGATGGCGTACACGTTGCCGCTCCCCAAATTTACCGGCCCGGAGATGTGTTTCATAATGGCCAAAAGCGCGCGGGCGGCGTCGTCGCCGTAGGTGAAGTCACGCTGGGCGGAGCCATTGCCCCAAACCGTGACGGTTTCGCCTCTTTGCGCAGCGGCATGGAATTTCGCGACGAGCGAAGGGATGACGTGCCCCCAGCGGGGATCGAACTTGTCGTGCGGTCCGTACAGATTGCCGCAGATGACGAAGGCGAAATCCATGCCGTACGCCTCGTTGTAGGCGTTCAGCTGCGCCAACATGCCGCGTTTGGCGTGGGCGTAAGAATTTTCCGAATCATGGGGCGCGCCCTGCCAGACCATATTTTCGGTCAGCGGCAGGCCGGGAGACGGATACGGGTAAACGCAGCCGGACCCCATGCAGGTTATCTTTTTCACCTGCGCCTGACGCGAGCCCTCGACGACGCCCATGTTGATGAGCGAATTATACAGGTACGATTTGCCCTTGTTTTCCATGTTCCCCATGATGCCGTACACCTGCGCGGCCAGGTGGAACACGTAGTCGGGCTTTTCGTTCTTGATGAAGGAGACCGTCTGCGCATAATCCGTCAGATCGCAATCTTTTCGGGTCATGGCGAAAACGTTTTCATACCCCACCGCGGCGAGAACGTTCTGCAAGGCGCTGCCGACAAGCCCGGCACCGCCGGTAATCAGGATTTTATCAGAAGGATTCATTCGCTTTATGTCCTACCTTTGGAGAAATTCGCCGCATTCGTCGACCCGGCCACGCCAATAGTTCAACAAATCCAGCATGGTCTGTTCAAAGGGAATCTGCGGTTCCCAGCCGGTGTGCTTTTTGAATTTCGTCGTGTCGGGAACCTGCAGGTCGGCGTCGATGGGACGCAGCCGTTCGGGATCGACCTCGATGGAAATTTTGCCGTCGAACGTGGACATGCTTATGAGCGTGTCCAGCATTTCGCTCACCTTGCAGACGTAGCTGCCGCCGATATTATAGTATTCGCCGGGAGTCGGATTCACGGTCACGAGCAGGTAGTAGGCGCGAACGGCGTCGCGCACGTCGGCGAACGTCCGCAGGGAATTCAGATTGCCGACCTTGATGACCGGCTCCTGGAGCCCCTTTTCGATCATGGCGATCTGCTTGGCGAACGTCGACTCGGCGAAAACGTCTCCCCGACGCGGCCCCGTGTGGGTAAACATGCGCGTCGTCATGACCGTCATCTTGAACGCCTCGGCGTAATACCGTCCCACGAGATCCGTCCCCACCTTGGAAATGGCGTACGGCGAGGCCGGGTGGAAGGTACATTCCTCATTGATGGGCAGTTTTTCTTTGGGAACGCGGCCGAACACTTCCGAGGAAGCGCAAACGTGTACGATGGCCTCGGGACAATANGTTTTAATGGCCTCCAGCACACGCGTCGTTCCCTGGATATTGGTGTCCAACGTATCAAGCGGCGCTGTGAAGCTGGTTTTTGGGTAACTCTGCGCCGCCAGATGGAAAACATAATCCGGTTTTACATTGTTAAAGACATTGTTGATGGCGATGGTGTCGCGAAGATCGGCATACTCAAGATGGACACGGCCATGATGATTTATCGTGTCAATATACTGCGATATATTATCAAGCGGACTTCTCCATCTGCACATCCCGTAGATTTCCCAATCCGTGTGCTCCATGAGATAATCCGTCAGATGAGATCCAACCATCCCGGTTATGCCGGTAATAAATGCCTTTTTTTCCATTGCAGTCCCCATGCTACGAGAATAGCATTTTTCGCGTGATATTTTTTGCGAGGATATAGGGAATATAAAAATTCATTCCCAGAATGGAAATAAATTTTTTTGCATCCTCAACATTGTTAATGAATCCGCCAGCAAATGTTGTCAAAATCTTCTTCTTGACCAAGCGACATTCCCGGGAATCAAATGCTTTTGCTTTACAAAAAAGCAACATCGAATCGATCGCGGGCAACAAATCCCTGGCCAGGGCCGCCTTTTGATCAGCGTTTTTTTCGCTGAGAGTATACTGGTACACGGCGCCCTTTACAAGGATGAGTTTTTTTAAATGATAAAAGACACTTAAAATCCAACAATTGTCTTCATAGAAAATACCTTCCTGAAAATACAGGCCGGCTTGTTTTATGAGATCGGTTCGATAAAGCTTGTCGAAAGCCGCCCCGTTCTTGATTCTGGAATATTTATCGAAAAAATTGCTGAGGCACGTATCTTTGTTGTGCTGCGACAAGGTCTTCCAGCCGCGAGCCCTCGGCGCGACCATTTCACCAAAAGCAATATCAGCTTTATTTGCCACTATTGCGTCATAAAGAAGTCGGTAAAAATCCGGCGGGATGAAGTCGTCGCAATCCACAAACCCGAGATACTCCCCCCGGCTTTCCCGGATGCCGATATTCCTGGCGCCGCCGGGACCAGTTTTTTTCGTCTGCTCGATGATTCTTATTCGCGGATCCTGGATTCGCTTGATCTCATCTCGTGTTTTGTCGTTTCCCGGCCGATAGACGATCAGGATTTCCAGGTCAGCGTATTCCTGATCGCAGACGGAGCGGAGGCAATTATAGACGCGATCCTCTTTCTCGTAAGCCGGTATAATGACGCTGATCATCGAAAGAAGCCCTCGCCCTGTGGGGCGCATGCAACCGCTCTATGCAATAATTCCACGCTCCCCGTATCCATCTAAACCTCTGGTCCTCGCGCTGCTTTCGCATCTCGGCTTCAACCCATTAGGCGCGCCTGGCGAAATCGACCGCAGCTGATCACAACGGATCGAACGGCTCCCTGTCCACCCACATCTCGCCGCTTCGGGGATAAAAAGCCCGAATGGGGTTCTTATCCTGCTCCGGGATAACAGAAAAAATCGCTCGGAAATCTTTAGGGACAAAGCAAAAATCCTTGGCCGTTCTCCAACAAGAGAACGCTTGGTCCTTTGCGCAGGGGGCCACGCCCTCGAGAACGGACTGCGCCAACAGACGAACGGCTCGACTCGAGATCTGAAATCCTACGGTATGGTTAGCATAAGGTAAACCGCGTCTGGCCGTCAACGCAAGAGGCTCATCGTCGAGGACGATGCTCGCGCTAACGCAGCCCTTGTTTTCGTCGGTCGAGTCTAACCGTCCCCGCGGGGTGCATTTTTCATCATTGCTGTCCGGCTAAGGGTTGTTAAAAATATTCAAAATCCCCAAAGAATATGCTAATAGAATTTTGCTA